>OIYP01001020.1_pt1 | contig 15404 bp, 13 predicted proteins | sample 1588261 | NCBI WGS metagenome assembly OIYP01 (sample SAMN03283293) | human gut metagenome | biome: human-associated habitat; material: feces | host: Homo sapiens | place: Peru | collected 2012
GCTGACAGAACCATCTGGAGTAGCTGACTGAACCATATCAGTATTCTGCTGCATACGCTTGCGTGTAAAAGTATACATAATTGAGCCAAATAGTGCACAACTGGTACTTATCGTACCAAAGTGGACAAGTGGGGCGCCGCCGATGTTGTATCTTTGTATCAGCATTCGGGAAGAGACCGGTGCACAACATTATTATTCACAATTTTAAAATTTTATGTATTATGGCAATTAATTACAGTTTAGTAAAGCTTGCGTCAAAATTTGGTGACAAAGCAGGAGTTCCTAAGTTCTACGCCCGTGCTCAGATGAACGAGTCTATTTCGCTCAAGAAGTTTGCGAAGTTGATCGCTATGCAGACCACTGTATCCTATGCGGATGTAACAGCCGTTCTGGTCAGTATGCAGGAGAACATGGTCATCGAGTTGCAGCGAGGCAACCAGATTGATTTCGGCGAGTTGGGCAAGTTCCGCCTCCAGCTTACCAGTGAGGGTGCTGCAACCGCAGCCGAATTTAAGAGCGACATCAACATCAAGGGTGTGAACATCCAGTTTATCCCGGGCAGCGATCTTGCCAACATCTTCGTAGGTATGGAGTTTGAGCAGGTTGCATCACGTGCCGTACAGAAGGCTGCCCTCAAGGCTGAGAAGGAGGGTGCCAAGACCCTCGACATCGAGGAGGCTAAGAAAAAGCCTGCCAAGGACAATGCTTCTTCAGGCGGCGATACCACGGGTGGCAACACCTCAGGCGAGCAGACCGGCGGAACAGGCAGCACTGGCAAGGGTGACACTGGAGGCGGATTAGAATAATTAACCTTTTAAAACAGAATAGATTATGACAGAAAAGAACAAGCAGAAATGGAATGAGATTCTCAAGTTTGCAGTAACCGTACTGACAGCTCTCCTCGGGGCGTTGGGCGTTTCGGCAGGTGGACTTTAGAAGGATGCCTATGAGAGACATCGATATGATAGTGGTGCATTGCAGCGGCAGCCGCTGCGATCACCGTTATACGATGAAGATGCTGCGCTACGACCATGTGCATAACAACGGCTGGACTGACATCGGCTACCATTTCTACATCACGCTGGATGGAGTGGTTCATGCCTGTCGCCCGGTAGAGCGTATGGGCTCTCATGCCCTCGGTTACAATGCGCACAGCATAGGCATCTGTTACGAGGGTGGTCTTTCGCCATCGGGCTGCATCAGCGATACCCGCACTCCTGAGCAGAAGGAGTCGATGAAGCATCTGATTCAGGAACTTCACCACCGTTTTCCGGGCATCCGTACCATCCTGGGTCATCGCGATTTGCCTGGCGTTCAGAAAGCCTGTCCGTGTTTTGATGCCACGAAGCTCCAGTACCTCCTGGATGTTTCCTGATTCTCTTCCATTAAGAGGGTTTTTCAAGAGCAGAAACACTCTGAATTTATTTAACAAGTTAGGGCGCATTCGATCCGGATGCGCCCTTTTCCTTTGTCGTCATATTTCTTTCATTCAACACTCAACATTTACCTCTCAACATTCACCATTCTCTAACTTTTTCAGAAACTTTTCCCAGAAAACTCTTGCAGATATGAAAATAAAACCGTAAGGATGTGGGTGATTTCTGATAAAAGCCCTGCCGGCTTTCACAAGCTGGCAGGGATAATTATAAGTAAAAGATGTAATTTGATTTCACTTAGAAAATCATCTTATAGTCCTTACTGCTACCATCTGTCAATTCTATGTGTATGATTTGAATGCCTGTGGCTATGCTCGCCTTTAAACACCTTGAACCATTTCCCTGTATCCTGCTGATGATTCTGCCATTCAGGTCTATGACCTTGACACTCTTGAGCAGACCGCAGGCAGATTGCACGAGGACAGAAGAACCTTCCTGAACAATACTGATGCGCTGATCAGTATCGGCAGATGTCACATCTGTACTTCCATAACGGCTTCTGATAACAAATCTGCCTAACGAGGTCTCGGCATCCGCAATAATGACAGGAGAATCGAGTGAATAATCGGCACCCGAAAGCATATCATGGAGAACATATCCGCTCATATCAACACCCTGAATAGGTTTTACCTCGATACGGATGCTATCCTTTTGCGACAGATAGATTCCTAAAGATGTAGCGCCAGTCATCGGAAGGATATCGTAAGCCTGACTCTGCTGAATACCAAATACCTTCAGAGGTGACTTCACTTCACTATCCAGAAGAGTTGGAACCAATACAGAGTTCTTGAAAGAAGAACCGTCAGAAACATCATAAGCAGTTTCTGAATTCTCCATCACCAGCATAGCTGCTGATTTGCTTCGCGTCTTCAGGCTTTCCACACACACTTTCAGTCCCTTGGCTTCAGCAGGTTTACTTTCCTCAGTAGCCTTCTTGCTTCCACCAATCATTTCTGGGGTGAGCAGCAGGGTGATTTGCGTACTCGGCTTATCATTTGTGGTAACATAGAATGCCTGCATTGGGGCGATGGTGGTGGCGTTGCCCGTAGAAGCGACCTTGCTTACAGTTTGCTCTTCCATGCCTCCCGATTCATTCTCTACTTCCACCTTCACACTGCTCACGTTCTCATTCACCTCCAGGAACTTCTTGATATTCAGGCGGCTCATGAATGGGTTGCCCAGCACGAAGGTCTGCGTAGGAATATCCGATTTCAGCGTAATCTGATACTCGCTCTGCCCCACGAACACCGTGCGGTTCTCCGTCACTTCCTTGCCTTCCGACAGATACTTATATTCCATCGTCAAGTTGCCCTCCTGCGGAGAATCCGGTTCGTAGATGAAGCGGTTTATCTTATTTGCATCTTTCGTCACTGTTTCACTAGCCACTTTCTCCTGATCGTAATCCACGAAGTAACTATATTCTTTATGCGCCTTAGGCAGGCGGATACTGAACTTATTGGTAGCCGGCAGATTGCCGTTGTCTATCCACATAGAGAAGCCTTCACCCATGCCGTAAGCCTTAGCTACGGCATTGAAGTTGTGCGACCAGGTGGCCTCGTTCACGGCGAGCATTTTATCCGTCAAAACCGGATTTCCATTGCTGTCTAGCGAATAAATCTTACCCGGATGCGCAGCCGCCCAGAGGCGCTGGTAGATGCTCGGGTTGAAGCGCTGTTCCTTCCAGTTTTCTTCGTTCAGATTCTCGAAGTATTTCGCTTTCGTGGTGTCGGCAGGCATGAACATATCGCCCGTGTACATCTGCTTGAGCGGTGCACTCAGCAGATAGTAATGGTTCGGCTTCTGCTCCAGTTCTACCCATGCCTTGCGATAGTTGAGCGAAGGCACGTTATCCACCGCCGAACGGGGTTCGAAGAAGATGTCCTTGCAGCAGTAGTCGGCTGGCTTCACTGCCGTGCCCAGTACTGGGAAGTTATCGGCATCCGACGAGATGATGGCGTTGGTGCAGCAGTAAGGCGAACCGTCGCTCCAGTTGTCCCATTTGTTCCATTCATTGGTGGTGGCAGTGGCAAGCCAGCGTGTCTGCAGCGGATGAACCTGATATTCCACCGATGTGAGTGGCGTCTTGCTGCCGTCGAAGAAGGTGAGCTGATATTCGCCCGGCTTCTTGGTGGTATAAGAATATTTAATGTTGTTCTTGGTGTCTGATGTTGACTCCACCAGAATCATCTGTCCGTTATTGCCTGCATTCTTGTCGTCGAAGGAAAGATAATAATTCGTTCCGGTCAATCCGGTAGCAGTTACGACAATCTTATCTCCTACGCATACATTGTTGACAACGATATCTTGTACACCATTTACGCACGAGTTGTCGTCCTTACAGTCAGGTATACCATCATTATCAATATCACCACGTGTCACGAGTCCGTAGAATTTCTGCACATCCAATGCGCCTACAATATTGGCTAAAGTAAATCGCACCTCGTCATACGCTTTCTTTGGCTGAAGGAAGAGGATATTCTTATCGCCATAACCCGCTACATCAGCGGAAATCACCTTCCAGTCGGTAAATTTATCTCCCGTAGAATTACCGTCTTTGAAGGTTTCTAACGTTAGCCAGTTTCCTACTTTTACGGCTGCCAGGAAAGTCTTGTTGTCAATGACAATTCCCAACTGATGATGATAGTCGAGTGTTCTACCCATCTTTACGGCGAATGTTTGACCTACTCCCACACTTACCGTATTGGCAACCGCCATATAGGTATTCAAGTCATCATCTACCAGATAACCTAAGTTATCATCTACAGTAGCCACACTCACCACTCCGCCAAATTTGGTTTCATTAGCATTGATGGTAGTATGTGAATGATTATGTGACATCACCATACTGCTACATGCAAGTGGCGAAGAACAGTCGTCGGCAGCCTCCTCGATGAAAGCATAGTAGATACGGAGTTTAGAACCGCCCAAATTGAGTACACCCGAATTCCATAGTTGGAACTCATCCATCTGAATCTGGTTGCCTTTGCTGTCGTAGGCTGGAACTTCGATAGAATATCTTATCTTTTGCAGCTTGTCTGAACCTGCGATATCTGCACTAATCGCATTGTTCTCATCTATCAGATGGCGATATACTTCCTTGCCTTGGTTATAGCAGCGTATCTGCAGGAATTGCAGGGCATGCAAATTGATTACTGTAGCATCAGCCTCTACCACAAAACCAATGCGCTTAGGTTGAGCTCTCTTGACGGCATCCGCCTCTGATTCCCCTTCGTGTCGGTCGGTAGCATCGTATATCAGTTGACCATCCTTACGGTGAATTCCGATGATGCAGAGGTTATCGGCAAGACTCAAGCCACCTATATATTCGGCATATTGATCATATTCACCCTTGATAATATTGTCTCTACCCTTAAGTTCAGAGATAGAAAGCAACGAGCCGGATGATTCATGAATCTTAGGCGATACCTCGTAGAAATCTTCACCCAGTTTGTTGACAAGTGGTTTGCCGCAAGTTGTATTTCCGTCATTAAAACCACCTACGGTAATGGTGGTTTCATCATAACATCCGTCCTGAGCCGTGACCCTGAAGGTATATTTACCAGGTTCCAGATTGGTAACTTGCCCATCAGAGGTAACCTTTACAGGTGTGGTGGCAAGAATATCGTTATTTTTCAAATCCCATGCATTCACCAGACTCCATGTTACGCTTACTTCCGGATTGGAACGGAGAGTAAACGAAGTCTGCGACCCGCAGATGTTGCTGCTGATGGTAGGATTGATCTGGCAGTGGTGGGATACATCCGGCGGCAGCTTCACAAATCCATAGTGAATACCCATACCACCCCCAACTTTTAAACCAACCACAGTAAGGAACCTGATTTCACAACCCGAGAAAGGGACCTTTGCCTTGACGCTTACAGTACCGTCAGCTAACTTACCCAACGAGAGATTGAGAATCTGAGCCGAAATGGTTTCTTTCTGGACCTGATTTCCATTATGGTCGAAGAGTATCAATTCTATCCACGGTCCAACCGTCAGATTCACCACATCTAACGCTTTATATTTAAAGCCTGTCTCCATACCTGCCTCGAAAGCTTCGGCATTGGGATTTTTATTATTCTTCATCATGAACTTGGCACCACCCTGGTAGGCTACGTCCACAATCGGGGTGATGGTGGCATAGTCGTCCAAATCGTCATTGGTCATCTTGTTTACTTCCGATTGTACGAACGGAAAAGGAAATAGGATTGCCGGGTTCCATCCCTGCATCTTGCTGAGTGCGATATCGGTCTGACCCTGACTATAGTTGTTGAAATTCTTTATACCTCCATCAGTAATCGTAAACTCAGTAGGCTCTCCCACGAAGGCATACCTTATTTCCATCAGGTTGGCAACATCAGCCTGAACACCGCCCGAGCAGTCGAGAGTGATTTCATCGAAGAGCCAATCACTCTGAGCTGTAAGCATGATACTGACATTGTTGGTTCCAGGAATCTGAAGCAGTTTCAGGGTAACACCCGAACCATCCTGACCTTCCCTTACCGCTTTCACACCCTGCAATACGCCATCACGATAGAAACCGATAGAGTAAGTCTTGATGACATCAAGAGTAAGCAAACTGCTACCCGAACCTGCCACAACTGCATATCCTGCCACAGTGCCCTTGCTGTAATAATTATCCATGTCTCTGACACTCACGATAGGGTTTACGGTTACGCCCGCCTTAACTACGGATTTTATCTCGGCATAGTTGTCGAGATTTTCGTCGGTAAGGGCACCCAGATTCTTGGTCCAGCTGCCTACGCCTACCACACCAATCAGTTTGTTAATGGTGCACGATTCGCCTGTAAGGGCACGGCGGTTGCGCAGTTCACGGAATGTCATGTTGCCATATTTGGGGTCATTGTTGAACTCCACAAAATGGTCTTGGTGCTTGTCGGTTGGCAGATCATCCCAGTTGTTGGTCCAGATGGGTTTCTTGCAGTTCATGAACGAGTCTCTAACGGCAGCACTCTCGAAATAGGGACTGGTGTTGTCATCTTTGGGTTGTGCCGCCTGGATAGAGGCGGGCACAACCATCAGGAATGCCAACAAAAATGATATGAAAGTTTTGTATATAAAATGCAGTTTCATTGTCTGTTTGATTTTAAAACATAGCATAACGTCTTGATAATTCTCTTGATCTTAATTGAGCAGACGGTTTTTGTCGCCTGTAAGTATCTTTTGATCAGCGTATGTGAAGACATATTTATGGTTTCGCCTCAGATAGAAGAGGTTGCTGACTCCATCCACCACGATGACGCCCGTGGCTGCTTCAGAAGACATCATATCCTTCGCCTTCACCCGAGAGTTGAGGGCGTAAGGCTTGCCATTGAAGCCCATTCTCACGGCAAGATGGGTCTTGCCTGGCAGCACAAATGCCTTGAGCACCACTTCCTTGCCTACACCCGGGAAGGGGGCATAGGCGATGGCTGTATAGGTGCCTCCCGTTGGTGAATATTTCTTGACAGGTTCACTGCCCTGCTTAAAACCGTCGTAGCTGGTAAGAGGCATCTGAGTAAGCACGTTGTCGGCAAGTAGGCAATACCATTGCGTCTGCACTTTGCTGCTGTAATGGGCGGCAGAAGTGATATGAACCTCTACTTCTGCCATGCCTCTATAGAGTGTTCCTACAAGCGGCGTAGGGTTGTTTCCCAGATTTTCCTTCTGGTAATCAGCCGAAGAGATGATTGGATTTTGGGTGGCATCTCCCTGCTGGTAGAGGGTGCCATAGAAGAGCTGCGGCACCGTGATAAGCTGGCGGCTCAAGCAATCTACATTATACAGATCTGATAGGATACCTACTAGAGGTCTGTATATTTTTTTTAGATAGCCAAGCCAGTTGTTGGGGGTGTCGGTTTTGTCCTTATCATTAACCAGGTAACTCGCAAACGTGGCATTGAACTCCTGAAATGTAGTATTTTTTGTTAAATTGAGCATGTTCGTGGTAACCACATTGTTTCCCTCATACTGGGGATAGGGCGATTTCTCCTGGCTATCGTAAGCGAGGGCAATGATGCGATATTCGTAGCCCCTGCTGATGCCGAAGGTGCCCTTTACCACATAGTGCTTGTGGGGCTTTCCCGAAAGATAATCGTCTACCTTGCCGTCTTCTACCGTGGGCTTTCCGTTAATCATCCTGTCGTTGGTAGGGTCGTACTCGAAGCCCTGGATATCGTTGGCTGCGGCATCATAGGTTGCAGTATTTTCTCCATTGTTCTGAACTCTTCGGCGAAAAGCTATCAGCCTTACGGCATTGACGTTGTCGGTCTCGGCATATCCGTTGTCCTCGCCTGTTGTGCCCGACGAGGAAGAGGATCCTGCACCCGGAGGGGCTACACGGGTGTTTCTGCCATCTTGCTTGGCATTGCCATCGCTGCCGCTTAATCCACCCAGAGTGATGGTGAAGGGAACAGTCGTAATCTCATCTTCGTTTTCCGAAGGCTGATTCATGCCTGCATCTCCATTGCTGCCATCTGGATAGGGTGGCTGATCGGCATCGCTGCTGCATCCCGCGGCTAGTGCGAGGAGGAAGCAAAAACCTGCCGCCATGCCTGTCCTGATGGCGTTCATCTTGATGGAGCTTATCTTACAGATGCTAAATCTTGATTTCTGCATATTCTATTTCCGTTTTTATGCTGTTTTGTAACTTTTATTCTGTTTCAAATTCATGTTTTTTTTCGAAGGCTGGTTCTATCTCAACCTTCACGTCGGTCATCACCGGCTCGTAATACTCTTTCAGGTCGTATGGCTGGTTCACGGTCTTGCTCTTGGCTCCCAGGCAATACAGGTGGTTTGCCTCGATAGGGAATTTGAACTTGTCGCCAGTGGTTGTAGACTTTCTGATGTTGTCGTACCTGTGGTGCGTGCCATCGGTGTAATGCAGATAGAAGGTGGTCTCGTTCTCGGCCGAGTTCTTGCTTTTCTGCATTTTTCCCTCTGGTGTAGGCATCATGAAGTTGCTTATCATGTAGCTGTTTTCCTTCCATCCTTTCTGGGCGTCTGCAGCTCGCTTGAATATGTTCTCTGTAGCATCTACGGTCCATCCGTTTGAGGGGGTGAGGTCGATGATGCCCAACGTCTGATAAGTCAACGATTCAGCATCTGCTGGTGCCTGCTTCTGCCTTATCAGCGTTTCGGTGCTGATGCCGGTGGCTACAACGGATAGAGAGGTGGGCGTGAAGGTAACGGTGCTCACGTCGCCTGCTGCATTCGACTCCACCTGTGCCGGGATGTTTTCTACGTAAATCATCAGACCAGCCACGTTACGGCTGGCGGTCAGCGTGCGGTGGAAGTATTTCGTCTCTTCCGTTACGAGCACGGGGGCTTCATCTCGGGTATTCTCGTCTTGCAGAATGCCGCTAAACAGCTCTGTAGTATTGAGGATACCAAGTTTGGCGCTGTTTTTTGCCTCCTCGGTGAGGGCGATTCTTGCGTCCTCCAGTTTCGTTGCGTTTTCAGTGAATTTGGGTTCTGTAAGTACTTTCTTCGTTGCGTATTTGTCATCTCTGCCTATAGCTAGAAACTGGTAGTAGTAGCCGTTCTGCAGATAGGGTTCGATGGTGTATAGATGCTGCTCGGGCATGTTCTGGTGCTCGGCAGAATAGTAGGGCTCTCTATTGTTGAATGCGTCAACGGAATAGTAACCATTCTTGGCTGCTTCCGTTTCAATAGGGATGCAATAGGTATATGCTTCTTCTGAGGTGCCCTTCTTGTTTTCGGGGCATCTGAAGACGTAGATTCTCATATCATTCACCTGCTGTGCTCCATCCCATGTATCAAGTTCTCGTGAGCCGGTAACGACACCTGCGCTTACACCCACTCTCATGTTCAACTTCACGGCATGCGAGCCGTCGGCGAGGGTATCAGGCGCATCATTGCTTGCGCTGCAGCTCATTAGGAGACTGGAGGCAAGGGATATATATATACTGTTTTTTATAGATATTCTCTTCATATTCGTCTATTCGTTTTTGAATGTTCGTCTATTCGATTTTGAAAGGGAATTGAGTATAAAATGATAAATAAATATCGTGATGTTGGGATTGTAAGGGATGCGAGTGCCTATAGCTGGCTCTTCGCATCCCTTGGATATATTTTTCTTAATACTGCCTATATTATGAGCATATAGTAAGATTATTCACCCAACTCCATATTGTGGATAACCTCCCAGTTGTCGTTCACCTTCAAGATGAGGTGCTGAAACTTATTCAAGTCTTCTGGCTGGTCAGTACCTGGTTCTGGATTTGGTTTTGGATCTGGTTTGGGATCTGGATTTGGATTACTTGGATCTGGATCAGTTTTTGTGCCATTTGAAGTCTTCACACCCAAGTTGTACATGTGGTTGCGAACCACGTTGAAGATAGAATTACTTGCGTCTGTAAGTCCCTTGTTTCCATCATTATTTACATCTGATTGTGGGATAGAAACGGTCCAAGTCTTGATGATTTTGTTATCTGCATCCAAGAGCTGAAGCTCCATGGTGTTCTTACCATCAGTGTATTTAAATGGAATAACGAAGTTGCTTCCGAATACAGAACCCGTCACAACCTGAGTCTTTACATCATCAGGGCGCTTCCAGCTTCTATCTTCAGCATTCAGCAGGCCGTCATTGTTTTCATCACCCTGAGGGAACCATGTATTCAAATCGATAGAGTAGAGCACATAACCATTGTCGCCATTATCATTATTGAAATGTGCATTTGGAGTAAGTGCTGCACCTGTTGATTTAGAACCATTAACATAATACTTGATAGTGCTGCCAGTTTCTCCAGTTGCTGTGAATGAGCTGTTGAAGTCTTTGAAAGTCAACATATCATTCTTATCTCTTACTACGAGACGGAGGGTCTTGGCTTTTTTGCCACCAACTTTGGCAGGGATGTTCTGGAAATAACCGAAGCTACCAGCTACCTGACGATGCAAGGTTACAGCCAATCTATTCTCTTCACCAGAAATAAGGGGAGTGATTTGCTGGTTAGCGTTGATTGTCAGGTCTGCATCACCGGCAAATACTTCCTCAGCATCAGCGTTTGCCCCCAAGGTTGCAGTGATGGGACTGTAAGTATGATTAGTAAGGGCTGCTTGATCTTTTACATTCAAAGAATAGGTGTACTTACTATCATTGCTGTAACCTACAGCCATAACCTTGTAGTTACCTTCACTCAGTCTTTCATTACCCTTCAAGGAAAGAGTAATCTGGCGACCATGGCCATTTGTGTTGTAAATAGCACTTGATGTCCAGTCCAACTTCTTGTCATAGACAATAGTCTTCTCGCCACCTCCGGTTTCGTTCTTGTAAATTATTACGCGAACATTCTGGATAGTCTGCAAAGCCTGTGAAGAATACAATGGGCGGCCTGCACGTGTTGCCAAACCATCACCGCTACTTGCTACCTGCAATACAAGCTGCTGTACTGCCTCATTCTGCGCAGTGGTGTTAACCACAGCGTCGTCGCTGCTACATGCGCCGAGCAATAAACTGCTTGCTGCAAGCGCAAAAAACATTCCTTTTTTCATAAAAATAAATTAAAAAATTGAGTTATATTAATTATCAATCCAATATCATACCGTGAATTTCCTCCCAGTTGTCGTTCACCTTCATATAGATGGTGAAGCGATTGCGGTCGGAATCGTACACATATTTCAGCACCGTAATCTTATTGCGCTCCATGCTTACCTTCACGTCATCAGGTGACAACACAGATGAATTGCCGCCTTCGCCACGATTCTTATAGAAATTGACATCCACCACTGACTCATGCTTCTGGAAAGAAGGAGCCAGGAAAATAGAGGTCTTGGTCTTGGCGCCAGCTTCAATTTCCGATTCATGAAAGACGCTGGTCTCTTCAGAATACAGGAAACTTGGATTTACTATTCCATAGAGCTGGCTTACTTCAGTATCCATCAGTTGATACCCGGCAGGAAGATTCTCTGTCCATATAACCAGTTTTCCCTTGGTGCGCTCCATCTCGCTGGTATAGCAATAATGGTTTTCATCATAGACGAGGGTATCGCAAACCTGATAAACATCATCGCCCTGACTGTGCTCCGGATGCAGCAACAGCTCGTTTTTATCCAGATTGAGTTCGCCTCGCTTCTTCATACCTCCCCATACCGTAAAGACGTATTTCCCGAAAGGCATGTCGGGGTCGAAGCTTACGGGATAAGTTAATCCATCACCCTCTACTCCGAAACCTTTTTCTTCTACGATAACCTGCTGAGTGCCGTCGTCGTTGAGTCGGCTCAGACGATAGGAAAGAGACGGAACAAATGATCTAAAAGACTGATTCTCATCCCGTTTCTCATCGGGTGCAGTCTGGTCGACATTGAAATAATTCTTGTCTTTCACCTCGATGTTGATACGCAGAGGAGGACATTGGTCCAGATCTTCACGAACGCACGAGGTGAATGACATAGCCAGTGCCATGCTATATATGATAACTTTTAATCTTGTCATACGCTGTTATTTATTCTGTGAGTGCCTTCTGGCTGATCAGAGTCTCTTCAGCCTTCTGGCGGTTCAATATCTCTTCAGCCACATCCACCTTGCCTTCGTTCTCGAGTAGGATGGCAAGATTGTTGGCAGCAATCTTCGACATAGGGTAATATTTCAAAGTCGTCTCATATACCTGCTTCTGCTTTTCTGCACTCTCTGCAATCTGTGCCACATGCAGGAACTCATCTTCGCTGAAGGCATCTGGGCGGAGCTCGTACATCTGCAGCATTTCTTCATCGGTGGTGAAGTTCTTGATGATGTATGTGTAGGTGTATTCCACACTACGGCTCTTCTGCAGATACTTCTTCTTGATGCTGTTCCAGATAGGCAGTCGGCGGATATAGCGTTCCTGCACATCATCGTTGAAGTTGGCATATCGGGTCAGGATGTTCTTCAACATCGTACTGTCGGCATCGCCGTCGGCCACCATCGCATTCAATACTGGCTGCCATCCTTCAGGGCGTGAACCGATACGGGCTATCTTCTTCACCTTGTCGCCATTCTCTATGTGCGCAAGCAGCCACTTCAGGGCTGAGTTGGCACGGTTGCGGGAAAGTGGGGTGTTAACCTTCAGCGGGCCGTCGGCTGACGCCAGAGCATAGATGCCCAAAGAAGTGAGGGTAGCGAGGCTGTCGCTGAGCACTGGAGCTATATCGCTCAACATGTGATCGAGCTCAGCCTGGTTGTTGCTCATCTTGGGATTGATATCATATTTATTGATAGCAAACTCAAGTCGTGCCACGCCCTTTCCTTCTCTTATCTTCGGCTTGATCTCGAAGGTATGCATCATCCAGTTGAGGTGCAGTTGCTTCTTGATTTCCGGACGGAACACATCGGCCATCTTGGTATAGCTGATGGTACGGCATTCGCCGCATCCGTTGGCAGAAGCCACTGCCACGAGGCTTCCCTTATGGAAGTTTGCAGGCAGGGTGATGGTGTCGTTATAGAGCACGGATAAATCCACCTTGGTGTTCGTAACTCTCTGTGCAATAGAATCGTATGGGTCGGCAATGCTGTCGAGTACCCATTTACGTTCCATCTTCCTTCTGTAGATAGGCGCATCCAGCACTATAGGCTTGTATTTAGCCACTATGCTGTCGCTGTCTGTCAATACGGGTATTACGAAGAGACGGCTTCTCTTCGAGAAATAACACTTCGGGATATGAACCTGAAGGTTGAGTGCAGCCTGATTGCCGCTATCTGGCAGGAGCATAAAGGAATCGGGAGTACATGTAATCTTTTTATCACTTACTATGTTCTGGTTGCTGCATGAAGACATAGCCATCAGAAGAGCCATGGCTACACCAGCAATAGCCAGATATACAATATTGAGTTTCATTCTATCATTCATAATATTCTTTGTGATTAAATGATGCATTTTTTTAAAAGATATAGACTAATGATAGTGCAGCCTTGGTAGGACCGATATAGTTATCGTTCTTCTTTTCCTGACACTTGATGCAGGGCAAGTTAGGACTTTGCTTGTACCAGAGGTGGGCGTATCCCACACCGATGGCTGCCTCCAGGTTCCAGTGAGGGGATAGAATCCAGTCGTAACCGTATGTTACACCTCCGCCAGCCAAGTAGCCATCGTAGAGCTTGCTGCCAAAACCTCCGTAGAATTGAGCACCATGCAGGTGGATACCAACGAAATGTCCTTCGTACTTTTCGCACAGCCAGTATTTCATTTCTGGCTGCACCAAAAGAAGGTGCATCTTCTTGTCTTCCCTGAATGTCCAGGGGTTGTATGCTACATCTGCTTCCAGGGTTACCTGGTTGCTGATTGCCTTCTCCACGCCCATATTGAGGGTGGTTGTCGCCCAGTAGAGTCCGTTCGTCTTCAGGGCGAAATCTTGTGAATAACCTACTGTTTTAATTCCCAAAATAATAAACAGCAAAACTGCTTTCCTTTTCATTTATCACTTACTATATTAATTATTTGTCCAGAAAATTACTGTTGCTTTGTTGTTAACCAATATAAACATATTATGACTTATCAAATGGTCCTCAACATAGGTAAACTAATCCCCTTATATTACTTGGAGACTAATTTCTGATTGCAAAGGTATATAATTTTGTAGTTACTAGAAAATACCCCCCCCGTTTTGCAATGTTTTAATATTGTTAAACGTATTTTTGGTTAAATATCGGTTAAATGGAAATGACGAGTGGATATGGGCCGGATGTTATCACTGCAGCAGTAGGTAGTGAACCTACTTATCAGATGGGGGTAGAGAAAGTGGCTTTTACCGCTCGAATTGTATGTATTAGATCACTAATGTCCACTTACAGCGATTGTTAACTGAGCCCACTAGAAAAAGTCATTTTTTACAAAAACATACTATTAATTATCAATAAGTTACAAAGGCAAATATATGATTTGTGATTTTGTAAAGTGGACTCAGTAAATGACAATAAAAGACAATGGAAGAACGAAAATACCCCATGGCATGAGTGAGTACCTGCTGGATGCTTCCTGATTCTCTTCCATTAAGAGGGTTTTTCAAGAGCAGAATCCCTCCGATTTTATTTAACAAGTTAGGGCGCACCCAAGCTTGGATGCGCCCTTTTCTTTATCGTCATATTTCTTTCATTCAACACCAACATTTAACACTCAACATTAAACATTCACCATTAAACTATCCCAATACAACATTGGCAGGAACGCCGAGGTTGTGGTATATGTTTCTTGCAACATCAAAATTAATTGCACGACGTCCATGGAGAATATCACTTAATGCGGTTGTTGACACGCCTATAGCTTTTGCAGCCTCCTTTTGCTTGTAGCCTTTTTGGCGAAAAGCAACTTTGATGGCAGCTATGAGTGAAGGCTTAACTCGCCATGGATGGGGATCAACTTCGCATTCCCAATCGTAAGCAGCTTCGCTGAGGACCTTTAATTCTTCCTTTTCTACTTCGCTGAGAAAGTCCATGCCGCCCAATTGGGTACCCTTTGCAAGCAGAGCCTCCATTCGCTCTTCAATTTCATTATATGTTTTTTCGTCTTTAATAGTCATAGTTATATATTTTTGATATCCTTAATCTTGTCATATTCAGCATGAGTTCCAACAAATCTAATATATAGAAATCCTTGAAAGACCACAACGATAGTTACAAGCCTAAATTTATTGCCTGATATGTTGAAGACATATCTGTCATTCCCGACATAATCTGCCGAAGGAAATGCTTGCTTTAATTCTGCATGGCTTTTCCATTCTGTCTTTTCATCAAACTCTGCCTAGCGCATGAGCGGATCTGCTGCATCAGGATGTTTCCTTGCAAAATCTTTCAGCAATTTGAACTTTAATATCTTCATAATCGTTTATTTTTGCTGCAAAAATAGCGAAAAGTTCTCGATACAGAGAACTTTTCGCAAGAAAAGAAATAAATGTTTGCAATATTTAACTTATACGTACAGAAATGTAACTACTCAGCACCCCTATAGAAAACTTCTCGTTAATAAAGCATAAACTTGA
>OIYP01001027.1_pt1 | contig 15310 bp, 5 predicted proteins | sample 1588261 | NCBI WGS metagenome assembly OIYP01 (sample SAMN03283293) | human gut metagenome | biome: human-associated habitat; material: feces | host: Homo sapiens | place: Peru | collected 2012
ATACAGGTTACTCCGCTTGTCAAAACAGGGATGCTGGTTACTCCGCTTGTCAAAACAGGGATACAGGTTACTCCGCTTGTCAAAACAGGGATGCTGGTTGGCTCCTGCTTCTGTCAAAGAGAGTCGGTTCAGATTACCTTGTATGGAGAGGAGCTTCTTAATTGGTACAAAGTTAGGTGTTTTTTTGTAAAGCTGGAAGCTATAGACCGTATTTTCATATATGCAGAACATATCTTCCATGCAGAACATATCCTCTATGTAGATGACAGAAGATGTATGTCCTCAAACCTGTGGTTTGGGATAAAAACAAAGGCCTGCACCTCTTGCTTTTGCCAAGTAGATGCAGGCCGAACAGTTATCCTGTCAGAAATAGTTATGAATAAGTGGTAACCCCTTTCTCCCAAATCATTCTTTTGGGTTTATGTTTCCCCATTTACTATGCCACCTGAGGGGCTGCCGGTGTTGTGGTGTCGTTTGCTGTAGAGTCGGTATCTGTAGAATCAACGTCTGTAGAGTCAGAGTATATTACCAGTGCTGTGTCGTCAGCTCCCGGAGCCATTTCCGCTGCCGAGTCTTTCTGCTCCTCTGCCGGAGCTTCAACTGGAGTGTCTGTTGTATCTGTTGTGTCTACTACGGTTGAGTCAGCCACTGCAGAATTGTTGCTTACTGTCATTGCGTTGTTAGCGAAAACGTTGCTTACTGATACCATTACGATAGCTGCGATAGCTGCAAAAAATAACTTCTTCATATCCTTCAAATTTTTAAACTGTTTATAATGTTCTTGTTCTCTCGTTGACCTTCGCTTCGGCTTTTCCTTTGTCCTTCCTCAGGATAGACTTCTCCGTTGTTCGGGATTTCTTCTCCGTCTTTTGAATCATCTTCTCCGTCGTTCGGTTTTCTTCGTCCGTCGTTCAGATTGACTTCTCTGTTGTCGGAATTTCTTGTCCGTCCTTCGAATTATCTTCTCCGTCGTCAGGATTTCTTGTCCGTTGCGTCGTTCGCTAATTATATTGCAATGGCCGTGCCAAAAACAGACGTAAAATCGTAAGATGTTGATAATCAGAGAGTATTACAGAAAACGATATTTTTCAACATTGTGTGGAAGTGTGGAAAAGTGTGGAACAGGTGTAGACCTATTCCACACCATAGTGTGTAATGTGGTGTCTAAAGCCACACAAAGTTCACTCTCCTTTATAAACAAGTTCAACTCTTCAAATAGAAAAATCCAAGCAAGTCCTAATGACCGATATGGGTTAAAAAAAACGGGCTTTTTCGTTACATTTTGCGCTTTTTGTAACCAACAGGCAGGTCGGAGAAGCGGCAAAGCTACCGCAGAATGCTTAAATTTGCCGAAGCATATTCTTTAGATAGAAGAAATATTCTTTAGATAAGAGACAGGCACATCCTTTTATATGTAAGATAGACATATCCTTTGAAGATAGGAGACAGGCACATCCTTTTATATATAAGACAGGCATATATATAGGAGATAGATATATCCTTTTAGATAGGAGATAGACACATCTTTATAGATATAAGATAGGCATATCCTTTTTATTAACCTAAATTATGTGAGTTATGAAAAAGCTATTAACCCATTACATTATGGTCGTCATTGCCCTTTGCTGGCTTGTTCCCAGGCAAGCTTCGGCAGAAGAATGGACCGACGGCTATATCACCTACGCCACGCTGTCTACCAGTCAGGTGGCAGTGGTAGGCATCAACATTCCTGATTACTCCAGTGATTTGCCCGACAGTATCAATATCGAGATTCCAGGCACTCTCGGGCTGTTCATGGTCACTACCATTGGCCGTGACGTAGGAGTGCCAGTAATAAATTCCAACAACCATACCACTAAGGTGCGAATAGTGTTCCCCGGCACGATACAGAAATCTTATGCGCAGGCCTTCAGCAACACGACAAACAACATCAGCATCGAGTTCAAGGCGAACAATTATCTGGAATCGTTGCCGAAGCTTATGTTTGATAATGCGAAGTTAGACCAGCTCATCCTTCCCAAAGGAAAATGGACCAAGATTCCAGATTATTTCGCTGCCAATTCCCAAATCAAGACCGTGGTGCTACCCGACAACGTGCGCGAGATCGGCGAATACGCCTTCGCCCAGCCAGAAGAAGAGCATCCATGGATTTTCACAGAATTCAGGTTCAACAAAGGCTTGCAGAAAATCGGTGCGTACGCATTCAGCAACACCAGCCCCCGCACATCCTATCGCGATACCGACAACGCCTACGAGTTAAGGCTGCCCAACAGCATCACGGAGATAGGAGAAAGCTCCTTCGAAGGAATGTCAGGCATCTATTCCCTCTTCATCCCCGGTTCTATCAAGAAAATTCCGCGCCGTGCCTTTGCCAGATGGACCACAGCCCGCTACCTGACCATTGACGAGGGAGTGGAGCGCATAGAAGACGAAGCCTTCTATCAGAACGGCGAACGGCGGTCTACCCTCTACGGCACCTCAATCACAGGTGTCTATAACTACAGTCTGCCAGCCTCAGTAGGCTATGTCGGCAAGAATGCCTTTGCAAAAGCCATGCAGCTGCAGGCCATCCAGATTCCACGCTCCACGCCGCCGGCAACGGGCGGAGCGGTGACCGATGACTATTCCGGCGTATATCTCTCTGTGCCCAAAACCGCATACTGCCTATATGCAGAAGATTCAAACTGGAACAAGTATAAGCTCACGATGTGGAAAGACAACGCATCGCGCATTATCATATTCAAGAATATCAAAGACGGCGGCGACGTGAAGGGCGAAGCTTTCTGCTCGCGAGGCGAAGCAACCATCGTAAGCGCCACTCCCGCAGCAGGATACAAGTTCGTGGGCTGGCTCCGCGACGGCATAGTGGTGTCGGCAGAGCGCGAGTTCCGATTTACGGCAGACGGCGAGAATATTCAGCTCACGGCAATATTCGAGCCCACGGGCGGCAGCGTGTCGTCAAAGCCCGACGAGTTGTATGCCCGTATCGACTACAAGCCTGGAGCAGATTATATCTTCCTCGACGACATCTCGCTGCGCAATGGCACCGAATATGCCGACGACTGGGATTTCGACCTTGATGTGGAATACAACGACATTTTCCGTTTCGATGCAGCGTATGTCAAGGCAGAATTCATCCATGCCCATCCCGACAAGTACCCCACGCAGACCATGACGTTTATCGGAGATGGCTGGCCGCTGGAGAAGGTTGTCAACAGATGGTGTTTCAGAACTGATTCATATCTGAGACTTCCAGTAGACAAGGCATTCATCCTGAAGAGCGAATACGACTCAAAGGGAAATCACGTGCCGAGCTGCACCATGAAGATGTATCTGCCCATCATCAACAAGAAGACCTCCCAGCGCGACACGCTCGTGTATACCGCCGACGTGTATATGAAAGACTACATCAGCAAGCCCGAGATATCCCGCGGCTTCAACCACGACTATCAAGGTGATTTCAAGGGCCTTAGCGTATATCAGAACAATTATCAGGTCATGACAAATGTGTCGGGCCTTGACACTAAAAAAGGATTTGACGTGGAGCTGAACGTCACCCGCCGCAACAACAATGTTGAAAACAGCAAGTTTGAAACCGTTGACACCTACAATGTGAGCTACGGTCCGGGCGAATTGACTCCAGACAGCAAGATCTTCGACGAGTCGGGAGAGAACCCCGGCATCGAACTCGACCTTAACACCCGCTATGCGTCAGCATCCCAGATGATGTATGGCACACTGGCAAAAGACTACAACTATATGTTCACCCTGCGCGCCAGAAACTATGATGACAACGGCAAACCGGGACAGTGGGTCCAGCAGACATCCGGTATCTCCGGCAAATACGCCAATCCGGATGATATAGATATATATCTGGGCTATTCGGATGGCAGTATCACATACGACGGCAAGTCGGCCTTCAGCAACAAAAAGGGAGTAGAGAAATATTTAAAAGACAATTCCGGCAAAAGCTACATCCTTGACGCATACACCGTAAATGTGCGCGTCTACAAATATCCCACATGGTGGGGCAAGTGTGAAGTGGCGGTGGAAAACCCCGATGAACCAGGTTCGCCCACGGTGATAAGAAGTTTCAGCAAAGTGGCAGACAATTCTTCCAGCGAATACGGTGTTCCGCTTTTGTTCCCAGCCGACGGAGCCACCCATTCGTTCTATGTGCGCTGGCCCGAAGTGGGACTGGAAAAGGAGATGACCTTCACCGATTGCACTCCCGATGACTTCCCCCGCTATGCCTTCAAGCTGAATCTCATAGGAGGCGGTGCGCAGAACATCAAAGACCTCTATATGGTATACAAGACCGCTGACGGCGAAATCAACGGAAAGCTCATAAAACATGCCGATTGGTTCGACACAAAGTGGGACTACATCCGTGCGCAGACCATCATGCTCAACGAGAAGCGTGTGATCACCCGCATCATCAGTCTCACCGACTCCGTGCCCGAAGGTACCGCCCACTCGGTAATCCTGCCAGCCTCGCTCGACAACGTGAAGCCGATGAGCTCATCGTTATTAGTTGGAAAGAAAGTGACCGAAAGGACAACCTCATCGCTCTGCAACACGATGAACCTCTACGGATTCACCGACCTGTATTTCAAGCTCGTAGATGCCTCTACGGGAAAACAGATAAAGAGCGGAATAACGTTGGAAAACTCATATTCCTATGCAGTGCAGCCGGACGGTACGGTGAAACTGCAACTGTATAACGACCAATCAGGCAGTTCCATTTCCGACCATTCAGGACTGAAGCCCATTATCAATGCCGACGGATACGTGCCCTATTTCTTCGGCACAGAATTCAAGGTGGACGGCCATACCATCAGCGCCGACGGATATCTGGGCTATGCCGATGCCGACAACAAGGTGACCATCACCATCCCTATGCGCCGCCGCATTGCCAAACGCCCGTTTGATGTGGTGAGCCTGTGCTATCGCACGCCGGGCATCGAAGAGCCTAAGGACGTATACACAGAAAAGGAATTCGACCAGATAGAGTGGACCTCAGCCAGCTATGTGGGAGCAAACAGCCGTATAGCCTACGAAGGCGGATTCAGACCCGCCCTTGAGCACCGTCTCTTTGACGATACCAAGGAAAATGTAGAGCAACCTACGTTAAGACTCACGATAGTATATTATGACACGGACTATAAGTGGGTGGCACACGAAAATGACAGGGACAATAGGTATGGTCCTGCCTCTTATCTGACACTAAGGAATGAAAGCGGCACAAAGAAGAAAATCTACCCGGCAAACTGGTTCTCCGACCGTGGAGACTCTGATCCAGGACCCATCTGGGACGAGAAGGAAGGAATAAAATATTCTACCGACTACAATGCCAATTATACTTTCACCCACAATACTGGATATAAATACACCTACATCACATACGACCTGAAGCCCCAAAGCTTCGTGAAGCCGGAGACGGAAGAAAAGGTGTATGTGTCGCTTAAGTCAGGCGATGAAATCGCTCTCGGCTATTTCAAGAACCTCACCGAAGACGCCCTGTATATGTCTAAATATGCCGAGACAGAGGCACCAGTGGGGCAGGAGCATGTGAGCGACATGTGTTCCGGCGAAGACCTGGAGCGATTCAACGACGCATTCGACAAATTCAAGGTCGATATGCCCGACGACAGAAACGCATACGGCGTTGACGATTATGAGATAGAACTGCCTACCGACGTGGTGCTGCCGTTCAATGTCGGTGTGCAGAAACTGAACAACAGCTATGTGGTCCGTGGCGTGATGTCGTGGAACTTCCTGCCTGGCGGACAGGCCATGGACATGATAGACAAGGCAAGTTTCCTTGCCGACATGGACAACGTGTTCTGCAACATCCAGCGCGCCGTAACCCACGACAAGACAGAGTATGCACGAGAAGACCGTGCGTTGGGCTTCCCCACGGCATTCGTAGGTCTGCGCGGATGGCTCGAAGGCCGCTTCGTGAAAGACGCCTCCGGCCATTACGTGCCGAGAGCGTCGGGCATCGGCATCAAGACCGAGGCATCGGGCTTTGTGCGCACAGGACTGAACACTCCGCTGTTCAAGGCAGAGATGTCACTGTCGGGCGAGACGAGCACATACGTGGCACTGGAATATCCCGACGAAGCCGACTACCAGTGGGGCGTGAAGACCAATGCCAACTTCATGCACGATGTGGTTCAGCACACCACCGTCTCGCTGGGTACATCGTTCAACATCGGAGCAGGCATCGACATCTATATCGCCCGTGCCATCTGCGGCGTGAAGGGTTCGCTCTCGGCATCGTTCGATTCAGAGATACGCTACAAACCATATCTCAAGGGAGCACGCAAGCTGTACAACGACCCGAATGTGACAGACAAGCCCGACTACATACCGTCGTCCTACACCTATTCAGGCAGCAGGATGAAAGTGGCTGGCGACCTGAAGGCGTATGCAGAAGCCAAGTTCCTGTTCTGGAAAGCAAGATACGAACACCGCATAGCCTCGTTTGACAAGACATGGTATGACCCCGACGACATGACTAATCCGCTGAAGAAGCGCGACTCTCAGGATGACGCCAAGACGGTCACCACGCTCCGGAGTTCGGTGTATAAGCCGCTGAAACTCTCGGCAGCGCCCGAAAACACCAAGATACTGCTAAGCGACGTTGACACCTATGCCGAGCCCCGATACATGTTCGGCGGCACCGACATGGCATACTATAAGATAAATGCAGCCGACATGACCGACTCCCACATGCTCTTCAGGAGCGGCAAGCTCTTCAATTCGGGCATCGGCGAACCGATCGTTACGGCAGACATGAGCAGCACCGACGACAAGGGCATCATGGCATACGAAGTGTCTACCGCACCCGAAGACAAGATCAATGACGCCGACGAATCGCCAAAATACGTGGGCATCAAGGCATCCGTCTACAACGGCACGTCATGGTCTGCACCAACGATGCTGAGCGGAGCCGACCTTGCCAACTACACTCCGCGCACGGCAATCGACGAATCGGGACGTGCGGCAGTGGCATGGAAAGGCGGCGAGTTCAAGGCGTCAGGATATATGGAGAAGACGGGCGGCGTGGAAGGCAACCTGTATCTCAAGCAGTTTGACGGAACGAAGTGGGGCGACGCCATCACCGTTACCCCTACCAAGGCGGGAGCCTCGATAGGCGACTACTCTATGGCGATGCTCGGCGGCAAACCGTATATGCTCGCCACGCTCGGCACTACGGAATATGACTACAGCGAGGGCGATGTGCCCAAATACACGCTTGCCTCTATAGGTTATGACAGTGGAGGCAACCTCCGGTTTGTGGTAAACAACGATATGTTGGCAACCAATCCTCAGCTCGTGAACTTCTCAGGACGACTCTTCGGAGCGGCACTCGTTGATGAAACCGACAAGAACAGCAGCAGTGACAAGGAGACCAAATTCGACATCCATCTCTATTCGCTTGCCGACGACGGAATGGTCAGCGACCTGGGTGCCCTGGGCTTGAGAAACAGGAACATCGACGACTTCAGACTCATCAAGTCTGACAAGGCGATGGCTCTGGTATGGAGGGAATCCACCCAGCTGCTCGACGAGAAGAACGACATGCTGAACATCACTCCGGGCGTTTACGGAGCATTGATACGTTCCGCGAAGAACGACAAGGGACAGACCACATACTTCATCTCCTGTCCGCAGCTTATCGCAAAGTCGGAAGGCGGTCTCGACATCTCCTTCTACGATGCTTATCTGCCCGACGAGAGCAGCATAACCGGTGCGGTGACATTCTACGACAGTGAGACCGGAGGTGCAAACGTTGTTGAGGGCACCAACTATTTCGACAACGACTTCACGATACGTCATGCCGGTATCGACACCCAGGTGGAACGCGGCACCGACTTCGGCTACTATGCCGTTGTGTTCAATGAGGGCAAGGACGTGATAGACTATGTTGACATGAAACTTGGCGACGAATCGGTGAGCAAGACATTCAACGTGAGCATCTATCCCGGCCACAGCGAGGTGCTGAGCGACCTGGCATTGTATACCCCACAGCTCGAGAATGGCGTGGTGCCTGTCATCACTCCTCACTTCAACGCCTCCGGACTCCAGACCCGCTCCTATGAGCAGGCACGTGTGGCCACGCTCGGCGCCAGGAAGGTGAACCGCCGCCGTCCACGCATGAAGGCGGCACAGGCTGCGCCGGCAATACAGCTGCAGAGCGTAGACATGAAGATGACTCCTCTGAGCACATTCATCGAAGGCGGCGACAACTACTATGTGGCATCTGCCGACACCGTGATCAATGTGGGCGATGATGTAAAGGACTTGGGCGAGGCAATGCCTGACAAGTACACCGTAGTGCTGCTCAACGTGATGAACGAGTCGCCGGTAAGTCTGAAACCCGACTACCGCACCCACATCGCGCTCTATCACGACATCAATGGACAGAAGCCTTACGAATATGCCAACGAAACACAGATTTCGGCTGCTGAATTTGCAGAGCAGGGCAATTCGGCAGTGGCTTGCCTCCTTGTGGGCAAGGTGCCGGAGTCGGTGATGCTCTATGCAGTAGCCTACACGCTGGATGGTTTCGGCAACGTGGTGAACGACCAGAATCTCAACAACAATGCCTCTGCGGTGTATCTTGAGAAGAATGATCTGCAGGTGGTTCCGAACGGAGTGGAAGAAGTGGTTGCCGACGACAGCGAACAGAAGAAGTTCACCGTGAGCTGCAACGATTATGGAGCAACGGTAGAAGGTCTTCAGAAGGGTCAGACCCTCAGGGTGTATGACATGAGAGGTGCTCTGCAGCATCTCTACAAGGTGGAATCAGAAGGCAGCCATACCGTGAGACTCAAGGGGCGCGGCATATACATCTTCTCCACCAAGAACCAGTCAGAGAAGATAGCATTCTGATAACCCACAAAGACATCTGAAATAATACCTGAATCAGGGCTGGCACTTCCCACGAGGTGTCAGCCCTTTTATATATTTGAGCCTTGGCTTGCTGTATCAAAATAAACAAAATACAAGGAAAAACCTGACAAAAAGTCTCTAAACATCATGATTTTATAGGGCTTTTGTTGCAAATTCACGAATTTGAAACGGCACGACTTGCAGATTTCTTGTCGTTTCGAATCAATTTCCTACCTTTGCGATGTGAAACAATTGAACGGATAATCAATCGGAACCGGAATCGTTGTGGATACAATGAATGATGAAACCGGAATCGTTGTGGATACGATAATATGTAGGAATCGTTGTTGAACAATAGTTGAACAATAGACGTACATCCGATTTGAATCTGGCATTAGATTGGGAAACGATAAAACGATAATCGGCAATTAATAGAGATAATCAGGAATTGATAGAAACATAAATAATAACTTGCCAAATGATTCCATCCGGCTGCAACGTGAGCAAGGATGGGTCAGGGTGAAAATGAATTTTACGCTTATGAAAAAGACATTATCTACACTGTGCATCGCGCTCGCCGCTTTCTCGGTAACGGCAAACGGTCAGGAAATCTCAACGGTATCCGGCAAGATTCGCTGTGGCAACCGTTCAGAACTGCTCCTGCCGCCAGGTAATTTCACTATGCGCGACTACGGATATATGAGAAGCTTCACTCCGGTGAACGTGCGCAAGGCCGACGCCACTGCCGAGACCGCAAAGCTGACGCTGAAGGTGACCAGCAACCGCTCTCCAGACCAGGCAATCGTGATTGGCAAGGACTTCATGCAGGCAGTAGAGTTCAGCGCCAAGACCGGTTCCATAGATCTGCCTAAGGGCACCTACGACCTCTATCTGGAGTTCGGCGGCAAGACTTCATACTATGTGTTCAGGGAGAACGTTGAAGTGAACGGCGACATGGAACTCAGCATTGACCAGTCGGAGGCAAACATCCCTATCGAGACATATTATTATGACGAGAACGGCAACGAGCTCCACGCTGTGGTGAAAGACAAGGGAGAAGTGGTGGAAGAAGCCACTTGCGACGACATCGTTAAACTCTTCTCTTTCGTAAACAAAGACTATGGCTACGTTTCGTTCGTGATGCACTGGGGCTACTTCCCCAAGGGCTGGCGCATGAACTGCTACGTGAACAAGCTCTCCGACAGATACTATTTCGCCGAGGCCGGCACGTATGTGAAGGGGCCCCACAACTATGCCTACAAGACCATCATCAATGACTTCGAGAACGACAACATCCACAAGTCTGTTCCTGCCAACCTCAAGAGGATGGAGACCGGCTTCAGCGTTTCTCCATCAATGAAGGGCGACAAGTATGTCAATATGCCAGGTGTGGAAACAGCGTTTATCGTAGACGGTGCTACATTGGGCGACACACGTATGTGGGGTCTGCCTGATCCTGCCGACAACGGCAAGGTGGTTACCTATATCGACTGCCCTGCGTCTACACCAGGAATCAGACACCAGATGGATATGGGAGTGCGCCCTGTAGTGACAGACGCCTATGAGATGAAGAAAGACTATGACGGATATGAATATGAAGAATTCTCATTCATGGTGGCGCCATTGGTTACTGGCAACGCCGACGAGGAACTCAAGTATAACGTTTCTTGCTACGACCTCAACTATCTCTTCAATGTGCCAGAGGGTAGTATAAGCTATGTCGTTTATCCAGGTCATCCTGAATTCTCTTATACCACTGCCGACGGCAATGCTCCATTCGGTGAAAGCGTTCCGGTGTTGTCATACCGCTCGGTGCAGATGCTGGAAGACAATGCTCTCTATCCTTACGACCAGGTGCGCTACATGGGCCGCTACGGTGAGATGCGCGAGACCGACGCTATAAAGGCTGACTTCCAGAGCGAGGTGACCGAAAACGGCATCTTCGTGAAGGTGACAAACGACAACGTTGAGATCGACGGCATGAAGGGCAAGAACTACGCTGAGGTGCACTACGACCTGAAGAAGGACGATACCACAGCTCCTACATTCCAGATGCTCCAGTTCAAAGACGCTGCAGGCAATATCTGCGACCGCTTCGACAATATCCAAGGTGCCAAGATGCAGATGGCTGGAGGTGACTTCTCTTATGTAGACAACCTCAATCCTCCATACGTTGGCCACTTCAAACACACCGATCCGGCAAGCGTGAAAGCATACTATGCACCTCACGGAACAGATACATGGACAGAGCTCACCGTCAGCGAAGACAAATCCAAGCTCTTCCTCCCGGCATTCGGAAACTTCTATGAGGCAGACCTCAGCTCAGTGAAGGCTGATGCGGCAAATGCATGGTACGACGTGCGTCTTGAAATCGCCGACGCAGCAGGCAACTACCAAAAGCAGACCATCGCTCCGGCATTCATGCTGAACAACACCAACTCAATACAGCAGGTGGCTTCCGACGGCAAGGGTGCCCTCGTGATGAGCGGCAAGACAGTGAGACTCGCCGACGGCAAGGCAGCCAAGATCACCGTACGCTCTATCGACGGCCGCACAATGCAGAGCACTTATGCCAACGCCATCGACCTCAGCAACATGGGTACAGGAATGTATATCGTGACTGCACAGACCGACAACGGCACGGTTTCAGCCAAGGTAGCTCTCTGATGATCAGATAATCATACAGACTGACTGACAGATCATAATCATACAGACTGATTTATAGATCATAATAATACAGGCTGACTGACAGACAAGCGGGTGGGGCGACATTCTATTACCAATTTCATTACCTTACTTACTTTTCCGCCAACTTGTCTGAAAGTCGGCACATCAACAGCAGGCAGCAGTGATGAAGAGTTTTCTTCCACTGCTGCCTGAACTGTTTTTTTATGCTGCCTGAACTGTTTTTTATCCCAAATCGGTCATTAGGACTTGCTTGGAACTCGTTTTTTAGAAGAGTGGATTTTGTTTGACTTTTATCCCAAATCGGTCATTGGAACTTGTCTGGATTTTGCTTTTTCAGAATAGCGGATCCCTGTCCGTCCAATTTGATGTTTTGGTCACAGTTTGGGGTACGAAAGTTGCCCACTTGGGGCACGCTGCTTGCCCCAAGTGAGAAAGCTGCTTACCCCACATGGGCACGCTGCTTGCCCAATTCCTGTAGTTTTTGTTAACCCTGCCAATGATTATGGCTTGGCAATTTTCAAAGCAGAGAACAACAGCCGGATGAGTGTCAGTCTTGTGTAGCTTGCAATGGTTTTTCCATGCAACAATAGTTTTCTTTAGGTAATTTTTCGGCCAACTGAGGAAACGAAACTCAGCCAACTGAGGAAACGTGTGTTCATAAAGCCGTTTTTGTAAGTATGATTCCAACGCGATACCACCCCCGACATACAATGCGATAATGCCTCCAGATATATTTTTCCGACATATATAGTGCTGATATATCCTTTTTTTTCATATTTTTGCAGCGGCAATCCGCCCATACATTATTCTATGAAGCATAAAATACTATCAGCATTGATAATCCTGTGCTCTTCTCTCCATACCCTTTGGGCGCAGAAGAGTCTCATAAACTATGAGGACAGCCTCTTCAGCATCGACGACGTGGTGTGTGTGGGGGAGCGTCCCCACTATCTCACACCCAGCCAGACCATCTCGGGACCTACGCTGCAGAACCTTTCCACCACTTCTGTTGCCGACGCACTGAAATATTTCTCAGGCGTGCAGATAAAGGATTTCGGCGGACTGGGCGGACTGAAGACTGTAAACGTGCGCTCGCTCGGGTCGCAGCACGTGGGGGTGTATCTCGACGGCATCCGCATCACCAACGCACAGAACGGACAGGTGGACCTGGGCAGATATTCACTCTCCAACATGGAGTCGGTGTCGCTATACAACGCCAACAAGAACGAGCGCCTGCAGTCGGCAACCGAATATGCCTCGGCTGCCACAGTGTATATGCAGACCAGGAAACCCGACCGCACCACGCTGACCGCCGAATACGGCACGGGGTCGTTCGGACTGAACAAGGTGAAAGGGTATTTCTCGCTGAAAGACCGCCTCTTCGTGGATGCCGAATATCAGCATACCGACGGAAACTACAAATTCCGGTTTCGCTCCCTCTCTGAAGACACCATCGGCAAGCGCCATAATTCAGACATCCGTTTCTACAGGCTCGAGGCGGCTGGATTCTACAAGGGGCTCGCCACCCACGTGTATTACTACAACTCGGAGCGCGGACTGCCCGGCCCCGTGATACGACGGCTCACCGACCAGTGGGACTCCACCGACCGGCAGTGGGACCAGAACTTCTTCGTGCAGTCGTCATACAAGAAACTGTGGGAGAGCTTCGGACTGCGCACCAACCTGAAATACTCGTTCGACTATCTGCACTATCTGCAGGACCCATCTACCAACGCCGCCGCCATCTACTGCAACAGCCACTACACGCAGCAGAGCGTCTACGCCTCTGTGGCAGGGTCGTACAACATGAAATACCTGTCGCTCACGGCGAGCACTGACATCACATGGAGCGACCTCAATACCGACGTGTATAAGTCGAGCTACGTATACCGCCTCGACTCCAAGAGTCTACTCTCAGCCATTCTCTCGTATAGAGGACTGGAGGTGAACCTCGCCATGCTCTACACCCACATACAAGACCACACCCGCGGCAACGCCTCGCCGCTAAGGAAGCTCACACCGATGTTCCTTGCCTCCTACAAGAGCGGGCCGTGGGTGGTGAGAGCCTTCAACAAGCGCATCTTCCGCGCCCCCACGCTCAACGACCTATACTACACCCTTGTGGGCTGCACCGACCTGAAGCCGGAATACACCACGCAGTGGGATGCCGGAGTGGACTATCGCGACAGACATCTCCACTTTGCCATCGACGGATACTACAACGAGATAGAAGACAAGATAGTGGCGATACCGATGAAATGCCAGTTCAGATGGTCGATGGTGAACTTCGGCATGGTGAAGTCGCTCGGACTGTCGCTCTCTGGAGGATACAGCAACGAATGGGGAAAATTCTCACTTGCCACAAACGCCAACTACACCTGTCAGAGCGACCGCGACTACAGTATGCCCTCCGACCCGGAATACAAGCACTACGTGCCATACAGTCCGCTGCATTCCGGTTCGCTCATCATAGATTTCGGCTATGACTCATATTCGCTCTGCACCTCGTTCCTGTATACCGGCGAGCGCTTCGCCCTCATCTCGAACAATGCCGACGACCTGCTTGGCGACTGGTATACCGTGGACCTGAAGCTGAACAAGCGGTTCAGGCTGAAGAACGGCATGGTGGTGCAGGGCACCGTGGAATGCAACAATCTGACCGACTCTCGCCACGAAGTGGTGAAGCGCTATCCCATGCCGGGACGTAACTGGAAGGCGACAGTGAAATTCGAACTCTGAGAAGTTCGCCAACTCTTGATGATATGAACAGACATTATATATATATACTGACGATAATGCTGACGTCAACTCTGCTCGCCGCCTGCTCACTGGAGCCGGCAGACAGCGAGCCACCCGTAGCGCCCACGCAGACAGACGACAGAATCGTGGTTCTCTGCCAGGGACTGTGGGGACTCGACAACTCCACGCTGAGCTATATCGACGGCGGAACGGTGACAAACGGGTGGTTCAAGAAGAACAATCCCGGAATGCACCTCGGCGACACGGGCAACGACATACTGCAGGTGAACGACACGCTGATTGCCATATCGGTGAACTGGTCGAACATCATACAGTATATCTATCCCGACGGCAGGGCGATTGACGCCACCGAAGACATACCAAACAACCGCCGCCTCGCCACCGACCGCCGCGGATATCTCTACTGCACCTCGTATGCCGACAACGGCTATGTGGCAAAGATTGACATCAGGACGAAGCAGATAGTAGACACCTGTCATGTGGGCTACGAACCGGAGGGTGTGGCATACTATGACGGCAGGCTCTTCGTGGCAAACACCGGAGGATACGGCGGCCAGGCTGGTCATAAGTATGAGAGCACCGTCTCTGTGGTGGACGCCGCCACGATGCGCGAGATAAGGCGCATCGACACGGGGTGCATCAATCTCTTCGGCGATATGACGTGCTGCGGACAGTTTCTGTGTATCAATTCCGCCGGCGACAGTTATGACGTGGCACCAAAGACCGTGGTGATGAACATGGCTGACGAGGAGTTCCGGGTGTTTGATTTCCCTGCCACATACTCCTGTGCCTACGGCAACCGCTTCTATCTGATAGGCAGCAGCTTCTCGTATGTCACCGGCGACTACACCCTCACTACACACACCATCGGCCTGCCCTCGCTTGACGTGGCAGACGGGCTTGCCTCTTATGCCGCGGCAGCTCCGGAAATACTGAAGATGCAGGCGCCCTACGGCAT
>OIYP01001030.1_pt1 | contig 15256 bp, 17 predicted proteins | sample 1588261 | NCBI WGS metagenome assembly OIYP01 (sample SAMN03283293) | human gut metagenome | biome: human-associated habitat; material: feces | host: Homo sapiens | place: Peru | collected 2012
TCAGTTCTCCCGGACAGACCAGAAAGCTTTCCAGCATTCCGGCACGGGTGCAAAGACGATGCACACGCTCTCTCCGGTTCAGCTCCGACATCTGGCGTTCAAGGATTTTCTCCCGGTGCTGACAAGAGCGCAGCTTCTGCTCCGCTTTGACTTTTTCGCTGCGGAGATAGGCTAGGTCGGTTTTGGGTTGGGGCAATGGCATCACGCTCCTTTACGATCAGACATTTCTGCACATCAGCGCTTTTCAGTTCAGCTCCCACACGGTCGGCGCTTTTGCTCCCCCAGATGATTTGCGGAATCTTTCCTTTTTCGTATGGCTTCATCATGATCTCCTTTCCCTCAAACCCGGAACCTTTGTGCAGCTTCCAAAAAGGCATTGATATCCTGTGCGGTGGTTCGGGGTGGGAAGCAGCTATGTCCTGTATCAAGAGCGGCGATCTGCTCCATGTCCTCCGCAGAAAGCGCAAAGTCGAAAACGTCAAGGTTTTCCTTCATTCGTTCAGGCTTTACGCTTTTCACCAGCGGAACAATGCCACGCTGGATGAGCCACCGAAGCACGATCTGGGGCACGGATTTCTGATATTTCTGACTGAGTGAAAGCAGCAGCGGATTTTCAAGCAGCCCCTCGTTACCGGCAGCCAGCGGCGACCAGGCCTGCATCTGGATTTCCTGACTGTTCAGGTAGGCAAGGTCATGTTCCCGCTGGAAAAAGGCATTGCATTCCACCAAATTGACCGCAGGCTTTACCTTGTTGAAGAAGAGGAAGTCCGCCAATCTGTCCTGAGTAAAATTGTCCACGCCGATGGCACGAACTTTCCCCTCTGCGTACAGTTCTTCCATGGCTCTCCATGCACCATAATAATCATGGAACGGCTGATGAATCAGATACAGGTCGATGTAATCCAGTCCCAGACGCTCCAAAGAACGCTGAAAACCCCGCTTCGCACCCTCGTAGCTGGTGTCCGTAATCCACAGTTTGGTGGTCACAAACAGATCCTCACGGGGAACGCCGCTTCGGCGGATCGCCCTACCAACGGCTTCCTCATTTTCATAGGCACTTGCCGTGTCAATCAGGCGATAGCCGCTCTGGATTGCCTGCACCACGGCTTCCTCACATTCTTCCATGTCGTTGATTCGGAACACGCCGAATCCGATTTTCGGCATCGGGACACCGTTATTGAGCATCACTGCATTTTTCATAATCAAATTCCTCCATTTTCTCTGGAACAGAAAACCAGTTTCCCTTCCATGTATACAAAGCCATTAAAACCATTCCGAAAATCCATGACACCGGGTACAGTACAAACACGCCGTCGATGGTATCGAAATGCGGCATCACAAATGCAATCCAACCAATGCGGAACACGCACAGAGAGAGAATCAAAATTGCCATGGGTGGGACGCTCTTTCCTGTGCCACGAACCGTTCCAGCCAATGCGTGCATGATACTGAGCGCCCAGTAGAAGGGACAGAAGTACCGCATAGCGGTCACGCCGAAGGTAATCACGGCGGCATCCTGATTGAACAGGCGGATTGCAGACTCCGAAAAAGTAAGCAGCAGGGTTCCCAGAGCCACCGTATAAACGATTCCCATGACCATGGTCACCAACATTCCTTTTTTCACCCGGTCATATTTTCCCGCACCGTAATTCTGCCCGGTAAAGGTAGTGACTGCCATGCTGAAACTGGTGATGGGCAGGATATTGAATCCGTCAATTTTCATGTACGCACCGAAGCCAGCCATTGCCGCCGGGCCAAATGCGTTGACGCTGGACTGAACCAGCATATTGGAAAGAGAAATAACCATGTTTTGAAACCCGGTCGGCAATCCGATTTTGATGATGCGCAGTGCTTCCTTTTTCTCCATCCGAATTTCTTTCAGCTTTACTTGATATGCTTCCGGAACCCCCATTAAAAACAGCATTGCCAGCACGCAGGAAACGATTTGGCTGATATTGGTTGCGATTGCGGCTCCCGCAACTCCCATTTTGAAACCTGCAATGAGCAGCAAGTCCAGAAACACATTGACGATGGACGCCACCGCCAGATAGCGCAGGGAACGCTTGGAATTTCCGGCAGCGTTCATAATACCGGCAGCCATATTGTAAACCACATTGAATACCATTCCTGCGGAATAAAGCTGCAAATAAGTAACCGATTCCTGTAAAATCTCCGTGGGCGTGTTCATCCAGATCAGCAGCGGACGGCTGAACAGGATACCACCCACAGTCAAAGCCAGCCCAAGAATGACGGAGATTGCCAGCGCCGTGTGGACAGAGGAATGAACGCCCTTTTCGTTCTTTGCGCCTAAGTATTGCGAAACGACCACGCCCGCCCCAACGGCGGCACCCTGACTGAACGCAATCAGCAGATAAATCAGGGAAGTGCTGGAACCAACGGCTGCCAGAGCGTTCCGCCCAACACAGTTGCCGACAATGATCGAGTCAACGGCATTGTACATTTGCTGCAACAGATTTCCTAGGATCAACGGAATGGAGAAATATAAAATGCTTTTGAAGATGCTCCCCTCCGTCATTAAAGATGTTTGCGATTTTTCTTTTTGAAGTGTATTTGCTTTCATAAATTGTTTTTCAGCCTCCCAGCTCTCGCAGCAGATAATCAAGGCAATCCAGCTTATGCTGATTGGAATGTATTTCATCCAGTAAACAGTTGCGCCATCCCCGAAGCAGGGAATAGGCTTCCTTGTTTTGATGGCTGTTCATCATAGTCATGAATTGATTGACAAAGTCTGTGTCACAGCCTGCATCCATTAGATTTCGTATCAAAGAACTCTGCGTTGTCGGATCGTTCATCTCAGCACCTCCTTATTGCCGTTCAAAGTATACGCTATCTGTTGTTCTATATCAAATACTTATAAACAATGAATTATCATAGTTTACAGGAATGATAATGGTGTGTATAATGATAGAAAAAATATGAGCAAAGGAGCCCATCTATGGAACTGCGATTATTGCGTTATTTTCTGGCAGTTGCACGGGAGGAGAACATCACCCGTGCCGCAGAGGTATTACATATCACCCAGCCTTCCCTGTCAAAGCAGCTGATGGAACTGGAACAGGAATTGGGCAAACAGCTTTTCATCCGTGGGAAACGAAAAATCACGCTGACGGAGGAAGGTGTTCTTCTCCGCAAGCGTGCTGACGAGATTCTGATGTTGTGTGAGAAAACCCAGCGTGAAATCGCACAGGATTCAGGCCTCATCGGCGGCGTTATTTCTATCGGCGGTGCCCAGTCCCCTGTCGTGGCACAGGCAACCGCCCTGATCGCAGACAGGTATCCGGGAATAAAGTTTCAATTTTTCAATGGCGATGCTGAAACATTGATGGAAAAGCTGGACCACGGGACTCTGGACTTTGGCATTCTCATTGAACCAGTGGACATTGTGAAGTATGAGCATCTTCCCCTCAAAGAGACAGACGAATGGGGGCTGCTTATGAGAAAAGACTGTTCTCTTGCATCCAAGGAAGTCATTCGCCCGGAGGACATTCAAGACATCCCCCTCATTCTGCCCCAGCGTATTGGCTCGCAGCGGGAGCTTTCTGCATGGTCTGGGATTGCTGCGGAACATCTGAATACCATTGCCACCTTTGATATTCTGTTTAACAATCCGTCCCTGCTGATTAAAAACGGGCTGGGCTATGCCTTTGCCCTGCGCACACTGGTAGACACCAGTGAAAGCTCTACACTCTGCTTCCGTCCACTGGAACCAGCAATCAAAATCCAGTATGGGCTTGCATGGAAACGCTACCCGGTGTTTTCCAAGGCGGCAGAGAAATTTATAGAGCAGCTGAAAGAGTTAGTTGAGTAATACTTCACAACAGAAAAAGCCGTCTGTAAGGGCATTGGAAGTGCCTATACAGACGGCTTTTGTTCAGTCTATATTTTTATATTCAGTGACAGCTTTCAGATAATTTTCCGGGTCGCCGTTGAGAATTAAATCCGCATAGGCTGCCGGATCGTTGTAAATCAGATAGTCAATCTCTGATCGCTGATACATATTGTCTGCAACCTCGTTCTCCACAGCGGTGCAGTCAATGGAAATCATGCTACCGTCAGCGAAGCGAAGCTCCACACATGCAGTGTCGATGTTAAATTCACAAGTCAATAAATCTCTCATTTTGATTGTCTCCTCATTCTGGTTTTATATTATCGCAAGCCTGACTCTCCAGAAATATTGGTAAATCTTTGGTAAAATTGAGAGTGAAACACAAAAAACGCTTATTTTCTGGGCTTATAAGACGATTTGAGACTTTTCATCACACCCGGTAAATCCTGCCGTGGCAGATAAACAAGATTTTCACCATACTAAATTATACCTACTTATACCAAAATATTCCCTATTTTCTAGGGATGTTCTTAAATGTGCGTTCTTTGCTCTGTGGTTTGGAAAAGCATATCTCGGCATAACTTTCCCGTCAAAAGTGGTAGCGCCAGTGGTAAAATACCACTGGCATATGCAATTTACCACTTGGCTTTCATGCTCTTTTTATAGCCTTTTCTTGGGTAGTTAGCCTGTCAAGCTCTTCTTTAGCAGCTTCCAAGCCAAGGTGCGTGTAAGTATTCAAAGTGATACTGATGTCCGAATGCCCCATCAGGTACTGAAGTACTTTCGGGTTCATACCGCTTTTCGCCATGTTGGAGCAGAAAGTGTGCCTGCACACATGAGGTGTGATGGTCGGAAGCTGCACCTTGTATATAGAATTGTACTTTGTGACAATGCGCTTGAAGATGTGTTCCCAGTCCATCGCAACCATAGGCCGCAAGCCTTTTCGTGCATTCCAATTCAGCCAGACAAAGCCTGTGTACCCATCCACCATCGGCTCCACCTGCGGTGTGACCCTGAACTTTACCACACGCATGAAGCATTCATATACTTCCTTTGTCATGGGAATGGTACGCACGCCGCTTTCGGTCTTTGTTGTTTCCGCATACAGAGTACCATCTTGCTTCCTTTGAAGCTGGTGGTCAATCAAAATCTCCTTCTTTTGGAAATCCACATCTGAAAGCGTCAGGCCACAAAGCTCGGAGATACGAAGCCCTGTGTGAAGCAGAATGAAGATAGCATCATAGTACTCACAGAAATGCGGGTCTTCTTCAACAAAACTCAGGAATTTGCGTTCGTCGGCTCTACTGATTGCCTCCCGTGTATGGGAATCATCCACAAGGACGGAGGCAAGCTGCCAGTCAAACGGATTCTTCCTTATAAGGTCATCGTCCACCGCCATCTGGAATGCTGGACGAAGTACACCTCTGACAGTGTGGATTGTGCTAAAACTTTTGCCATCTTTCTTCTGCATATCGATTAAGAAAAGTTTGGCATCGGAGAGTTTAATTGAGTCGATGCGCCGTCCTCCAAATTCGGTTTGTCTCAGAACATTCAAAACCGTTTTATATCCAGCTTCCGTTGTTGGCTTTACGCCTGTTTTGGTAAGGATGTAGCGTTCGACTTGCTCTATGACTGTCAAACCGCCACCAGCAGTATAAATGCCATCCAGCAAGTCCTTTTGAACTTGCTTTTCAAGCTCTCTCAGCGGTGCTTTGCTCCGTTTTCCAGCTGGTGGTTTGTCAGTGGCGACCAAGCACCAACTATATACAGAGTGCTTTTTACCATCGCTTCCAAAATAGCGGAAGGCAGATTACAATAACAAGTGCAACACGGAAAAAATAAATAGACCTCATATTAACCAGGGTGTAAAATGTAGTCACCACAACAAACACGACACGGAGGTTAATATGAGAGTCTACACACATTTTACACTATCTGAGAGAGAATATCTAGAGGCAAAATTAAAAGAAGGAAAAAGTTTTCGTCAAATTGCGAAAGCCCTGGGACGCAGTCCCTCCACCATCAGCCGGGAGGTAAAGCGGAATTGGAGTAAAAAGGCGGGTCATTACCACCACTGGAACGCCAACAACTGCTACAAGTTCAGGCGGAAGAAATGTCATCGCAAAAACAATTTAACAAAGAATCCTGCCGCGTTTGCTTTCGTCCTGGAAAAGCTTCTCCTGTTCTGGTCGCCTGAGATCATTGCCGGAAGATGGAATCAAGAGCATGAAGATAAAATTTCTCTTCGCTCCATCTATAGGGCTGTCAGAGCAGGGGCTTTCCCCGGAGTGAAGCCCAGCAGCCACTTCCGGAGAAGAGGAAAACCATACGCGAACAAAAAGAAGTCATATACCCGCTATTTTGACAGTTCTATCCATGATCGGGAAGAAATTGCGAATCAAAGAGGCCGCCCAGGTGACTTTGAGGGGGATACGGTCTACGGTTCCGTTGGCAAAGGGTATTTGGTAACAGCTGTAGACCGGCAGTCCCGCTTCACAGTTGCCGCCATCGCCAAGGACAAGACGGTTGAATCCACCAACGCCGCTTTTATCGCGGCACTGCATAAGGCTGACTTCATTTGCCCGCATACATTGACTCTGGACAATGGCACGGAGTTCCTTGGATTCAAAGAATTGGAACAAACCCTGAAAATTAAGGTTTATTTTGCGGATGCACATGCGCCCTGGCAGCGAGGCAGCAACGAGAATGTGAACGGGCTGCTTCGTTTCTTCTTTCCAAGAGGAACTGATTTCACAAAGATTACGGACGCGCAGCTGAATGCTGTCTTGGATCTGATCAACAACAGGCCAAGAAAGTGTCTGCACTACCTTTCTCCTGTAGAGTTTATCCGCAAATCTGTGTTGCACTTGGCTTGACAATTTGCCGAGCCCAGGGGAAACGGATTGCCACACCAGTCTGCGGACTGGTTCGCAATGACATTGTTTTCTTTTCCTTGTGCGTCGGGAAAATATGTGCTATGATAGAGAAAACCTAAGTCAGGAGGGGCTTACCATGTCGGAAATGGATGGGCTGTTTGCCCGGTTTCAGTCCGCGTCCCGGGAGGACGTGCGGCTGGAGCTGGCGCTGGAAGGCTATTTCTCCGGTCAGGCCACAGAAGCCCAGAATCAGGTGCTGGAGGACTACCTTCGGCGGCGGCTGCGGCCTGCCATGGAACTGCTTCTGCGGGAAGGTCGGCTGGAGGAGCTGGAACAACTGCTAAATCAGGGCTGGCTGACCCCGGGTCTGCTGGAGGACGGCCTGAGCCTGGCGATCTCCCTGAAATCCACCGAGGGCTTCGTGCTGCTTCTGCGCCGGAAAGCGGAGCTGGTGGGCTTTTCGGATCGGGACTTTTCCCTATGACCGGCGGTGAAAAGCACTCCCTGTGCGCCCAGGTGCTGGAACTGACCCGGCAGCAGCTTCTGGATTCCCTTCCGCAATTGGGCGGAGCGTTGGCAGCTCTTCCCTGGAAACCGGACGAAAAGCCCGGCTTTCGTCTGGAGGACGGCGCAGCCCGATTTCGTCCGGAAGACCTGCTGCGAATATACGCAGCACAGCCGGAGGCTCTGCTTCGGGGCTGTCTGCATATGCTGCTGCACTGCCTGTATCTGCACCCCTTCAGTGACCACGCCGGAGAAGCCCTCTGGGACACCGCCTGTGATCTGACCGTAGAGCGGATCATCGAAGGGTTAGACCTGCCCCGGCTGGAAAAAAAGCCGCCCATTCTCCCGGAGCTGGGCAGGCAACCCCTCACCGCCCAGCAGATTTACGGCTATCTCCGGGAGAACGCCCCGGACTTTGACGGAAAATCCTATGCCTTTGATGACCACAGCAGCTGGAAGGATGCCCCTGGGGAGACGAGCCGCCGGAAGAGGGAGGCTCTTCTACTGGCTGCCGAGGCCAGAGCCGGGGCCGGCAAGCGGGGCCGTACCCCCGGAGCCGGACAGGAAGCCCCGGAGGATGCCAGGGCCGGCCAATTTGACTACCGGCACTATCTGGAACGTTTTGCCGAACTCCGGGAGGAAATGCAGCTGGATATGGAAAGCTTCGACTACGCCTACTACTGCCTTGGCCTGGAGCTTGGCACCCCCTTCCTGGAACCGCTGGAATCCCAGGAGGTTCGGCGGCTGGAGGAGCTGGTCATCGCCATCGACACCTCCGGCTCCTGCGACAAGGAAACCGTCAGCCGGTTTCTGGCGGAAACCTGGAAGCTGTTATCCAATCAGGAGAATTTCTTTCGGAAAATGAACGTGTATTTTCTCCAATGTGACTGTGTTATCCAGGATGTGACACGGATTCAATGCCGGGAGGACTGGCTGGATTACGCCCAAAAGGTGGTCATTCAGGGTCGGGGCGGCACGGATTTCACCCCGGTGTTCAACTATGTGGAAAAACTGCGGCAAACCCGGCAGCTGAAACGCCTCCGGGCCCTGCTCTATTTTACCGATGGGGACGGATTCTACCCTACCCAGCCGCCGGATTACGAAACGGCCTTCGTTCTGCTGAAAGACTCCGGTCACCCGGAGCTGGTGCCCAAATGGGCGCACTGTTTTCAAATCTAGGAGCCGACTATGAACATTCAGGAAGCAAAAGAAGAAATCATCCGCACGGTACAGGCCTATCTTGAGAAGGACGGGGAAGGCCAGTACCTGTTTCCGGCGGCCCATCAGCGGCCACTGCTGCTGATAGGCCCTCCCGGCATCGGCAAAACCGCCATTTTGGAGCAGGCGGCGAAAGACTGCGCCGTGAATCTGGTGTCCTACACCCTGTCCCATCACACCCGGCAAAGCGCCATCGGCCTGCCTCATCTGGTGGAAAAGCACTACGGCGGGACTGCCGTCACCGTGACGGAATACACCATGAGCGAAATCATCGCCTCGGTTTACGATGCCATGGAGCGGACGGGAACGCCGGAGGGCATTCTGTTTCTGGACGAGATCAACTGCGTGTCGGAAACCCTGGCCCCTACCATGCTTCAGTTCTTGCAGAACAAGACCTTCGGCACCCATCGGCTGCCCGCGGGCTGGGTGGTGGTAGCCGCGGGCAACCCGCCGGAATATAACAAGTCCGTCCGGGAATTTGACGTGGTGACCCTGGATCGGGTTCGGCAGATCCAGGTGGAGGCCGACCTTTCCGTCTGGCTGGACTATGCCCGCCAGCGGCAGCTTCCCGGAGCCGTTCTGTCGTATCTCACGGTGAAGCCCGATCGGTTCTACGCCGTGACCCGGAAGGACGGAGAGCTGTCTTTCGTCACCGCCCGGGGTTGGGAGGATCTGTCCCAACTGCTGCAAAGCTACGAAGCCCGGAATAATCCCGTGACCCAGGACCTGGTTTCCCAATATCTGCACAAGGCCGATACCGCCCGGGATTTTGCCGCCTACTGGCGGCTGTACCGAAAATATGGCACCGACTACGGCATTTGCGATCTGCTGGAGGGCACACTGACCGAGGCGCAGTACCGGGAAAAGACCGCCATGGCCTCTTCCGGCGGCTTTGACGAGGGTGTCAGCGTGGTCAATCTCTTGCTGGAGGGACTGGCGGCCCGTCTGCGGACTTACGAAACCCTGGATGTCCGGACGGTGCGGCTGCACGAAATGCTGAAGCGGTTCCGGGGGCAGAATCCATCCTTGGCGGATTTTCTCGCCGCAGGCGAAAAGGCGCTGGCAGTTAAGGAGGAAAACGGATTGATTTCCCGAAAAGACGCTCTGGTGGAGCGGTGGGTGCTGAACCGACTGGAAGCCATGGGTGCCGCCGCCAGGGAGCGGCGGCAGACCGGTGAACTGTTATTTCCCTGCCTGAAAGCCCAGTTTGCGGAGGATGTTTCCGCCCGGGCAGCGGCCGTGGAGTCCGTCTCCCGGGGCTTAGACAACGCCTTCCGGTTCGCTGAGGACAGCTTCGGGAATCGGCAGGAAATGAATCTGCTGGTCACCGGCCTGAGCAAGCTCCCTGCCGCCCAGGAATTCATCCGGCTTCACGGCTGTCCCGGCTACCTGCGTCAGGCAAAGTGCCTTCTGTATCACAAGCGTCAGGCCGCTCTTCGCAAGGCCTGCCAGGATGCCCTGTAGCACTGCGGTTTTTGGTTGCAAATCCCGGTTTTTTGTGATATGCTAAAAGGGACAATGACTTGGAGGGAAAACATGGACGACGAGAAGCTGAAATATCAGATTGGAGCCAATATCGCCGCCTATCGCAAACGGGCAGGTCTGACCCAGCTGGCACTGGCGGAAAAACTGAATTATTCCGACAAGGCGGTTTCCAAATGGGAGCGGGGCGAATCCGTCCCCGATGTGCTGACCCTGATGCAGCTGGCGTCTCAGTTCGGCATCCCCGTCAATGATCTTCTGACCGACCCGGAGGCTCTGCCGGGAAATCCTGGCACCCTGGAGAAGGCCATGACCCAGGTTTCGGAAAAGGCCCTCAAGCGCAAGGCCAATAAGAATGTGATTCTGGCTCTGTCCTCTACCCTGGTGTGGTTTGTGGCACTGCTGGCCTTCGTGCTCATGTCCCCCTTCGATTTTCTGGAAAAATACAGCCGTCTGCTGTTTTTCTACGCCATTCCCGCCAACGCCATCGTGCTGCTGAGTCTGCGCTCGGCCTGGCACGATTTCCGCTGGAACAAAATGCTCATCAGTGCCATCGTCTGGGGCACTCTTCTGAGCATTTATGTGACATTGCGGGTGGTTTTGCAGGTTTCCTATCTGAAACTGTTCCTGCTGGGCATTCCCGGCCAGATCGCCATTTTCCTCTGGTTCCGGATGTTCCGCAGCGAGAAAAAGGAGAATTCCAATGGATAAAACCGAACTGCGCCGGGAAATACGCGCCCGGAAGCGGGCGATGACGGAAGCGGAAATTGAAGAACGGAGTGCCAGGCTTGCCCGGCTGTTCTTTGCCAGCCGCGCCTACCAAAACGCAAAAACCATCTACGGATACCTGTCCTACAACCAGGAGGTGCGCACGGTGCCCATGCTGGAGCGTGCCCTGAAGGACGGGAAAAAGGTGGCCGTGCCCAAGGTCTACGGGGACGAAATGAAGTTTCTGTACCTGGACGACCTGACCGCTGTGGCCAAGGGCTACGCGGGCATTCCCGAGCCCATCGCCGATGAGCCGGTGGCTCACGACGAGACCGCCCTGGTGCTCATGCCCGGGCTGGCCTTCGACCCCCAGGGGCACCGAATCGGTTACGGCGGCGGCTTCTACGATAAGTTCCTGGCCACGGAGCCCAACCATCCCACCCTGGCTCTTTGCTATGAATTTCAGATGCTGCCCAAGCTGGACGTGGAAGATCACGACATTCCCGTGGACACGGTGCTCTGGGCATAAGAGATTGCTGCATTTAAGGAGAAGTTATGTCAACTGTCATCGTCATCATTCTTGTTGCCGCCATTGTGTTCGGCCTGTGCCGCCTTGTGGACAAGACCTTCGCCAAGCTGTTCCGCAGTAAGGCTCAGCACATGAGCGGTCTGGCCGTCCGGGCCAACAAACGGTACGGCCTTTTCGGCGTGATTCTGTCCGCTCTGGGCATTATGGCCATCTGCGCCGGAATCAAAGGTGACCGGGTGCTGCTCTGGGGCGGCGTCATCGTGCTGCTGATGGGTGCCGGGCTGGCGGTATTCTACCTGAGCTTTGGCGTTTTCTATGACCAGGACACCTTCCTTTTGTCAAAATTCGCCAAAAAGTCCGTCACCTATCGCTACGACCAGATTCGAGGCCAGAAGCTGTATCTGATTCAGGGCGGCAATGTGGTCATTGAGCTGTATCTGTCAGACGGGAACACTCTGAGCCTCCAGTCCACCATGGACGGGGTCTACCCCTTCCTGGACGCCGCCTTTGCCGGCTGGTGCCGCCAAACCGGTCGGGAACCGGAAGCCTGCGACTTCCACGACCCCAGCCAAAGCCTGTGGTTCCCCACCGTGGAGGATGTCTGATGGCTCACATTCCCAGCGCGCCTACCACTGCCCTTTCCCTGCTGACCTTCCGGGAGGCTCTGGCCGCCGCCAATACCCCATCCCCGGAATATGACATTGAAAAATGGCTCTATGCCCCCAATTTCTACTCGGAATACCGGTATCTGCTGGGCACAAGGGGGAAAAATCCCTTGATCTGCATCGGCATCAACCCCTCCACGGCAAAGCCCGATGCCCTGGACAACACCCTCAAGTCCGTGGAGCGGATTGCCCTGGGCAACGGCTACGACAGCTTTCTCATGTTCAACGTCTACGCCCAGCGGGCCACCTCTCCGGACGATATGGAAAAGGTGTATAACCCGGCTCTGCACCGGGAGAATCTGGAGGCCTTCCGCTATATTCTCTCCATTTCCGATCACCCAGCTGTCTGGGCGGCCTGGGGAGCCATCATTGAAAAGCGGAAATATCTACCCGGCTGCGTCCGGGACTTGGTCGCCGCCGGGGAGGAATTCGGCGCCAGCTGGTACTGCGCAGGAGCCATTACGAAAAAGGGGCATCCCCACCACCCTCTGTATCTGCGTAAGGATGAAAAACTGAAACCCTTTGACGTAAAGGCATACTTAGAAACACTATAAACCTGCGGGGATTGTTCCCTACTCAGGCTACTAAAACGCAGTGTCCTTGCGAGCCAGTGCTCACACTGGCGTGGCAATCCGTTCTCATTAAAAGCGCTCGGCATTTCGATATTTTATTGGAAAAGCGGATTGCCACACCAGTCTGCGGACTGGTTCGCAATGACATGCGTTATTCGATAGCTCTCGGAAAAACCGGGGAATTGTGACCAGAGGGAATCCCTGGAAGGGGCCACACCAGTGCTCCGGCACTGGTGCGCAATGACAGCATATCCTTAAACTTTTTAATACACTGAGCGGGGCATTGCCCCGCTGTTTTTGGAGGTAACCTATGAAACTTGTAATTGCGTCCGATATCCACGGCTCCGCCTTCTGGTGCGGAAAGCTGATGGAGCTGATTGAAGCCGAGCAGCCCGATCGGGTAATTCTGCTGGGCGACCTGCTCTACCACGGCCCCCGGAACGACCTGCCCAGGGATTACGCCCCGAAAAAGGTCATTCCCATGCTGTCCTCCCTCAAGGACAAAATCATCGCCGTCCGGGGCAACTGCGAGGCGGAGGTTGACCAGATGGTGCTCCCCTTCCCCTGCCTTGCGGAGTTTTCCCAGCTGCTGCTGGACGGGAAGACCTTCTACCTGACCCACGGTCATCACGCAAATCCCGACAGTCTTCCCCCGCTGCCCGCAGGCTCGGTGTTCCTCTTCGGTCACACCCATGTGAAGCTGGATGAAGTCCATAGCGGCATCCGCTGCCTGAATCCCGGCAGCGTCTCCATTCCCAAGGACGGAAGCCACAGCTGTCTGATTTACGAAAACGGAGAATTTTTTGTTCGGATTTTGGAGGAATAAGTATGAATTCGACAGAATGCGACAACTGCTGGTATTATGATTATGATGAGGAGTACGACGAGTATTACTGTATGATGGACTTAGACGAGGATGAGGTCTATCAGATCATGAACTCCCGAAGCCAGCATTGCCCCTTCTTCCGCCAGGGCGATGACTACACCCTCGCAAGGAGACAATAGATATGAAGCAACTTTTCCCCCTGCTGCTGTGCTGCCTGGTGCTCTGGGGCTGCCAAAGCAATCCTGCCCAGCCTGTCACCCCTCCCGAACCCACCCAGTCCGCCGTCCTTCCGGCACCGGAGTATGTGCCCGGTCATCCCCTGGCCCAGTCCACCCCGGAGGCTCTGAGGGTCTATCCGCTGGAGTGGAACGTTCAGGCCATGGTTCCCTTGGGGGAGAAGCTGCTTCTGCTGTCCGGCGAGGACACCACCGAGCTGATTCTGATGGACAGGGAAAGCCTGACAGTGCTGGCTGACTATTGCCTGCCCTTCTTCCTGCCCACAGAGGAACTGCACCTGGATTCCGGCACTCTCTCCTGCTTTGACCCATCCCGCCAGGAAACCCTGGTGCTCAGCACCCGGCTGACGGAAATCCGCCGGATTGCCGCCCCGGAGGGTCTGGTGGGCACGCCCATCTATTCCGGAGAGGACAACACCCTCTACTACTGCACCAAGGATGCCGTCCGCGCCTGGAGCCTGGACAGCGGCATTCGCCGGTGCGTCCGGGAGCAGGATTATTCCGACCAGGTGCTGGTCGAAGTCCACCCCGGCGGTATTCTCCAGTGTCAGATTCAGGACGACGGCGAAACGCGCACCCAGTTTCTTTCTGCCCAAACCGGCGCTCTCCTTCAGGAATCCGCGGCAGATGTGCGCCTGACGGTAAAGGGCAGCGATTACTTTGTCTCGGTTCCGGAAGGCAGCGTCCGGCTTTCCCTCTTCGGTCAGGCAGGCAGCGCCCCCCGCCAGCTGACCCCCAGGGATATTTCCGCCGACTGCTTTTTTCTGCCCGTGGAAAACCGGGCAATCAGTGTCACAAAGGATTTGACCCTGGATTGCTATGATCTGGAAACCGGCCGCCGGACAAACACCCTGAAGCTTATCGGCCAGTATCAGGTTTTGTCCGCGATATCTCAGGGGGAAACCGGGCTGTGGCTTCTGCTGCGGGACATCGCCGGAGACGAGGTTTTGTGTTTCTGGGATTTGACAGCGGAGGACACGCGGGCGGAAAGTGCCCAGGTTTACACCGGCCCCAGGTACACCCGGGAATCTCCGGACACCGCGGGCCTTGCCCGGTGTCAGCGGCAGGCTCAGCAGCTGGGCGAACGCCTGGGAGTCGGGATTCTCATCGGTGAAGATCCCCTTTCCGTCATGCCCTGGGATTACACCTTTGAAACCGAGTATCTGGTGCCGGTGCTGGATCAGGGGCTCACCGACCTGGAGGAATGGCTCAGCGATTTCCCGGCGGAAATTTTCGCTGGAATCCGGGAGCATTTTTCCTCCCTGAGCTTCTGCCTGGTGCGGGAAATTCAGGGCTCCCCGGCCTCAGGAAGCGTAGCAAAAGCCAACGGAGTGCAGTTCTTCCAGGGCGGGAACGCTTACATCACGCTGGCTCTGGGTCAGTACGCCCAGCGGGCACTGTACCACGAGATGTATCATGTGATGGAGACCCGGCTGCTGACGGACAGCGCCGCCTTTGACCGGTGGGATGCCCTGAATCCGGCGGATTTTGCCTACGACTACGACTACACCGCCAATGCCGCCCGGCAGGCAGACCAGTATTTGCAGCCGGAAACCCGCTCCTTCATCGACCGGTACAGCATGTCCTTCCCCAAGGAGGATCGGGCGCGGATTCTGGAATGCGCCATGACCGAAGGAAACGCCGGGCTCTTCCAATCCCCGGTGATGCGGGAAAAACTGGCCTGCGTCTGCCGGGCCATCCGGGAGGCCTACGGTCTGAAGGGCGAATCCTACCGCTGGGAGCAATATCTAAAATAGGAAAACGCGGGGCACTGCATATGCAGTGCCCCGCGT
>OIYP01001032.1_pt1 | contig 15251 bp, 14 predicted proteins | sample 1588261 | NCBI WGS metagenome assembly OIYP01 (sample SAMN03283293) | human gut metagenome | biome: human-associated habitat; material: feces | host: Homo sapiens | place: Peru | collected 2012
GAGTGCCGTCACCACTATGGCAAGCATCTATCACCACAAGGAGTTTTCCTTTTGCACCAATCTTATTACGGATGGCATTGAGGTAAACATTCAGTTCATCGTCCGTCAGATGTCTTTCACCATGATACGTAGTACTTGCTTTCCGACAAGCATCATACGGAATCCAACATTCATCCAGTCCGTCTCTCTCGTCATTATGCACATCCGTCATCTGTTGTCCATGTCCAGAATAATGGATATATACCACATCGCCATGTTTGCATGATGCCGTCATTCTCTTGAATGCCCTAACAATGCCAACCTTTGTTGCCTGTCGATTTACCAATGTCGTGACAGATTTGAAACCAGCATTTTTCAGCATCGCTTGAACAAACGGAACATCCTTGTCGCCATTGATTTTGTTCCAAGCCTTATCCTGCTGTTCGCCTAACCCTATAACCAAAGCTCTCTTTGTCTGTGCTGTAACAGACAAAGAGAACAATAGAAGGATATATGTAATGATTTTTATTCTCATTCGGTGTTCATAAGTATATACAGGTTACTTTCCAAAGCATCTTATATTACGTGGCAAAGAGACTATATATCATTATATGCATCTTTATTCATCTGTTTTTGTTTTATGCCTATTTATTGACTTCCCATGCCTTTCAAACTGAAATGTTTCAAACATTTTCCATTCCAGTCAAAGACTGATATGATGTTGTATCTTCCTCCACCCTTGTAATAAGCGTATGACTGCGCAATGGGCAGTTCTTCTTCCGAAGACATCCCAAGGACACCAGCATTGCAAGGCAACTGTATTGTTGGCAATCCTTCGGTTAGAGAGATTATATACGAATAGCAGTTCCTGTCGTCATTACCCTCAACCAAGATTTTATCCTCTTCCGCATTGATGTACACGTTATTTATCGTTAGGATGGAGGTGAATGAAACCCTTTGCGCCTTATCTCCGTAACCAAGGCATTCATAATTGCTGCGTGGATTTGTAGTCAACAGTTTCAATAACGTTTTGTCTTTCGGCTTGTATGTCCATAATGTTACGACATCCATGTCATTGTCTATGCTATCTACATTGGTAAAAACAACGAGATGTGTTGATTCTGCTGCTACTTGTGTCGTAGAAGGCAGATTGAGCGATTGTATAAGGGATGAAGAGGTCTTATCAACGGGAGTATTTGCACGGACACATGCAAATGTTGCCATTAACATTACCAACAATACAAAGAATATTCTTCTCATATTATTCCACCATTTCATAATTCGTATATTCAGGTAACCATTTATCCAAAAGTCCATCAGCCTTACGTTCCATTTCTCTGGTCACATGACTTTGCACCTTGCTATAAGCTACGCTCAACGACATCACTTCATCCAACCATCCGATAATCGGGAAGCGTTTTGCCGAAATCAAGTCAAGAGGAAGTTCCATATACGCAATGGCTATGAACAATGCAATTATTTTAGTGAAAACCATATCATCATTCTGTTCCATAGAAATCAGACATATGGCATTCTCGTACTTTTTCCCATTCCCGCATAAATTTATCAGAAATGAACATTCTAATGTTGTTATCAACAGCATATCCACCATCGTCTACGTTGTCTATAATAGCCTCATGTGGCAAGAATTCATGCTGTGATTCGTCCTTCACAATATTGTATCTTTCAAATCCACACATTAAATAATCTCCATAACATCTGATAACACATTCGTCTTCAGAAGATATACATGTTGCATCTTCACGATTATAATACTCTGCGCTTTTATAATAACATTCCCACTTTTTTCCTTGCAACTGTTTGCATTCCCCATTATGGTCTATGTATATGTCAAATATGTACAAATACTTTTTATTCTTTGCAACAAATGACCCATAGTTGCCAATGGGATTGTCTTCTTCATGGAAACGTACATCAACAAATTTATCATCATAATACAGATTCGAAAATCTTACTGGTACCATCTCTTTTCCTGTTTTGTCACACACTCCATATAATCCTTTTCGATAAACTTCATAATAGAATCTGTTATTATCGTTGTTTAGGCATTCTTTAGAAAATTGTTCATAATGACGGCTAATTGGTATAAAAACAGTCCCATCTTTTTTTAAGATTTCCACGGAATTATTCTTCTTTGCATAAAAAAAAGTTGATATCATCATCAAAAAACAATTCATCATATTTTGCATCTATAATAACTTGCTTGTTTTCACCTAATACGCCAACCATGTCATTTATTTTATAGCGATACCATGTAAAATTGGCCTTATCCTCTGTAACTTTTTCTATTTCGTCATAAATGACACTATCACAAGTTGTGCTTTTTCCAATAGAGGGTACTGTATATTCACCATCACTTTTGGAAATGTTTACAAAATAAATGACAATACTTATTAAAAGCAATGCAAGCATATAAATCACCTTTGGACAAGATGATTTGCTTTTAAGTTTGTTACCACAACAACGGCAAAACTTGGCATCATCCGAGTTAATAGTCTTACAATGTTTACAAATCATGATGTATTATTAACAGTCTGTATTCATGAAATCCTGAATATCACCTTCTATTTGATGAGCTTGATTCTGCCACATTGTTGCAGAAATATACATACCATCATCCATACACTGTTGTGCATGTTCTTGAGCAAAATCTAGATTTTCTTGCATTTTATCCAAGGTATTCAAATGATTTTGCAAGTCTGAGATTTCTGTCCCTGTATCAAAAGCAGCTGTTGTATCCATCCAACTCATATCATTCAAACCAATATAATTGAATGAAAATGGATCTATGTTGTTACTTACTACAGGCATTGTTAAATTTGGATCAAATGCTGGTAAGCCCCATTGTGCAATTGCATTGTCAAAAGGAATGTCCATCTGAGGATAACTTTGGAACATATCATAGAGTTGTGCTCCTTGAGTCGGGTAATCTATTTGGTGGCTATAATCTTGGAATTGTGTAAATGTATCATAATCAACATTTGCTACCTCCGCAAGATGTCCCTCATCCAAACCATTAGCTACCATTTGCTCTGTTTGCTGTGGTGCAGCAACATCTGTTGACACCATAAAACAATTGGAGTCTGCCCAAGCATCCATAAACAGACTTAGGGGATAAGGCTTGGCACACTCACCAGTACCAGGATCTGTCAGCATAACCATAGGATTGTTCGGGTCTGACATATCTATACCTGCCACAATAAGAGCATGATCAGGAGTATTACCCATAAAAATATCTTTCAACCAATCTAAGATGCTGTTGTTCCAAAGTTCACCACTATCTACACCAACAATAACTTTATGACCTTGTGCCAATTCGTTTGCTAGGTCATAAACATTGGCATTTTCTCTTTGGGAACATGGAATACCAGAATCAACAAGAAGTTTACCAACATCTTGTGGGCTTGTTCCTGTTCCATCACCTGTATACCAACCGTGTTCTATTGAATATGCGACACATTGGTCCTCTGTTATAGGGATTCCAAAATCATTCATTATCAACTGTTGCGACTTTATAGCGCAAGTATCAGGATAAGTTTGTTGATATGGATTTGTAAAATCCCCTACGCTGCTTATCAAATTAACATCTGCCATAATTTTTAAATTTAAGATTGTTACTCTAAACTTTTGATTATTGCTATATTTCTCTTCTCCATATTTGTCAAATCATTATACACATTATCATTCAATGGAGTGTACCAACTATACTTTGTGAAAAAATCAGCTAATTCAGGATCTTTGAAAATATAACCATGCTTGGCAAAAATAGCATTTCGTAAGATTCTCAAGTCAGCAGAAGAGAACTTTTGTAGTTCTGTTCTATTTAGTTCATCTTGCGTCCAAGATAAATCTTTTAAATAATCTTCAAGATTAACATTTTCATCCTTGTCAAGACTTGATGCTTCTATTTTAGCTTCTGTATCAAATTCTGAATCTTTTACGATATCACTTGATACAGAGGATGCTTCTTGGTCCGCTAATGGAAGAACTGTCTGTTGTGTAACACCGAATGAGATTATACAAACAACTATGAAAACACAGACAATTACAAGCAACAAAATGTATTTTAAATAACTACTACCTGCTTTAAATCTATTTCCACATTTTCTGCAGAACTTTGCATCATCTGCATTTGGAGTACCACATTTTTCACAATATCTCATTTTATTAGTTTTACTGGTTTATGAAAATAAATGGAATCTATCTTCTCATACTCATATAGAAGTTTCTGTTTGAGAATCACAGAATCACTATCACTTGTTTGACTGCAAACAGATTTTATCATTTTGGAAGTCTTATTTCTATATCCACACCATAATCTCTCTTTTTCCTTTGTAATTTTATCTAATCGTTTAAAGGCAAAAATTGCAGTAATTCCACAAAGTAAGAGTGCTAGTACAAAACCTACAGAGACACACAACAAGAAACGTCTTATATCTTTAGACTGACATCTGCTTTCATTGTATACAGATTCTTTAAACGAATCATCTATCTTCTGTGAGCCATCTACATCTGACTCAAAATTATCAGAAGTGCCTCCCTGCAAAATATTCGTTCCTATACAATGAGTCTTTTCTGGCTCTTTATGCAAATCAGCAATAATAACAGAATAGTTATCATGAGACTTCTCACCACAGACAGAATCTATCATACTCAAAGCCTCATCAACATTACGATTTACAAGAATAGCTGCCAATTCATCATCACGAAGTGCGTCAACAATACCATCCGTACACAGTAGCAACCTGTCTTTATTATTTACATCAAGTCTGTCAATATCGATTTTAACATCCATTTTACCTGCCATCACACTACGTGTCAGTATGTTTTTATACTGACTTGTAAATGCCTCTTCTTCTGTCAAAATTTCAGCTTCAACCGCTTCTGCAACCTTAGAATGATCTTTGGTGCGGAATTTCTTTATGCAATTTTCATCAAACAAGTAGCAACGACTATCGCCAACATGACCTACCAATACATTATTATTATTAATAACAGCAACAACAAGGGTTGTTCCCATCTTTTTGCTGTCATTATATGTATCAACATTGTTTAATGTGATTAAAGCATTATCTAAAGCATATTGCAAATCATCAGCAGAAAATTCCTTAGATGAATGGGCCAATGTTTCAAACACGCTTTCCGCAACAATTTTACTTGCCACTTCTCCATGTCCATGTCCACCCATTCCATCGCACAAGACTATTACTCTCGTTTGTGTTGGTAGAATGAAATCAGTACTATAAATTATATAGTCCTCATTGTTTTCTCTTATCCCCTTTTTGGAAAATCCATTAATGTCTGAAATACTTATCATAAGCAAATTACGTTAGAAATTATGATATGCAGACAATGTCTTGCGAACCGCAATTTGAACAAAAACGAGTTAGGTTGTCTGCAAATTCTTCTCGAATAACTTTACCACATTTTTTGCATTTCCACATTTTGGTCATTGGCTTCTCTACCTTTTTCTCTTTTTGAAATCCTCCACAAAATGAACAAAATTCAACATTGTTGCTAATCAACTTACCGCAATGAATGCAATGCTTTTGAACCGGGCGATGGAAAACAGTCAAAGCATCCCTCAATTCAGCACAAGACTGGAAACGCTTCTTCGGATTGTCTATAGTACATCTTTCCACAATAGAAGCAAAAAGAGGGGATGCTATTTCCACAGACGGATCAGTAGTTCCTGTACATAAGAAATGGAGCGTTTTTCCTAATGAATAAATATCAGAATAAAAACCGAGCTTTCCACCGACCTGCTGCTCTGGTGACGCATAAGCCATAGTGCCCTTGAACGTAGATTCACCTGTTTCTGTAACAAGCGTCAACTTTTCAGCGCCATCAATAATTTGAGCATTGTCACCAACAACACGAGCGATGCCGAAATCTATAATTTTAACATAGCCATCGAAGGTGCGAAATAGATTGCTCGGTTTTATGTCCAGATGGAGGACATTGTGCTTGTGCGCATATTCTAGGCCGTCAAGTGTCTGTAGCAATACCTTTTTAACAGCGTCATCCCCCATTCCTTTTTTAGCCTTTTGTTTGACATATCTCTCAAGGTCAAGTCCGTTTAGCCATTCCATTTCCAATACGGTGAATGCTTTTCCTGTATCATCTGTATGCGAAAACGCATCCAAAATGCGTATTATGTTAGGATGGTTCAGTTTTGACTGCAATTGAATCTCTTTAATGAACTGCTGACAAAGTCGCGGTGAGTTTTCTGCCTTGTCAGGACGTACAAACTTAAACGCCCTTTCAAAGCCATTGGCATTTACACCTTTATAGACTAATGCCATTCCTCCTTTAAAAGGAGGTTCCTGCAATATATAACCGTTGATTTTCATTTCTTTTTATTTTCGTTTGAATATTAATTTTGTTTTTCCTGCTACAATAAACCAACCATCTTGCAGCATTAGGCTCTTCTTTGTAAGCGGATAAGACTGTAAATCCAACACATCAAGGTTGTTGACAATTGTCGGTTTTGTCTCGCTGCAAGTTGTCAGATTATAATTACAATGCTGATTTGCATCTCTTGTCACTGTTATGGTAAAGTGCTTCCTACTCATATAAGCGTCATTAAAAGAAAAATCTGCACAAGAATCTCTTCCAAAAGTATTCTCACCTTCTTTTAACTGTAACATCTTCCCTTCTACTTGCAATATCCCTATTGGCTCTGGAGGAGGGGGAGGGGGAAGTATCTTCGAAGAGATTCCTCCTAAGCATGTCGCAAAGCGATGATTATATTCACCATGTACACCAACAGCATTACATACGATTTTTACATTGGGGGCGTTATGTGATATCAAATGATTCTTCAACATTTCTGATATGCACGGTATTGCCGTTGAGCCACCAACAAACAGAATTTGGTTTATGTTATTCCAAGTTTTATTAGTGGTATGCAACAAAGAATCGCACGCATCTAACGTAAGTTGCACCTTGTCCCTAATCAATCCTTTGAATGTATTTCTATCAATCCGCACATACTCGCCATTTGAAAACATCTGAGCAGCATCTTCTTTTATTGACAAGATTTCCTTAAGTCGCTTACATGCTGCATAATCCTCAAGTTTTCGGGTTCTGTCAAGAGGTTTTCCTTTTTCCTTTTCCGATATAGAAATGTGTTTGTACAATGCACTATCAAAAAATTGCCCACCACATTTTATTCCGCCTTCATGTCCAAGAATATTCAACGACTTGCCATCAGCCACATCAAGGATAGTGGCATCAAATGTGCCGCCGCCTAAATCATATATCAAGGATATACCTGTCCCTTTTCTATCCATTACATAGGAATAATGCAAAGCCGCAGCATAAGGCTCCGTAAGGAATTCTACTTTCTCAAAGCCTGTCCGGAACGCAGCCTGTCGCATTACGTCCTTGCGAGGGTCTTCTTCTGTATATAATGCAGGAACCGTCAGAATTACGGCATTGACAGATTCTCCATTATTCTCCATCTTAGCACATTCTTTCAAGAAAGAGAATATCGACTTTACGATATCCACATATTGGACTCCATACAAATCCAGTTTTTCATTTATCTGAAGCTTGAACTCTTGTTTGAATGATTCTGCCATGCTCTGTCGGAAAGGCTCTGCCTCTTGACATACCAATATCTCCGACTGCGGCATTACGCATGCTATCGTTGGGAAATATGGAGAGTTCCCATATTGTACAACGTGTGGTTTGCCGTCAACTTCTATGGCCGCTGCAGAATTGCACGTTCCAAAATCTATGCAAACCCACCTGTATTTATTTAAGTTCTTTTCCATAGATGTCAATTATACAGTTCCGACCATTGATGACAGCATTCAGATACTTATTCTTTTCTCTCCATGACAAGAAGTCATATCTTGCAGGAAGAAATACGGAATAATGGGCGACATTTAATATACCAAACATATTGTCTTTTACGAAAAATACAAACTTGGGAGTCTTTCTTCTTCTAAATATTCCCCAATAAGAATATTTTTGGCAATAGTCAGCAACTTCATGTAACGGTTTAGTATCTTTAGGACGTTTTGGATATCCACATATTATAAAATGCATGATTAAAAACAAGCTAATTCCCACACCTAAAGAAACCAGAAAAACATTTAAAACTTCTTTTTGATAATTATATAATGACCTTTCAGCTGTCCATGCTACCGGATCAGAGACATATTCTCTATAATCAACATCCCTATCATCATAATAACTTCCATCTATTTTATAACATTCAGTATAGTCATAAAACATTCCGTCAAAAATAGGATCAGACGTTCGTGTACTATACCCCTCGTCATTACTCCACCGCAAATGATTATATCCATTTTGATTGTAATAATTATATGACCATATACTATACAAACACAAAGCAAAAGACAAAAGAATTGGAATAAATAATATCCTTTTTATAATCATTCCTACAACTGGCTTCTTCCAATCCATAAAATTTGTCGGTACAAACTTTAGTTTAGGGTATATATCCATTACATTCTCTACATTAGCCAAACTTTCTCCGCAATGCCTGCAAAACCTTGCTCCAGCAATATTCTCTGTTCCACACTTTCTACATTTCATATTCATTTCCTTTTATATCAATAAGAATTACTTTACCATCTATAGTTGCCTTCAACATCTGGTCATTTTCTTCCCATGACAAGCTATCATACCTGGGATACAGAACACTCTTGACTCGCTTCGTGTCAAACAAACCAAATTTGTGATTGTTTTTATCTCCTCTCGCAAAGATAGCATATCTTTTATCGTATGAATTTCTTTCTATAAAATAACTATCCAACAATTCTTTTCTTATTTTCCGAAGATGATTGCGAAAGCAAAATTTTGAAAAGTACCTTAAATAAAAAAACAAAAATACAGAACCGACTAACACACATGATATAATATCAAAAATTGCCAATATTGTATTAGCACCACCATCAAATATAACATTAGAAATAAAACCTAACAAACCGATTAGACATGGAATCCATAATGCATAACAGAAGATTTGTCCAAAAATACTATTCTTAATTTTAAAATCACGTACAGGTATAAAGCCTATTCGTTTCCACCACGACATTGATGTAAATTCAAAACCGCACTTACGACAATATTTTGCATCATCATCATTTGCACACTGGCACTTGCTACACTTTTTCATAGTTCTTATTGATTAAACAAAAAAGCTTTAGCTTGATTGTATTGGTAATTCAATGTTTGTATGTTACTTCTCAGACGAGAATATGACTTCAGCATAACGTTCATCCATTCACGTTCTTCAGGGTCAGGCTCCAACGCTATATTCTTACGCCAATATTTCAAGCGTTCATCCGCTTTAGTCAACAACTCAGTAGGCGGCGATCCTACAAGCATGGACAAACGTTCTGGAGCTGATGCGCCTTTCTCTCCACATAAGCTCAAGAACTCTTCCTTCACATCGTCGTCCAACAGCAACACATTATTATATATGCGGTTCAGCATCTCGTATTCTTGATGTTCATATACCAAGGAATTAAACAAATTTGTTAAATGCTGCTGAACATTTGAAAGAATATGTAACGTTGAAGCATCCTTCGTTTGGGTTTTACACGACTTGATAGTCAGAGTAATATTCTGATAAACGCTCTCCAATTTGATAAGTTTGGCCCGCATACCAAAATGACCATACAGAACTTTCTGAAAATCCGTAGCTCCACTTTCTTTAGCAAGTATTTCCTTCGCTTCTTGCAATGTGCAATCAGGTTTCTGCTTTAAGTATTTCCCTAAGACATAAGCACCATATAATCCTATAGAATCTACTATTCTTTTTCTTCCTTCAACAGATATGGACACATCGGGATTAACGCCAACAAATCTTGCCACGGATTTTAAAAGATTCTTTATCACATTATCATCATGAGACATAATTGACTTCAAATCTTCCAGCACACATTCGTCCAAAGAATTTGAAGCCAAAAACAGCAATGCAGATATAGGATAAATATCAAACAAGCTTTTACTCAGCATCGTATTCTTCACTTTAAGATTCTGAGTCATTCTTTGCCCAATTTCCAAGGCTGTTCTTTTCCGTTCGAAATCCTCTTGCCATAGAACATCTATTTTTGCCAAAACGCCAACGGCATTCAAAGGTGTAAAACTGCTTTCTGCATTATACTGCCTCACGATGTCGAGGACATTTTCAGAAACAGAATGTGTAAAGAGCATTATCACAGCATCAGGATGTACCTTGCGAATAAAATCAAGAGTATTCTGTGAGTCTTTCCCCCTCAAAGCATCAAGTCCTGGCGTGTCGATGATATTTATATCTTTCAATATCTCAGCATCATCAAAAATCTCCACATAGCTTATATTGTCTATTTCTGACGAACTGCAGTCTGTTGTCCATTTTTCAAACTCGTCGCGGTTCTTTTTCTCAACAGAAGTGCCATCCTTATGATGAATTATGATATCTGATGACGAATCACCATATTTCAACCAACCTACATTATACGTCACCTCTTTCTGACCTGTAGCCATAATCTCTTTTTTCCCAAGAATGGCATTCACCAATGTCGACTTTGAGGAGCTTATCTTGCCGAGTATGGCAAGCTGCATCGGTTCATTTAGTTTAGCCACAGATTTCTTGAACACATCTGCCAAAGCAGGTAGGGACTTTACCGGCACCATTTGCATAATGCCTTTTAGTCCTTGCTCTATTTGTTGAATGTCGTATAACATTTTCTTGCAATCTATATCTTACAGAGATTTTCTTTAGCCAATTTCAATGGGCGTATTTGATTCTCAAGCATATTTTTCTTGTTAACAGAAATGTTTATCTGCTTTTTCATCTCTGTCAATTCTCCAATCGTCTGCTTCAAGCAGTCCTTATATTCATTAGCACGTTCTCCCAAAGCCTTAAACCATTCTCTTTGAAATTCGCTGAATCTACTTTCCACATAGGTGCGCAAATTCTGCTTCTCTGTTTCTATCTGTGCTTGATAAGTACGACGAAGTTCATTCTGCTGTGTGGTAGTCCCAACATCAGAGGCATTTCTATAGGCCACATAGCTTCCTGCCAAAACAGATGCTATTGCACCAAGAGGTCCAGTCCCCAATACACAAAGCCCCATCATCGCTACGCCCCAGCCTGGAGTAGAAGACAACACGCGCTTGTGTACTGGCACTTGTAGATTAACTTCTTTCACTACGACTTGTCCTATATACTTTTTAGCCTTGAAATTAAGCAAACCAGCAAAATCGTCAAGTTGGGATATTCTTTCAAACGACTTGTTTAACTGCAATGTAATTTCAGAGCTCAACTCATTTATCTTTGATTTTATTTGTTTCCCAAGCCACATACCACCTCCTTCGCTTGTCGCATGCGAATCGTTCAACAGTTCATTAAAACCATCTGTCGAGAATTTCACACATTCTGTATTCAAATGTAGTATGATTTTTTCTCGCTCCTCAGATATTTTGTCATTGACAGCAATTCTAAATGGCGATTGCGGATTGGACAAGTCTTGTATTTGCAACTCTATTTCCGTCTTTTCTTTTGCCAAACTTTCCAAATCGCAGATTTTAGGACTTTCAATCTGATTTAGCTGCATTTGCAGTGGTAGTATTGCCAAATCAAGTTCTTCAGACAAGTCATCACGAAGTCCTATAATGAGTTCATCCTTAAATCCACTCACCAGTTTGTCTATATTTCCTCTCAACTGAGGGAAATTTCCCAAGCCTTCCTCTTCCATTATACATTCCGCAGACGACACAGAAATCACATCTGGAGCAAATTGACATTCAGACTGTACCTTGCTAATTGTATCCTTGCGGATGTCTTCTACAGCAGACGCTTCTTTTAAGTCAGACTTGTTCAATACGATTAGACTTTTCTTTGCGAAACGCAATACTTTATCTCTGTAAAAAGCGAGTTCTGTAGAAGTCAGAGGCTCATTGACATCTGTCATGAAAATGGCCATATCAGCTTGCGGCAAGAAGTAATTCGTTAAAGCAGCATGCCTTGGATCCAAGCCGCCAAGTCCTGGCGTATCAATAATTACCAATCCCTTTTTAAGTTCTTCCAACGGAAGTGTTATCTCTATACTGACCGTATTATCAATATTCGCAGCATTGCCAACTGTGTAACGTTCAATATCATCTATATTTATCTCTTGTGATTTCAGATTAGAGAAATCTCCATAAAAGCGAATCGCTTTAGGATTTTCGCCGTATCTTATAACAGACACCACTGACGTACATATTTCCGTGTCCGTAGGACAGATACTACGTCCAATCAGCGCATTTACAAATGTAGACTTTCCACGTTTGAATTCCCCACATACAAGAACCACTGTTGGACTGCATACTATTTCATTTAATCTTCGCTTAATTTCTGCCACCTTCCTTCCCTTGTTGATTTGAGTCATAGGTGAAGAAATAGAGGCTATAACCTCATTAAGTTTTTTTACTATTTCACTATTCATTTTTATTGAACTTCTTTTCAATTATATAATCAATTAAAGCATAAGCAACACCAGCAACAATAACAAAGACCATATTGTTATCTGTTATATATGGAATGTCCAACAACCATATTGCAGTCACCACGATATATATGATAACAAATCTGACAAGCTGCCAAAGCCACTTTGACCAAATAAATTTATTTCGGCCAAAAGTTAGCCCCCATACGAGTTCCAAGGCTGGAAGAAACATACATAATGCAAATATCCAAAGAAATATCATATCAAAGCCCTAAATCCGTGTCAAGCGCAACTTCTAAATTTATTGTTTATTTATTTATGGAAAGGATATATAAATAGTAACCTCTAACAGAATTATTTTTTTACAATTTCAATAAAAGCATTAGGAATATAAGCTGTTGCTATTGTTCCAATCTCCTCTATACAAACTCCAACCCTTTGTTGCCCCTGCCACCGTGCAACTCTTCCAACCACTCCTTTGAATACACCATCAATAACCTTTACCAACTGTCCTTTTTCGAACTTTGGCACTTCTGTTAATGATACGATGGTGTTGTCCGCATCGGCTGAACAGATGATTTTGAGACTATCCATCTGATAGTCGGGAACTATCAATGGAATTTTCTCTATTCTGCGCCCAACGTGGACGTGGCGATAATAAAAGCGGAGAAATGGGAGGTTTACGTTGTCGTAAACGAAAGATTTGAGTTGTTCTTCGGTACCATAGGCGAAGAAGATGTTTGGTAAACGTGACTCGGTAACAACTTTGCGTTTACCTTTTATAAGTTTTACAGTATCTGTAGTAGGATAGAAAGCTGTGATGCCTTTGGCTGTCATGTAGTCGTATGCTTTTTTTTCTCTACCATAAGTAGTACGTAAGGCATACCAATGAGGAAAATCATCCTCTTTCTGTGCTTTAGGCTTACTTGCTATATGGGCATTTCTGGTGGACACCCCTGTTTGTGAACTCTCGGCGGAAACTGTGCTTTGAGCTTCGGGGAGGGCGTTGGAGGTAAGTCCAGCGCAAGGAGGGAATTCACCACCTCCTGAGGTGTGTACATCTTCTGATGTCCATTCATCGACTTTCATATCGGTGCTAACTTTTTTCTAGACAGAAATCCGTTAAATTGCGACAGAAAAAAAGCGTGGAATCGTCCTGTTGCCCATTCCACAGTCTGAGGCTCTAGCAATTGCCTATTGTTGTTGAACAGACAACGTCAGAGCCCACGCCGATATGAAAATCATGTCCGTAAAGAGACCTATATAACACATTAGACTGCGCCCGAAAGGACACAATCCATGCTTACAGGTCTCCACGGGATTGATATAATCACACCCGGGACATCTACCGTTGACTACGTTCAAGACAACAATTTACTGTGAATTTGCAAGATTACAGGAAGTCTTAAACACAGCGTCGATAAACGCCTTCCATTATGTCTGGATTGTCTTCCCACCCAATGCCCGCTTTCGTATAGATATGTCATGGTTGACTTCACTACACTCAGCACGGCGTAGGCTGCCGACTCGGTTATCATGAAAGAACTCGTCTTACAGCGACAACTGCGGTCTGGCTATACAATCCGACTGCAAAAATACGAAAATTTATTGAGAAAAGACAAGAAATGACAGGAAATATAAATGCTGCAACGCAAATTTAAGACTATTTAAGTCTAAATTCTTTAATATCTCAGAAATTTTACATAAACAAATACCAGTCTTATGCGATTTTTGTATGCTGTTAGGCTAATATACTTCATGTGCCGATGAAGTATAACTTCGACAAGCAATGAAGTACTACTTCGATGGTTGATGAAGTAATATTTGGTTTTTATGGGATGTATAATAGTTGAAGTTCTGTCATTCTTCGCCTTTTGATGGACGGAATGCATTTGCCTCTCCATCTGCAAAAGTTAAGATAATCCTTTTCTATATCACACAATCCTCGTTCAATCTTTTGCAAGAGACGGCTCTTCGGAAATCTTTTGTTCCCTAATATTTTATAGGGTCCGACATTATAGGCAAGTACGGCAAGGAGTAATGAGTCCTTGCCATATTTACGAAACATGGCACATAACTTGGTGAGGTCTGAGCGCAACAAAGTATCGGCTTGCTGATAAGTAAGATTCTTCTTGAACTTTTCATGTGGCAATATCCGATGTCCCCATCCGATATAGGGATAGTTGCGCTTGATGTCGTGCCACCCTTCATAATACTTGATGCACCGCACCGCTCGTTCTAAGGGAGGTAATGAGAAGATGCTCAAGTCGGTTTGGCTTGGGCTATCTGTTGTGGGGGTCTTGTTCTGTGCCATGATATTCTGGCACAGCAGCAAGAGCGTTAGGAGAATGTATGTTTTTATCTTTTTTATCATGGACGTTGTTTTGGTTTTGGGGATATCATTGTTTTGTCACTTGGCATTCTTCTTGTTGAATATCTCTGCTATCATGGCTTTCACGTCCTCACCAACTTGCACGAAGTTCTTGTAGAGGATGCGCTCACGCTCATCACGGCTCTTGAAGGTGTAGAACTTTGGCAGTGGCATATACTCGCTTTCCTCCTTCTTGATGTCAGCCATATTGAAATCGGTCTTGCAATAGAACTTACTGGTCTTGAACTCGTCGCTTTCCTGTATGTTCATACTGCCGTTCATGCCAGTCTTGGTCGCCACAAAGTCTCTTGCGGTCTGACCGCAGATCCATCCTGTTGGCATGTCTGAAATCTTGGAGGCAGGAACAAGGCTGTCCATATTCTCATTCAGGTTGATGCTCGTCTTGTCTCTATCGATGGTCACGC
>OIYP01001033.1_pt1 | contig 15225 bp, 9 predicted proteins | sample 1588261 | NCBI WGS metagenome assembly OIYP01 (sample SAMN03283293) | human gut metagenome | biome: human-associated habitat; material: feces | host: Homo sapiens | place: Peru | collected 2012
AGGCACTTATTTTAAAATAAGTGCCTTGTATTTCAAAATATATGCCTTGTATTTTCTGCCTTTATAAGTCTCTGTTTTACAATATACTTTGCGAGGACTGAAAAAACAAGTTTTTTGTATGGTTTTTATCAGTTACAGAACCTCGTAACACATCGCAAAACAGATGTGCACCTGCCGGTTTTATACATACGGGTTCGTACTTTTCTTTTTTCTTATGCAAACAAAGAAGATACCTGATATACAATGAAAGAACAGACATACGCAAGTAGAGTAGTGTATACGGCTGTAAACAATCCCCACTTCCAACTGCCGGTTTCGTTTTTTATAGCTGCAATGGTTGCAAGGCATGGGAAGTATAGCAGAATGAAAACAATATATGACAGTGCGCTTCGCGGTGTCATGGTTTTCCGCACTGCTTTCTGCAAACGCGTTGTCTCGTCGCTATTGTTTTCTGTTTTGTTTGTTTCCATGTTCCCGTTTGTCTGATTGTAAAGAACACCCATTGTACTCACAACAAGTTCTTTTGCTCCCGTACCGGCAATTATTCCTGCATTCATCCTCCAATCAAAACCAAGTGGTTTCATAACCGGCGATATTGCATGCCCTATTCGCTCAAGATATGAATCTTCTGTATTGGCTCCTTGGTGTGGAAAATACCCTAAAGCCCATATAAATATGCTTGCCGTCAATATTATTCCACCCATTTTTTTCAAATATTGTCGCCCTTTTTCCCAGGTATGTCTTATTATTGTCTTATATGTAGGCATACGATACGGCGGAAGTTCCATTACAAACGGCAGGTTACCCTTTTTCATGAAAAACTTGCTGAATATGCGCGCCATTAGTATAGCCATAATTATTCCCAAGGCATAGACTGCGAGCATGAGCCAAGAGGCATATTTCGGAAAGAATGCCCCAATAAGAACGATATATAGTGGAAGCCTTGCACTGCACGACATTAATGGGGTTACAAGCATGGTAACAAGGCGGCTTTTGGGACTTTCGATTGTTCGTGATGCCATGATTGCCGGAACATTACATCCGAACCCCATTATCATGGGAATAAATGATTTTCCATGAAGCCCCATTTTGTGCATGAACTTGTCCATCATAAACGCTGCACGAGCCATGTATCCGCTGTCTTCTAAGATGGATATGAAAAAATATAATATAAGGATGTTTGGTAGAAAAACTATTACAGCCCCGACACCTCCGATGATTCCGTCGCTTATCAAGTCTTTCAATATTCCGTCAGGCATGTTTATTCCTACGAACTCCCCAATTTTACCAACGAAAGCATCAATCCAATCCATGGGATACTGTCCTATCTTAAATGTTCCTTCAAAAATAAAGAATAGGATAAGGAAGAAAATCGGATAACCTAAGAATCTATTTGTTACTATTCCGTCTATTTTTTCGCTAAATGTGTTCTGCTTGTTCTTAATAGTTTGTTGATGGTAAGTTTCTTTTAGTGCTCCGGATATGAATCCGTATTTTGCATCAACAATGGCAGATTCGCTCGATTCGTGAAATTCTGCTTCAATTCGCTTTTTTTCTTCGTAGGCAACAGCTACGATTTCTTCGTGATTTCTTTCGGAAGCAATAATTTGCGCGGCATCGTTGTCGTTTTCAAGTAACTTTATTGCAAGAAAGCGGAGGGAATATTTTGAACCGAGATCCGTAGCTCCATGACTTATGGCAGTTCTAATGCGGTTTATGGACTTTTCAAGCAAATCCCCATGGTTTACGTGAATATGCCTGCTTGCAATGTCGTTAGTTCCATTGTAAACTTCTAAAACAGTTTCAAACAATTTGGAAATTCCTTGCCCGTTACGACATATTGTAGGAATTATCGGTGTGCCAAGCATTGATGCTAGACTCATATAGTCAAACTTGTCTCCGGATTTCTCCAATTCGTCAAACATATTAAGAGCTATGACCATTGGAAAGTTCATATCTATCAGCTGCATGGTTAAGTACATGTTTCTTTCAAGATTTGAACCGTCAACAACGTTTATCACAATGTCGGGAGTATTCTCTACCAAGTTTTTCCTAACGTAAAGTTCTTCGGGACTATAAGCCGACAAAGAATATGTACCTGGCAAATCAACGATAATAAAATGGTATCCGTTAAACTCAAATTTTCCTTCTTTCGCATCAACAGTTACTCCAGAGTAATTGCCAACGTGTTCGTGGCTTCCCGAAGCAATATTAAAAAGCGAAGTTTTGCCGCAGTTGGGATTCCCTACCAATGCCACTTTTATTATTTTTCCTCTTTCGGCTGCAAGATGTTCCATTAGCTGTTGACGTGTTGCGGTGCCTAAAGTTTGGGCGGAGGTTCCTATTTGTGGCTCGTGCGATTCTAATGGTTTTAATTCCGTGTTGGCTTGAATGTTTGTTTGATTCTTTGTTTGTTCTTCAACTTCGCTTTCGCTAATTACTTCTATCATTTTTGCCTCTTCGCGGCGAAGAGATACTTTATACCCGATAATTTTGTATATGATAGGATCTTTGAGCGGGGCATTCATAATGGCTTCTACAGTTTTGCCTTTTATGAAACCCATTTCGACAATACGTTTACGGAAGCCTCCGTTTCCATATATTTTGACGATTACGCCGCGTTCGCCCATTTTAAGTTCCGAAAGTCTCATCTCTGTTTGCTTTATTATTTTACATTCCCGAATAGCTGTGCATACCGGGCAAAATCATGTTTACGCCAAAATATGTCATGAGAACCGTAAGGTAGGCACATACAATATATAAATGAAAATTGCGTGGTACGCTAAGTTTCTTTAATATCGAATCATGAAGTGATACTCCATAAACAATAAATGTGATAAGCGACCACACTTCTTTTGAATCCCAGCTCCAATAATTCCCCCAAGAAATATTTGCCCATATAGCTCCTACAAATATTCCTATTCCTAAGGTAGCAATTCCCGGAGGCAATAAAAGTTTAACTATATATTCCATTTGCTTTTGAACATGCTCTTTGTTTTTATTGCATCCTGCTATTAAAGCCGAAAGACTTACTAAAAACGAAAGTGTTATAAAGGCATACGCCAACATTATTATTGAAACGTGTATAGCCAATAGGGGAGAGGACAATACCGGCATCAGAGGAGTAATCTTGGGATCTGCAGCCTGTAAAGACGCTACCAACAAGAAAAATCCCACACCAATCAAGCCATAAGCATTAAGGAAAACGATTCGTTTGGAAAATATCAAAGAAATAAACTGTACGAACCATGCTACAGCTATTATCGTTTCGTATCCATTACTTAACGGCACGTGCTGAGAAATTATCGTTCTCATTATAAGCACTCCCAATAACACGATGTTTGTAAGCGCAGATATTATAATGCACGCGCGTTGCACATCCTTTTTCTTTTTCAAGAATATGCTGCAAAAGGCAAATATGCCGACCAACAAATTTATTTTGTAAAGAATTCCGGTAAAGGGAATGACGTTAAGAATATGTTCGCAGTTCATCTGCAATTCCGATGGCAGATTGTTTCCTCCTTTGGTTTTCTGAAATTTCTTCATGTCTTTCACAATACCTGTTATCAAATCTTGCCTTTGCATTAATATGACACCGTAAATTTGTGTCATGGATAAATGTATGAAATCGGCATCTTGTTGGGGAATACTTGCAGGCAGTGAGTCGTTATAAGAATACCATTTTGTTTGTTTCCCGATTTTGTATGGGAACATTTTTAGCAATTCGCCGTGTTCTACGGAATAAATTAAATTCAACTTTTCCGATAGTCTTTGAACGGCTTTTTCTCCGACAACTTTCAAAATCTCTTCTTGTGAACTTCCATATATTGCAGTGGCAATCTTGGAATACGAAGTATAGCGATTTAATCCTAAAAATGTTCGTAATTTCTTGTCTTTAATAGAAATGACATCTTCGTTCTCCCATGAGTTGGGAAACAAAATCCATCCGGTGAGAATCTGTTCGGCATTCAAGTTTTTATAAGAAGTTTTCCCGTCGGTAATTTTTAGCACAAAATCTTTTGCAAAAGTCTCTACGGTAGTTACTCGTCCCTCGTAGTTCATCAACAGTTCTCCGAATTCATTTGCCCGCTCTCGGGATACGTATATTTGGTTTTGCGCCTGTGTGTTTTGAAAACCCGTAAACAAAACTGAGAAAACAATAACATACTTAATGTTAATGTTTTGCATGGCTTTTCTCATCATCCCTTTTTTATTGAACAACCATAAAATACTTGTTATAAACAGAATAAAATATCCTGTATAAGTAATGGGAATTCCCCAAGGATCATAGTTTACCGAAAGGGTAGTGCCTTTCATATCTTCGTCGTATGATGTTTGATAAAGTCTGAAGCCCGATTCTTTTAATATTTTGTTCATAGAAACGGTTCTCACAAACATTTTTCCATTGTCATTTGTTATTTTCAGCAGGCTTTTATAGTTGGCTGCAACATCACTCCCTGCGTAATAGTCTATTTGAAATTTTGACAAGCATACTTCAAATGGCATTTTTTCTACAGCTCCTTCATTTGTAATGAATACCTTTGACTTTTCTCCATTTCTCAAATGCAGAAGACCTTGTTTTGAGGTTATATGCGTAATGGCTGCTCCTGCTAAAATCAATATAAAAGAAAGATGTATTCCTGTAACAATCAGTTTTTTGTACATCTTTGCTTTGACGAAATATATAACTGCAGTTATTGCAGCAATGAACCATAATACGAAAAACCAGGCACTGTTATATATGTAGTGTAAAGCAAAATCTGTACCTTTATAAAGCTCTGTAAACGTAGCTATTCCCATGCATAGACACAGTATTGCCAAACAAACAAAAGGAATATGCGACAGACAATTTTTCTTTAACACGCAATTATTCATAATGCAAAATTAATCACTTGTTTCCTTACTCACAATACCCATTTGTGGTGATACTGCGAAAAAGATTCAGCATTGAGAAAATGCTATAATATGTATTGAAAAACTTGTTGCAGTTGTCGTAAAAAACATAAGGCATATATTTTAAAACATGTGCCTTATATTTTAAAATAAGTGCCTTATATTTTCAAATATAAGCCTTGTATTTTTGAGCGTTTGCATTTATTTGAAAACAAGAAACTTACAAGTTTGATTTTTTTGTGCGTCTTCGCCCCGTACTTTAGGAGTTTTTTTCGCTGTAATTCGAAAATTCCTGCAAGTATTAATATAAAAACACCCCAAAAGCAATACCAAGAAATTTTGTTATAATACGAATTATGTTTAATATGGACTCTAAGAAGTAAAACCCAATCTTTGAAGTGCCGGTCCGTTATTCTCGCACGCACAACCAATTCTTTTATCAATATCACCCTGCTATAAATGAGAAGAGCCGGTGTTCTTGGAATATAACTCCTTATAACACCGGCTCTTTACCGTTGTTCGACTTCGCTTTACTAATTCCGTTGATTATTTACCAAAGAAAATGTTGTTTTCACTCTTGGACTTACTATGGGCTTAGTCAGTTTTGTTATTCAATCTCCAAACGAAATATTTTAATCTCTTCAACTGAAGTGTAAAATCCCGTCAAATTTTTGATTTTAGTGGTTTCTGCCAACTGAAATTTGCATGTATCCTTTTAGTAAAAATTCATCTGTTTGCGTTTTAATTACTTAATGATTATTTTCTTTGTTTTTTGTCAGTCTTGATTATGTTCACGCCTTTTTGAAGAGCGTTGAGGCGTATTCCCGTTACGTCATAATACTCTTTGAATCCCTCTTCGTCAAATTGGACTGGTTTAATGGATGTCGCATCCTTATCAATAACAATCTTCAGCGTCTTGGGTGCTACTTGTGAACCTTTTTGTATAGAAAACAAGCACGGAATGCTCCCAATGAAACTTTGGACGAGTCGCCTTTTTTGTCTTTTTGTAAATCGGAATACAGTTTGAAACAGTCATTATCAATGATATAGCCGTTATTGGAGAGGAACAATTCATTTGTTGTAAAATTTCCTATAAAGTAATAATTATTTTGGAAGACATTTATGGGGTTTTCTACTACTTGCACGTTGGTAGCATTTATCACAATCTTGTCATTGTTTGCTTTTTTGCATGCTATGACAGGCACACATGCTTCTACTGTTCCGTTTATACGGCTTAGGTAAATAGTGTCATTGCTAAATTTTTTGATTTCATAGAAATCTGCCGTGGAATTTCCTGAAGCGTTAAAGGTATAAGGCAAACAGAGGGTATTCCATTTATAATTCACTTCTCTTGAATATGTTACGCTTCCGGCATTGAACGTTTTGTAAAGACTTGTATAAATTCTTTTACTATCCACAAGATTCAAACTGTCGGTTCTCAGAGAATCACCGGCTATGTGATGTCTTTCGTCGCCTATGAGATAGACAAAGCTAAAATAACCGGTCTTATAATTGGCAAAAGAAGCATCATTGCAACGCTTTTTGCTCTCGATGTTATCATGAATATCACGTTTTTGCGGAAGAAAAGAAGGTTTTGTTTTTGTGTTTTGAAACGTTGTCGCGAAACACGTATTTGATGCCGAAAAATACATAAGGCATGTTGTAAAAAATACAAGCCATGTATTTCAAAATATAAGGCACTTATTTTAAAATAAGTGCCTTATATTTTTTGCTGTTATAATATACTGAAAAACAATAACCTTTCAGTTAAGCTTAAATTCTGTTTTTATGTTTGTTTTTACTGCTTTTATTTTTCTGCATTTACTAGTTTGGGTATTCTCAGTTTGGTTCCGACTGTAATCATGTCCGGGTCGGATATGTTGTTGAAGCGGATGATGTATTTGGCAAAACTTTTATGCCCGTATATTTGTTTGGCAAGTTGCGTTATGTTTTCTCCCTGTTTCAAAACATGAACTTCCTGTTCCCCCGTAATCATATATGTGTCTCCGTCAGCCATGGGCATTATGGGAAATGGTTCTTTCTTTTTGACAACTTTGCTGTCATGGATAGTTGCAGTGTCCTTTTTTATGGTTGCTTTCGGTTTTGTTTTTTGAACCACTTTGTTTTGTGCCGGAATTTGCAAGGTGGTAGCATTGGCTATGTTCTGTTTGGTGCTGAACAGATTCAGGCTGCCGACATAAAAACCGATTATTAAAGACAGAACTGCGGTCAGGACAATATAAGCAGCGAATTTTTTACGAGAGATTCCTTGATATACAATGGTTTCTTCCTCTTCATTGTTCTCAAAAACAGGCGACTCGGTATCGACAGTTGTATTGTATTCGTAACTTTCCCGAGGTTCGGGATTTGTCTGTGCGTCTTCTTCTTCAAAAGTCGCTTGCGGTTGGATTTCCTCGCTGTTTTCCTGCAAATTATCTTCCTGTTGCGTAATTTCTTTTCCTTCCGTTTCTTGTGTATTGTTGTTTGTTTTTGCAGTTTCCTCTTCCTCGTTTTCTATGTTTTCGGTACGGGTGTCATCTGGTCTTTCCACATCGGTTTTTGACAGTAGATTGACATCCGTCCCTTCGTTTATGATCACAGACTGAAGATGAGCAAACGGCTTGTTTATCATGTCGCGAAAATAAGCATCGGGAGTAAATGTTATTTTTGCGTGCTTACCTATTTTTATCCTGTTGCCGGTGTTTATGTCAACGCTATCGCGAGAAGAAACTTCTATGGTCTTAAAAGTTCCTATTCCTTTTATTTTTACGAATTTGTCCTCGGCTAATCCTTCGGTAATGGTTTCAAAAAACGTGCGTGCGAACAAATCTATATTTTCGCGCGAATCGGGATTTAGTGTTTGTATGGCTTCTATTAAGTCGGTATAATTCTTTCTGTCCATGGGAATTTGTGTATTTGTTTATTCGCCAATTCTTTCTTTTAGTGTTGGTGAAGGACGGAAGGAGATTGTAAGCTTGGGGGGAATGAGCATTTTCTGTTGTGTTGCCGGATTTACGGCAATTCTTTCGATACGTTTGCGGACTTCGAAAGTTCCGAAGCCTTTTAGTGCCAACAAGGTTTCGTCGTCAAGCATTTCAATAATGGCATTGCCCAACGCATTTATAGAATCTTGGGTTTCTTCGGGCGTGGTTTTCAATTTTTCCGTAAGCCGTTCTATAAATTCTTTGTTATTCATAGTTTACATTAGTTTGATAGTTCTGCGAATAAATCGTATTCGTTGGCAGAAGTGATTTTTACGTTATAGAAATCGCCCACATTCAGATTTACTTCATCGTGAATGAGAACTTCGCCGTCAACTTCGGGAGAATCGTACTGGGTTCTTCCTATGTAATATTCATTTTCCTTTCTGTCTATAATGACACGGCAAATGTCCCCTACTCTTTTTTGACAAAGTTCTTCGGATATTTGCTGCTGCAGGTTCATAAGTTTGTCAAGTCTTGCCTGCTTGATGCTTTCTTTTATGTTGTCTTTGTAATGTATAGCGGCATATGTTCCTTCTTCTTCGCTATAAGTAAATGCGCCCATTCTCTCAAACCTTGAGTCTTTTGTGAATTCCAACAACTCGTCAAAGGCTTCCTGAGTTTCTCCCGGGAAACCTACCATAAACGTGGTGCGCAATGCTACGCCCGGAACTTCTTCACGGATTTCTTTTATTAAATCGGATGTTTCGCGGCTTGTAAAGTTGCGGTGCATGTTTTCAAGTACGTTGTTATTGATATGCTGCAAGGCAATATCCAAATACTTGCAGACATTATCGCGTTCACGTATTACTTGTAGAAGTTTCTTGGGAAAACTGTTGGGATAGGCATAATGTATTCGCAGCCATTCCACGCCGGGAATGTCGGAAAGGCGTTCTATGAGTTCGGGTAATGCCTGACGATGGTAATTGTCGGTGCCGTAAGAAGTGGAATCTTGGGCTATAATCTGGAATTCTTTAGTTCCCTGCTTAACAAGAGCCCGCACTTCATTTTCTATGTCTTCCATGTCGCGGCTTATTTGCTTTCCGGTTATTAACGGAATGGCACAATATGCGCAGTTTCTGTTGCATCCTTCAGAAATCTTTATGTAAGCATAATGTTGGGGAGTTGTTATAACTCTTTTATTAATGCAAGGTTGAGTACTATTACTTTGAGTTTGTGGCAAAGAATAGTTTTCTTTCAGAAAGTCTATGATTTGATTCCAATTGAATTTGCCGTAATATTTATCAACTTGAGGGATTTCTTCTTCAAGTTGGTCTTTGTATCTTTGAGAAAGACAGCCCATGACAATAACTTTTTCAAGTTTGCCCTCCTCTTTTGCCTGGCATAGTTCCAAAATAACATTGATGCTTTCTTCTTTAGCCGATTCTATAAAACCGCAAGTGTTAACCACCGCTATGCCATTATGTAAATTGTCAGGATTACAATAAGTTTTGAATCCTAATTGCTGTAATTTAGAAATAAGGTGCTCCGAATCGACAAGGTTCTTGGAGCACCCCATTGTTATTATGTCTATCTCGCGACTCATTAAAAAGATTTTATTGGCGATTAAACAGGGATTCTACAAATTCTTTACGGTTGAAAGGTTGCAGGTCATCCAATTTCTCTCCGAGTCCGATGTATTTCACAGGAACTTTAAGCATATTGGAAATGCCAATAACCACTCCACCTTTGGCAGTCCCGTCAAGTTTTGTAATGGCAAGGGAGTTTACTTCAGTTGCCTGCGAGAATTGTCTGGCTTGTTCAAAGGCATTCTGCCCCGTGGAACCGTCAAGAACGAGCAAAACTTCATTGGGAGCAGAAGGAATTACCTTTTTGGCAACATTTTTTATCTTGGTAAGTTCATTCATGAGTGCTACTTTATTGTGAAGTCTTCCTGCTGTGTCGATAATTACAACATCAGCTTCGTTGGCAACGGCGGAATTCAAAGTATCGAAAGCCACACTGGCAGGATCGCTTCCCATTTGCTGTTTAACAACCGGTACTCCCACTTTGTCTCCCCAAAATTGCAGTTGCTCTATTGCAGCAGCGCGAAAAGTGTCTGCCGCTCCAAGCATGACTTTCAATCCTGACTTCTTGAACAAGTTGGAAAGTTTTGCAATTGTTGTGGTTTTGCCCACGCCGTTTACTCCAACCACCAATATTACATAAGGATATTGGCTGTTCTTTATATCTTCAACTTCGGAACCATCGACTTTTTGAGAAAGCATATCGGCAATCTCCTCGCACAGCAGTCGGTTTAGTTCTTTTATACCAACGTATTTGTCGCGAGCCACTCGTGTCTTTATCCTATTGATAATCTCCAAAGTTGTGTCCACACCTACGTCCGATGTTAGTAATGTCTCTTCCAAAGAATCTAACACGTCATCGTCGATGGTGCTTTTCCCGACAACAGCGTGGCTAAGTTTGTCCAAGAAAGATTTCTTGGTCTTCTCTAAGCCATTGTCAAGCTTTTCTTTTCTTTCTTTCGAGAATATATTAAGGAATCTCATTTGCCTAATGCTTTGTTAATACCCTTTGCAATATCTTCGTTAGCTTTGTTTGCAGCTTTGTTGATTGCCTCGTTAGCTTTGTTCTGAGTGTTTTTTATTGCTTTATTTGCTGATTCTTTTGCTGCGTTTTTTACAGAAGTAACAGTGTCTTGTATTGCTTTCTCCGAAGCATTCAAAGTTTTTGAAACAGATGAAACCGCTGCACCAAAAGCATTGTCGCTTACGGTTGTAACAGCTTCTATAAGTTTTTTGCCAGATTCGCTTGCGTTATTATAGAGTTGTTTTCTCTGTTCTTCGTAAAATTTCGCAATAGTTTGTTTCTGCTCTTCAGGCATATTGTCTGTTACGTCTTTGTATTTGGCTTGTATTCCTGACAAAGTCGTTTGCAACTGTTCGCTGATTCTTACTGCCGATTCGGTATCTGTTGCATTATTTATGTTTTCTGCTGCTGTTTTATATGCGGCAGCTATTTCTTCTTGCATTTCTGCGCTTTTATCGCCAGAGCAAGACATTGTAAAACCACATACAGATAAAATCAAAATAAACCTGATGCATTCTTTTATGCAAAACCTTTTCGTAATCATATCAATATTTGTTTATTACTTTCTTAAATTCATTTACCATTTGAGTTGCATTTTCCCCGTGCAAATTTTGAGGAATAAATTTTGAAACTGCCAATTCCAGATCTTTTATTTTCGAAGGATTCTTGGCATATTCTTCTCTAAGTATTCTTATCTTCTCATAATATTGTATTCCTTCCACCAGTCTTTCCATACGAATGCTGCTTGCTTCGGGATAAACAAGATAGCAATCACCGGCTGCCCAAGCACGGAATCTTGAATCACGCAAAGGATCTACTGTCCAACTGTTATAAGCCCAACGCAGATAACCATCAACTTTTATAGCCGATGCATGCAAAGGAATCCAAGTAGCTTCTGCAGGTTTTGAAAAGGTAAAAGTGTTGGGATATGCTTCTGCGCAGCATGTGTAAACCGTTGTCTTTTTCCCTTCGCTCTTGCGACGTTCAAGAATTTTCGAAGGAACGGTCTCGCCATATGCCAAACATAAATCATAAATGTTTGGTTCTACATCAGGATAATAATGTATTGCGCCTTCTATCTTAAAATCTTTGTCGGCTTTACGAATAATACTCTCTGCGGCATTCATTGATTCTCTTGGACGCTCGTCCATTGCTATTGCTGTGCGAGAGAACCAACCTTTGGTTTTCAAGTGTGAGGCAAAATCTTTAAGGAAAGGAAGCCAATAATTATTATAACCGTCGCTTCCCGGTTCTGCTTTGATAATCTTTATGCCGTTTGAAGCTTTGTCATAATAATCAAATTCCAAACTCCAAGGAACTACTGTGTAACAATCAATTTGGTCAGTAATACCGCAAGAAATCATAAATTCTATCCAACGGTCAAAGACGGAATAGTCGTAACTCCAGCTACCGTCTATGTCTTTTGTCTTTCCTATCATACTGCAGAAGGCATCTTCGGTTTGTCCTGCCCATGGTCTGTTTATTATTGATGCTGTAATGACTTTGCCACCTGCGTCTGCGTAAGTTTTCATAATGGGACGCATGTAATCAAAATGCTCTTTGCTCCATAGGGGAACATTATAATATCTTGCTACTGCGTAGGGATTCTGCCACAAATCCAAATGGAATTTCCATTTATCTGGTGTTGGCAAAGTACGTGCCCCAACGGTTATCTGATATGGCAGAGATATTGTCTTTTTCCCTTCGATATTAATGTTAAGGTTGGCTTTATACACTCCGGGTTGGGTTTCTTGGGGAATCCATACGTTTATCCATATAGGACGTGTCGTTTTTGCCGGTACTGCAATAGTTTTTGAAGCATCAAGAATATCGGCAACTATAGATGAGTCCCATTCTGATTTTATATTACCACTACGACATCCGCTTTTCTTGCCTTCTTTGTTCAGTTCGTCAGTCATAACATAGCGAACCAAAGACACATTTACTGCGGAAGAAGGGATTACTTTTTTACCATTCTTCAATGGTGTACTTGAAACGCTTATGCTTTTCACATCTTGTGATGTAAAGAATACCGCTTGTCCGTTTACACGTTCTCCTTTCCAGGCTTTTACAGCCCACTTGGCTGTGAGATTTTGGGGAATACTCGTTTTTTGATAGCGTTGATCAATTGAACCCCATGCAGCCTGCGGTGTTTTTACTTGCGCGTCCCATTGCGCCTCACTTGTGTGAGGCTTTGTGTCAGAAAGTTCCGTAAAAGTAGGTGTCTGAGCCTGTATGCCACAAAATGACAACAAAGATAAGATCAATAATTTTATTTTCATTGTTATTAGGTTTTATATTTTCTTTGCGTAAATGGTGAGACTGTTTAATACCACAGAGACAGATGACAAAGCCATTGCTGCCGCGCATACTGCAGGACTTAACATAATTCCGAATGCTGGGTATAGTATTCCTGCGGCAACGGTTATACCAATGGTATTGTATATGAAAGCCCAAAACAGATTCTGTTTTATGGTTTCAACAACTTTTCGTGAGAGCACGAAAGCCTTGCTTATGCAGTTTAGGTCTTTATTCATAATAATGACTTGCGCTGCATTTTTTGCGGCATCGGTACCTTCTCCTATGGCAATACTTACATCTGCATTCACAAGAGCTGCGGAATCATTTATACCGTCCCCTACCATGGCAACGACATGCCCTTCTTGTTTTAGCTTTGTTATTGTTTTATATTTATCTTCTGGAGATGCCGACCAAATAGCCAGATCTGCCTTTATTTGTCTTGCAATAGACTCTGTTGTACTTTGATTGTCTCCCGAAAGCAACACCGTTTTTATGTTTAGCGACTTGAATCTTTTAGTTGTTTCTATAGAAGATTCTCGTATCGGGTCTTGTATGCAAAACGCTGCCAGCAAACTGTTTTCACAACCATAAAAAACGGAGGCATTGTTTTCTATATCCTTAAAGTCTTGTGGCATTTGCGCAATGTGTTCCTGCATTAATTTGTTGCTTCCAGCCCAATACATTTTACCATCATGCTTAAAGACGATACCTTTTCCCACAACATTTTCATAAGAGGAAATGTCGCCTATGTTTTGTGTAGCATGTTGTTCTTTAAGATACTCTGCAATAGCTTTGGCTGCCGGGTGTGTGGATTTTTCTTCGGCTTCTGCCAAAAGGTTAAGCTCCTTTTGATTACAGTTTGCTGATATATGATTATCAATAACAGCAGGATGTCCTTGAGTCAAAGTTCCCGTTTTATCGAAAACAAATGTGTCTGCTTTGCATATTGTCTCTAGAGCTGTTGCATCGCGAAACAGCACGTTTAATTTCGCAGCTCTGCCCACACCAACCGTTATTGCCGTAGGCGTAGCCAATCCCATGGAGCACGGACAGGCTATTACGAGCACACTGACTGCTGCATTTATTGCGTTTGGCAAATTTTGCATGCCGCCAACAAACAACCATACTACGAAGGTTATTATTGCCACAACTATAACCGAAGGAACAAAAACTGCAATAACTTTATCGGCTATTCTTTGAATAGGTGCTTTAGAGTCTTGTGCTTCCCGAACAGTTTTGATAATCTTCGAAATTACTGTATCTTCCCCTATGCTTTCCGCTTTAACCACAACCGATCCGTTGCCATTGACTGTACCCGCAACTACACGGTCGTTTTTGGTCTTTTCAACGGGAGCAGGTTCACCGCTGAGCATGCTTTCATCCACACGTGTTATTCCTTCAACTATTGTTCCGTCAACGGCGATGCTTTCTCCGCTTCTAACCCTGATTAAATCCCCGGGATGTATAGATTCAACAGGACACTCTTCTTCGCGTCCGTCAGAATGTATCACGCAGGCTGTGGAAGGAGTTAATTTCATAAGAGCACGTATGGCTGATCCCGTTCTATATACAGCTCTTTTTTCAATGGAGCGTCCCAACAAAACGAAAGCAATAATCATAGAGGATGCATCAAAATAAAAAGGTACTCCCCCATTGTTTTTCCAAAAGTCAGAGAAGAAAACGCCCGAAAGACTAAACAGATAATCTACTATGGTGCTCAAAGCCACAAGCGTATCCATGGAAACTTGTCGGTTACGCATTTGATTATATGCTGTTTTATAGAAAGGACTTCCGCTGTATAAAAGAACTGGCAGCGTCAGCAGAGCCAAAAGAATCCTGTTTACGGGGTCATTTCCTATTGCCATGCTCATTATGAATATTGGCACGGCAAAAATCCAGGCAAAGATTGTACGTTTTTTCAGCGAGTCGTCAGTTGCATTGTCTTTTTGCGGATTCTTTTTTGTTATTTCTGCAAAACCGTATCCGGATTTCTTCACATAATCAATTAAATCTTCAGACGTTACTTGAGATTCGTCATAATCAACAACAGCAGTTGCTGAAGCCAAATTAACTGTGGCTTCTTTCACACCCGTTGTGCCCTTGAGCATTCGCTCTATGTTGTGAGCGCAGGCTGCACAGTGCATGTTAGATACGGCAAATGTTTGTTTCAAAGCGTAATATCCCTGTTTTCTGATTTAATTTTCAAAGATACAAATTATTTTTCAAATTTCACCGAACTCCCGGAAAATTAAGCGTCTTGGGCATGTTTGTATCGTTATGGTTTGTTTGCTGCAATATAAATGCAATGTTTTTTTGTATCGGCATAAAGAGGAAGATTTGCCCCAATAATCGACATCGCAAAACGGCGGAAAAACGGTCTTTATTAGGTGTTGTAAATCAGATATTTGATAAAACGAAAAATAAAAGGCATTTGTTTTGAAATATAAGGCACATATTTTAAAATATATGGCTTGTATTTTTTACAACATGCCTTATGTTT
>OIYP01001034.1_pt1 | contig 15216 bp, 7 predicted proteins | sample 1588261 | NCBI WGS metagenome assembly OIYP01 (sample SAMN03283293) | human gut metagenome | biome: human-associated habitat; material: feces | host: Homo sapiens | place: Peru | collected 2012
TGTAGTAAAATATTATCGACCAAAACAACATAATCTACAAAGGAGACCAGACACTCTATGCTTTACAACAATTATACACAAAATAACCCGTTTTTTACCAGAATTTAAGCATCTGGAAAAGACTCTTTTTGAAGCCCTTTTCCGGCGGAATTACCTCGTGCAGGAATTTGGGCTTAACATAGCGCACAATCATCGGCGGTGTGCGCATAGTAGTTTCGGCAAAGCGCGGCAGCTTGCTGTTGGCGGGCAGCTGCAGGCTGCTGACAGCAAAGCTGATTTATGCCTAGTTACGGGGAGGCGATAGCGTGGGACGTATAGAATGGACAAGTATGCATTTTTCTCATGAGCTCAGGCTTAGGTGTTTGGCAGTTGCGTGAATGCAAGTTGCTGAATATGCTGCCAGCGCTGGTCATGCCGCAGGTTTTCTAGGCGCTGATGGGGCTGGTGAAGTGAGCTTTAGAGAAAAGTTTCCTTTAAAGTAAAATTATTTTTTATTAATATAAGTTGTTGACAGACGCTGGGAATGAGTTATAATGTAAACGATATAATAGTGCTTTATAAAAGGTCAAGGGAGCGCTGTTAAAATTTCATATTGGAGGAGATGATATTGTGAGCAAGCATTTATCAACTTCCGTGAGGGTGCCTATTGAAGTGGATAATCCCAGTATTGTCCGTAATGAGTCATTGTGCATCAAATGCGGTCAGTGCAGTAATGTCTGCACAAGTCCTGTTGGTGTGTTGGGAACCTATGCGCTGGAGCAGACCGGAGACAGAGCTATCTGTATTCACTGCGGTCAGTGTGCTAATGTCTGCCCTGTTGGCAGCATCACCGAGGTATATGAATATCCAGAGGTTAAGGCTGCCGTGCAGGATAAGGACAAAATCGTCATTGTCAGTACGTCACCTTCTGTACGCGTGGCTTTGGGCGAGGAATTCGGCCTGCCTAAGGGGGCGTTCGTGCAGGGGAAGATGGTTGCGCTTTTGCGTGCTCTGGGCGTTGATTATGTGCTGGATACGAACTTTGCGGCTGATTTAACAATTGTTGAGGAAGCAAGCGAGCTTCTTGCCCGTATTAAAGGTGAAACTGACAAGCCGCTGCCGCAGTTTACAAGCTGCTGTCCGGCGTGGGTGAAGTTTGCAGAAACCTATTACCCTGAGCTCCTGCCGCATGTTTCTACAGCTAAAAGTCCGATAGGGATGCAGGGACCGACGATTAAAACCTATTTCGCACAGAAAATGGGCATTGATCCGAGGAAGATTGTTAATGTCGCCTTAACTCCCTGCACGGCGAAAAAATTTGAGATTCGCCGTGAGAAAATGAACGCTGCCGGGCAGAAGTTGGGTATAGCTGAATTGCGGGATATGGATAATGTCATCACGACGAGGGAGCTGGCACTGTGGGCGAAGGAAGCAGGCATTGATTTTACCAGCCTGGAGGACAGCGATTTTGATAAATTTATGGGCGAGGCCTCTGGTGCAGGTGTTATTTTTGGCAATACAGGCGGCGTGATGGAGGCAGCTCTCAGGACTGCTTATGCTTATCTTACGGGTGAGCAGCCACCTAAGGAAATACTCAAGCTCGAGCCAGTGCGTGGTTATGATGGATTGCGTGAGGCCAGCGTGGAGATAGCAGGCAGGGTTATCAATGTAGCAGTGGTTCACGGAACGGAAAATGTCCGAAAGCTCATAGCTGGTGGCATTGAAAAATATCATTTTATAGAGGTTATGACCTGTCCTGGCAGCTGTATTGGCGGCGGCGGGCAGCCGAAGGATTTTGCTTATGATGCTGACGCAGCACGCAAGGCACGTATCGAGGGCCTTTATGAGCGGGATGCAGAGATGGAGTTGCATCTGTCTCACGAAAATAAAGAAATTCAGCAGCTTTACCAGGAGTTTTATGATACGCCCTTGAGCGATATGGCTGAAGCAATGCTGCATACTGCTTATCAGGACCGCAGCGCAGATTTAACAAAAGGAGCGAAAAAGAAAATGATGAAGTGGAAATGTTTAATTTGTGGTTATATCTATGAAGGCGAGGAGCTGCCAGCTGATTTTGTCTGCCCAATCTGTAAGCAGGGTGCAGATAAGTTTGTAAAAATCGAGGATACTCCTGGCGACAAGGCAAAGAATCCTTATGCTGGCACAAAGTCGGAGAAGAATCTGTTAGAGGCCTTTGCTGGCGAGTCTATGGCTCGTAATAAGTATACTTATTTTGCTAAAGTAGCGCAGGAAGCAGGCTTTGAGCAGATTGCTGCTTTGTTCTTGCAGACAGCAGAGAACGAAAAGGAGCATGCACAGCTATGGTTTAAGGCTTTGGGCGAGCTTGGCGATACTGCGGCAAATCTGCTGCACGCTGCTGAGGGAGAGAACCACGAATGGACGGATATGTATGTGCGTATGGCCCAAGAGGCAGATGCCGAAGGCTTCTATGAGCTGGCAGAGCAGTTCCGTGGCGTAGCAGCTATTGAGAAGCGTCATGAGGAGCGTTATCGTGCGTTGCTGCACAACGTAGAGGAACAGCAGGTATTTGCTAAGAGCGAGGTAAGAATTTGGGAGTGTCGCAAGTGCGGACATATCGTTGTAGGTACGAAGGCTCCGGAGGTTTGCCCGATTTGTAAAAACCCGCAGGCTTATTTTGAAATTCATACGATAAATTATTAAGAGCGGATGTTAGCTCTTTTTCTTCTGAGCTGCCGGAATTTCCCCTGATGCTTGCTATGAAGCTGGCGTCAGGGGATTTTTAGGTTCTATAAATAAGTGTTGGAATTGTAGTAAAATATTATCGACCAAAACAACATAATCTACAAAGGAGACCAGACACTTTATGCTTCACAATAATTATACACAAAACATCCCTTTTTTTAAAGGACTAAACACAAAATATTTTGAGGAAGACGAATCAACTGGAGGATACAAAGCTTTTATAGAAATGCCTGTAAAGGAACATCACTGTCCTAATTGCGGTCACGTAACCACTTTCATTAAGGATTACCGACTGCAAACAGTAAAAGATTTGTCTGTCTTAGGCAAGCCTTTAACCGTTACAATAAGAAAAAGACGTTATGTTTGCAAACATTGTAATGCTACTTTTACTGAAGAAAATCCATATATAAAAAGATACTGCCATTTTCCTAACAGACTTTATATTGAATCGCTCACTGAATCCTTTAGATTGCAGTCTTTCACGTCTGTCGCTAAAAGACTGGGAGTATCTGTAACCAGCATAATAAGATGGTTCGACAAGCTCAATTGTCCTCATCCTAAGTTACCGGAATGCATTGCAATAGATGAATTCAAAGGCAACGCCGGTGGAGAAAAATTCCAGTGCAATGTTGCAGATCCTGTTAAACATCAAGTAATAGATATTCTGCCGAGTCGTAATACAGAGGATCTCTGTAAGAATTTTTTGGAATATCCATATAAAGAACGCGCTGAAGTCAAGAAAATAGTTATGGACTTAAGTACTTTGTTCAGGTCTGTGGCAAAAACCATCTTTCCTGAAGCCAAGATAGTAGCAGATAAGTTTCATGTCATCAGAGTTGTTACAAACAGTATGGAGAACGTCAGAAAACGTATACAGAAAGAATTTCATGCAACAAAGAGAAAATGGTTTAAGCGCAGCCGCTATCTTCTGTTGAAGCCGGAATACAAGCTGACAGATGAAGATAAAACAGAGCTGAGTCGTATGTTGAATTCATCAATGGAGCTTGAAAAAGCATATGTTTTAAAAGAGCGTTTCTATGAAATATTCAGGCAAAAGACAAGAAATGAAGCTAAAAAAGAACTTAGGGATTGGCTCTTGGTGGCAGCACAAATGGCGATACCAGAATTTAAGCATTGTATTACAACTTTTACTAATTGGCGAACTGAAATAGCTAATATAATTGACGAAAGCGTCTCTAATGGTTTTATCGAAGGCAGCAATAATAAAATAAAAGTTTTGAAACGAATTAGTTATGGTGTACGAAACTTTGAGAGATTCAGAAATAGAATACTATATCTGCAATAAGGTATTGTAAAATTGCATTAGGATAACTATGTCTTATTTTATAATAAAAACTAACCTCCGATAGTAGATATACCAGAGGTTAGTTGAATTACAAAACTAATTATGTATTGTCTAGGTCTATTATGTTAAACTCCAAAACTTGACAAAGAACCGGGGTTTTGCTATGCCTAAGGAATGCTGTTTTGCTTTGCTTTGCTTTACGGATAAAAACCTACTGAATGCATAGTGTATAAAGTTTCGTTTATAAAAGAAATATGCATTATACATATTTATTGGGGGGTGAAGATGCATGACGAAAAATACAGTGAATAAAGTAACTAAAGAAAGCATTACACTTTTTTAAAATATCGTAAGAAAAACTGTTTCTTAAACTCTCGGTGCAAGTGCTGAGGTTGAAAAATAAAGATAAAAGTGCTAAAATAAAAGTACAGAAAAATCATCAGAAAAGTCTATATAATATTTTATTAAAGTATTATAAGTTTTGGTGTTGATGCATTAATAAAAAGTTATTATAGAGATTCATCTGCTAATATATAATTGCATATATTAAAATTATATATAAGAGTACTTTGGCTGTATGGTTGCCGCCATAAATACTTAACTTGTTTCCTTACGTGGTCTAAGCCACGCTTTAATATAGCTATTCATATTTTTGAGTATGTTAGGAGGAGTGTTTTCATGAATAAGGTATTTAAGGTTATCTGGAGTGAAGCGCGTAATGCGTATGTAGTTGTCTCCGAAATTGCGAAAAATCATGGCAGTAAAAGCTGCTCTACGAAGAAGCTGTTGGCAATGCTGATTGCAACGGGTGTGATGACCTGTGCAAACTTTGATGTGCTGGCGGCGCAGCCTAGTGGAACTGACACGGTTAAGTCTCAATATGTTGCGTTTGCTGATCCAACACATACTTTGTATAGTGGAAATAAAACGACCATTGATGGGCATGAGTATATCTATGATGCAACCAATAAATATTGGGTGCGTAAAGGCTATAAACTGGTGGTTGAAGAAAATGGCGCCATGCATACACCGCTTTCCGACCATGGCAAATCTTCTGATGTAGCGTATATTGGTAATGGTGATAAAGATGGCATTTTGCAATCAGTAGCTTCGATGGTTTCAGCAAGTGGTACAGTAACCAATATGAACGAATCATTAAACAAGATTACTGCAAGTGGTTTTGTTGGTGTAAGCCACAGTGGCGGAACTGCGGTTGATGGTACTTGGCATTATATTATTCATGATCCCACTTGGAAAGGTGCTGTTGCGCAAGAAAACTATGAAGACGGTTATGTTGATTTAGTTGGCAAAAATATGCCTAAAGGCTTTGTAACTGCCGATGATAATAAAGGGCTTATATGGGATGATGATAAGCAGGCCTACAATTATAAAGGAAAACAGGTAGATTACAGCAACGTATATGTTATTGATGGTAAGATTGGTGTGTTTACCAATAAAGATGGCAGTGATTTCTATGAAGGCACCGTCTTTGGCAAAAACAATGAAATCCTTATGACAGTAAAGGATGATAATGGCCACTTCTATAGCTACTGGGCTTCCGCGGTTACCGACCCGAGCGCTACCATGTCAACTTATCGCTTGGCTGAGTATAAGAAAGATTTGTCTGTATTAGTGGAAAATGATGAGAAGCTAAGTCGTAACGATATTAAAGAAGTTACTTTGGATACTACCCAAGCAAATTCCGCAACTATCGGCCTGCTGAGAAATGGCTATACCGAAGCAGGTACGCCTGTCGAAGGTGCTATTAAAGTTACCAGCGGCGGCGGTGCTGATGGCAGAGATACTTTCGTGAAGATTTCTAATGGTACAGCTGAGAAAACCTTTGCTACCGGTTCTAAGGTAGAGGCTATTGGTACTCCAGAAGCTGCAACAGGCATTAAAATTAATGGTCAGGAATATAATATCAAATCCGGTTCTGGGGTAGAAATTAAGCAAGATGCAGCAAAGAAAAATACAATTATTACTGTAGATGGCAAGGCAACTACCATTACAGATACCGATACCCATAATGCATTATCTAGTGCAAATTTAGATGGTAAAAAGCTGACAATAACTGGTAAAGACGGAGATACTGCAAGCGTAGACCTTTCTTCTATTGATACCGATACTAAATATGCTGCAGGCAATGGCATTGCAATTGATAAGGATAACAAAAATGCAATTTCTGTGAAGCTGAATACAGACGAAAAGAACCTTGCGGTTACTGAAGCAGGCCTGGCATTGAAGAAAGACTTGACTGGCATGCAATCTATCAAAGGCGCAGGCGAAGGCAAGATCAGCTTTGAAGGTGCTAACTTAAGGTTAACAAAAACACCTTCAACACGGATGGCAGAATCCAGAATGTAGCTGACGGTACCGAAACAACTGACGCAGTCAACTATGGCCAACTGAAGAAAGTAAGCGATAATTCAGTTAACGTAGACTTTACCAACATCTCCAACAATGGTAAAACTAAGATAGTTAACATTGCTAAGGCTGCAGATGTGCATGTTAAGGATGGAGCATACAGCGTTCAAGCGGATGGCACCGTAACCATGAAATATGTTGACGGCAATGGCAATGACGTTACTGGCAAGGAGCTTAAGATTACCGACGTTGCCAGCGCAGCCAAATTGAATGACTTGAATACTACTGTTACCAATATTGATGGCAGAGTAACAACTAATAGCACGAATATTACAACCCTGCAAGGCGAAGTTATTACTAGCGGTTCTATTGGTGCAAATGGTAAGGTAGAACTGACCAAGAGTAATGGCAGCAAAGTTGAAGTAGGTACTGTAAAAGACTATAGCGTTACCAGCGGTACATATGACCAAATCAACAAAAAGCTGACTTTGACTACAACTGATGCTTACGGCAATGGTACTTCAGGTACAGTTGATATTGATCTCAGCGGTATTCAAAGCGGTGATAAAAATTGGACTGCACAGGCTAATGGCACTGATGTTAAGCCTAATACAGACAATAAGGTAAACTTTATCAATGGTGATAACACTAATGTTACCACTAGCGGTGATGGCGTAATTGCAGTTAACTTGAACAAAAACCTGACCGGTTTAAACAGCGTGACCACCAACAATGCATACGTAACCAACGTTGATAAAACTGACAATCATTCTGTAACCAACGTACAATACGTAAATGAGCAGATAGCAGGCGTAACTCTGACTGCAGGCGATGGTATTTCTATCTCCGAGAAGAAGATTAAAGTTAAGCTGAAAGATGGCGAACAAAACCTCGTAGTTGACAGCAACGGTCTGGCACTGAACACCGCTCTGACTGGTATTGAATCCATCACCGGTGCAGGCGCAGGCAGCATTAGCTTTGCAGATGGCGCTATCAAGCTTAACAACAAGGTTACCATTGATAATACTGGCAAGATTACTGGTGTAGCAGCAGGTACTGCCGACACCGATGCAGTAAACGTAAGCCAGCTGAATAAGGTAAGTGCAACAGCTAAGACAGAGGTAAAAGCAGGTACCAATATCGTTTCTGTAGATAAAACTACAGGAGCTAATGGACAAGATATCTACACTGTAAATGCAAAAGACACCACCTATGCAGAAGGCAATGGCATTACTATTAGCGGAGAAAACAATGCAATTGCAGTAAATCTCAAGGCAGGCGAAAATAATCTTGAGGTTACAGCAGCAGGCCTGGCATTGAAGAAAGACTTGAATGTAGACAGCGTAAAAGCAGGAGAGTTCTATATGTCTAATGCTGGCATTGGTTATGGCGACAAGGCATATATCACCAGCAGTGGTATGAATGCAAATAACCAGAAGATTACCAATGTAAAAGCAGGTGAAGCTGAAACCGACGCAGTAAACGTAAGCCAATTGAACAATGTCAAAGCAGAAGCAGGTAAACATACTACATTGGTTGCCGGTGAAAATGTAACACTGGATAAAAAGGAAACAGACAAAGGATTGGAATACACTGTCAATGCTGTTGATACTAAATATACCGCAGGTAACGGTATCACTATTGATGCAGCTGCAAACAATGCAATTTCTGTAAACCTGAAAGAAGGCGAAGTAAACCTGGCTGTCGACGAAAAAGGTCTGTCTCTGAACAAAGGCCTGAAAGGCATTGAGTCCGTAAGCAATGGCAGTGCTAAGCTGGCGCTGAGCTCTAATCCTATTTTTGGAGCAACAGCAGAATTAACTAACGGTCAAGCATCTGTAAGCCTTATGGGTGGCAGTACTAAAATTAATGGTAAAGTAGAAGTAAGACAGGATGGCACCATTGGCGGTGTAACTGACGGTCGTTCTGATAAAGACGCAGTAAACGTAAGCCAATTGAAAAAAGTAAGCGACACTGCTAATGCAGGCTGGAATTTGTCTACCAACGGTGTTACAACCGAAGCAACCAATGTTAAACCCGGCGAAACTGTTGACTTCAGCGGTGATAAGAACATCAGCGTAAGCAATGACGGCACTGCTGTAAGCGTTAAACTGAATAAAAATCTGAAAGATATCGAAACCATCAGCAACGGCGGTGCAACACTTACTTTGGGTGCAATGGGCGGCATGGTAAGCGAATTTACTAACGGTCAGGGCGCATCCGTAAAACTGTTCGGCGATACTACTACCATCAATGGTAAAGTAAACGTATATAAAGATGGCCGTATCGCAGGCGTAGCTGACGGCATTAATAATAATGATGCTGTTAACGTAGGCCAGCTGAATAAAGTAAGCGAAATTGCCAACAAGGGCTGGAACCTGGCTACCAACGGTGTTGCAACCGAAGCAACCAACGTTAAACCCGGCGAAACTGTTGACTTCAGCGGCGACAAGAACATCAGCGTAAGCCATGACGGCACTAAGGTTAAGGTTGAGCTGAACAAAGACATCGATGTTAACTCAGTTCAAACTAACGCTCTGAACTCCAAATACAACCTGTCCGTAGGTACTATGGCTGAAAACGGAATTATGCCGTTCTTTGTAAACAGCACCGGCGCATTCTACGCAGCAAGCAACAAATTCTCCGTAGATAAAGACGGTAATATGAATGCAAACTCCGTTCAGACCAACGCATTGAATTCCAAATACAACCTGTCTGTAGGTACTGCAAATGAAAACGGCATTGTACCGTTCTTCGTAAACAGCAACGGCGCATTCTATGCAGCAAACAATAACTTCTCCGTAGACAAAGACGGTAAAGTTATTGCAACCGCAGGTGAAATCGGCAACGTAGTTCTGAAAGACGGTGTATTCTATAAAAATACCGCACTGCGTGACGGTGAGCTGTTCGTAGGCGATGCAAGCGGCAACTACAGCCAAATCACCACTAAAGGTGCTAAGCTGGGCAAAGTAACTGTTGCTGAAGACGGCAAGATCAGCGGCGTAGCTGCAGGCGAAGTAAGCAGCACCTCTACTGACGCTATCAACGGCAGCCAGCTGCATCAGACCAATGAGAATGTTGCAGCATTGGATAAACGCGTAACCCAGAACGAGGCAGATATTGCTACCAATAAAGCAAATATTGCTCAAAATGCAGCAGACATCGCTCAAAACAAAGCAGACATTGCTCAGAATAAAGCAGATATTGCTCAAAATAAAGCAGACATTGCTCAAAACAAGACCGATATCAAGAACCTTGATACTCGTGTAACCAATGTTGAAGAGCTTGCTAAGAAACACACCACTGTTACCGCAGGTGACAACATTACTGTAGCCGAAACCACCAATAAAGACGGTGGCAAGGAATACAAGGTCGCTTTGGACAAAGATATTAAGCTTGACAGCGTAACTACCGGTCAAACTGTAATGAACAACGATGGTCTGAAGGTTGGTAAAGACGTAAGCGTAACCGCAACTGCTGTAACCGCAGGCAAGACCTCCATCAGCGATGAAGGCGTAAAAGTTGGCGAAAAGACCTATATCAGCGATAATGGCCTGAACGCAAACGATAAGAAGGTTACTAACGTAGCTGCAGGTGAACTCAGCGCAACCTCCAAGGACGCTGTAAATGGTAGCCAGCTCTATGCTACCAATCAAGAGGTTGCTAATAACGCCAACAATATCAACAAGCTGGGCAGCCGTGTAAACAAGGTTGGCGCAGGCGCAGCAGCTCTGGCAGCACTGCATCCGATGGACTTTGATCCGGACGATAAACTGACCTTCTCTGCAGGCTATGGCAACTATGCAGGCCAAAATGCTGCAGCAATCGGCGCTTACTACCGTCCGGACGAAAAGGTAATGTTCAGTGTTGGCGGCACTGTAGGCAACGGTGAAAACATGGTTAACGCAGGCGTATCCTTCGCTCTGGACCGCACCAACCATGTAAGCAACAGCCGTACTGCTCTGGCTCGTGAGGTTATCGACCTCCGCGGTCAACTGGCAGTAATGGGCGCTAAGATGGCTAAGATGGAAAAAGCATTCGGTATGCTGGATGAAACCAAGACCAAACTCTTCCCGGATGTTCCGGCTAACCACTGGGCATATGAATACATCGCTAAGCTGGCAGGCAACGGCTACATTGAAGGCTATCCTGACGGCAACTTCGGCGGTGACCGCCTGATGACCCGTTATGAATTTGCTGCAATGCTCTATCGTGCAATCGAAAACGGCGCAGCTCTGGAAGAAAAGATCATCAAAGAATTTGAGCCTGAATTGGGCCGCATCCGTGTAGACCGCATCAGCGGTGAAGATGGCGATCGCGATAAGATCGAACGTGTACGTGTAAACGATACTAAAGGCGAGCGCGACCATTACGGCAATAAGCTGGCAAAATAAATTGTCGGCAGTGACAAGTGAATAGGGTTCTGTAAACAGTAAAGGCGTTCTCCCGCAGGGGAGAACGCCTTTTTACATTATAACGAAAGCAGTTAAGCTGTTATGGTATACGCTTTATAGACTGCTTGCGAAGCTGACACTTACCATTTTTCCGGAATTCCGGGGAAGTCGGCAATCGTCAGCATACAGCAGCTGCCGGTAGCCAGCAGTGTATCTGTATCAGTATCATATACATGAATCTGTATAGTAATCAACCGGTCATTATGCGAAACAACCTCAGCTTGTGCCTCTACCATTGCACCGGAAGGAGCGCCCTTAATGAAATCTACGGTCATCGATACCGTAACCACGCGCTTGCCCATAGCGGCGCAGGCGATACCGGTGGCATTATCCACCAATGTTGTAAGCAAGCCTCCGTGCAGCTTGCCGTTAAGGTTTGTGTTGATGGCAGGGTCGATGCGCAGGCCGACTGCAGCTTTGCCGCAGCTGATGCTGTGAACCTTTATGCCGCAGTGCTGCATAAAAGCATTATGCGTGTAGATATCTTTTACGCTTCGGATAATTTCTTCCGGTTGCATAAATCATTCCTCCTTTAGACAGGCGTCCAGCGCTTGGGCAACGTCGTTGCATTGCTCAAGGATTGCTACCCAGTTTTGTAAACGTAATGCCTTTGCTTAGCCGTAAACAGGTACGGCAAGGCTCATAAACTTGGCGCAGAGCTCCTCCCAAGTCAGAGGATTTTCCGGATCTCCCTTAGGATAATCAACCTGCATTGTAAGAGTTTGTCCGTTATGCAGCTGAATTTCTACTCTGGAAGCCAGCTTGGAAGCATCTGCTGCGTGAAGCTGTTCCATAGCCTCATCGCGGATAACCTCGATGCGCTGCATTAAATCCGTAAGCTCTTTGTTATGGATACATTCCTCGCTGAACTGCGCAATGCCTACTTCGCCGAACTTCAGCATTGCAGCGGAGCAATATTGAATACTGAATTTGCCGCCGTAGGGAGTTTTCGGCTGCGGATTATTAATCAGATAGTTCGTAATATCATTGACGTACAGCTTAATTTCAGCAATATCCTTGGGCTGCAGGGAATGAGCCTTGCGCAGCTCCTGAATGGCGTAAAGAGCGGCGTGAGCATGCTTGCAGCAGGCGTAGGGCTTGAAGGAGTTGATGTCGATTTTCAGTTTATCAGTGCTCATGTTTTCGGTAAGCTTTTCCAAATGCGGTTCTTTGACCATGGCACGGCAGAAGCCCTTTTCGCCTTCTAAAATTTCACTGGCTGCAGTAAAACCCTTCTGCGACAGATAAGCGCTGAGGACACCGCTGTAGGAAGCCTTGCCTGTGTGCAACGGCTTGCTCATGGCACCTTCCTTTAAAAACTCCCACAGGCCTGCTGCCTGGGTACCGGCGCTACCGTAGCACATCAGTGTCTGCTGTGCGTCAAGACCGAGAGCGTTGGCGGCAGCAGCACCGGCGGCGATGGTGCCTGCAGTACCGGTAGTATGCCAAAAGAAGTAGGATTCCGGGATAACCGCTTCGCCTACGCGGCCGCTGGCTTCGTAGCCTGCGCAGATAGCTGAAATGAGCTGCTTGCCGCTTTTGTGTTCGGCCTCGCAGACAGCCAGTGCGGGAGAAACAACAACGCAGGCCGGATGGATAATAGATGGGTTATGAAGATCATCGAAGTCCAGACTGTGAGAGGCAGCACTGTTGATAAAGGCTGCGTTCAGGGCACTGGCCTTTTTGGCGGGAAGGCTGCCGAAAATATTCGCCTGTGGTGCATCACCTTGCAGGATAACATCATGTATAATACGTACCGGTTTTTCCTGCGAACCGCGGATAGCAATTCCCAGCCAGTCCAACAGACATTTTTTAGCCATTTCGATACTGTGAGCAGAAAGCTTTTCGTAGCACAATTCTGCGGTAAAATTTGCTAATGCTTTAGTTGTCATTGTAAATACCTGCCTTTGCTTTAATTTTAACTATTGCCATGGTATTCGCCAAACGCAACGTAAACACCGCCTTAGCCTTAAAACAAATTACCTCCCTGCTGGTATTCTCCGAATACCTCGCGCAGTACACCGCAGATTTCGCCTAAGGTTGCATAGGTTTTGACAGCATCAATCAGATAAGGCATAAGGTTAGCTTCACCCTTGGCAGCTTCCTTCAGAGCTTTCAGGGAAGAATCTACTGCGTGCTGGTCACGGTGAGCCTTCATTTCATTTACACGGGCAATCTGACGTTCCGCAACGCTTAAATCTGCCGTAATAACGTCATTTGTTTTGACAGCCTTATTGTCCGCAAATTTGTTGACACCGATGACTGTACGCTTGCCTTTTTCAATATCTGTCTGATATTCGTAGGCATGGGCGGCCATTTCACCTTGCATATAGCCTTGTTCGATAGCAGCAACCGCACCGCCCATGGCATCAATTTTTTGGATGTATTCATAAGCTTCTTTTTCGAATTTGTCAGTGAGTGCTTCAACATAATAAGAACCGGCCATGGGGTCGATAGTGTCGGCAACACCACTTTCGTAAGCGATGAGCTGTTGGGTACGCAGTGCAAGCGTTGCACTTTCTTCCGTCGGGAGGGCAATGGCTTCGTCATACGCGCAGCAGGCCATCGACTGAATGCCTGCAAGTACAGCGGACATAGCCTGCCAGGTAATGCGGGCAACATTGTTCAAAGGCTGCTGTGCTGTAAGCACGCTGCCTGCGGTATGAACGTGTACGCGCAGCATCTGTGCCTTGGGAACGGTGGCTCCGTAACGCTCTTTCATGATGCGTGCCCACAAGCGGCGGGCAGCGCGGAATTTGGCTATTTCAGAGAAGAAATTAAGGCCTGCGGTAAAAATCCAGCTGATACCGGGAGCAAAATCATCAACCTTTTGGCCTGCTTTGATTGCAGCATCAATATAGGCCATGGCATTAGCGAAGGCAAAAGCGATTTCCTGTACCTCGGAAGCACCTGCTTCGCGAATGTGATAAGCGCCAACGCTTATAGTATTCCATTTGGGGATATTCTGCGAGCAATAAGCAAAGGTATCTGTAATCAGGCGCATGGAAGGACGTGGCGGAAAGATATAGGTTCCTCGAGCGATATATTCCTTGAGAATATCGTTTTGAATAGTGCCCTTCAGCTGCTCCGGTTTTACGCCCTGCTTTTCGGCAACAGCTACATACATTGCCAAAAGTACGGCTGCCGGACCATTGATGGTCATCGAGGTGCTGACCTTGTCCAGGGGAATCCCTTCAAAAAGCTTTTCCATGTCAGCGAGAGAATCAATAGCTACGCCAACCTTGCCGACTTCGCCTTCGGATAACGGTGCGTCGCTGTCCAGACCGATTTGTGTCGGTAAATCCATAGCTACGGAAAGACCGGTTTGGCCTGCCTGCAGCAGATATTTGTAACGGGCATTTGTTTCTTCGGCAGTGGCAAAGCCTGCATAAGCACGCATAGTCCACAAGCGGCCTCTGTACATTGTTGGCTGCACACCACGGGTGAAGGGATACTGACCGGGAAAGCCGAGTTTACTGTTATAATCAAATTTTTCATCGATATCTAAGGGTGTATATAAGCGCTTTTCGCTTAAATGCTGCCGTTCGGGGAATTTTGCGATTGCCTTGGCAACCTTGGCATCATAGGCATCTAAGCTAAGCTGTAAATCTTCTCGTGTAGTCATAATGATTTTCCTCCTTGGATTGCTCTTTCATCGTGCCTGTTTTTTCTAACGCTATGTGCATGTCGAAGGCATGTTCCAAATCAACAGGCTCATGGCCGTTTTTTCTTTGCGCCATTTTCAGGTAATCATAAAGCTGTTCCCTGAAATCGGGGTGGGCGCATTTTTCGATAATCAGTTTGGCCCGTTTTAGAGGACTCAGACCGCGGATATCGGCTACACCTTGCTCGGTAATAAAAATCATCGTATCATGTTCGGTATGATCTGCGTGTGAAACCATGGGAACTACGCTCGAGATATTACCGCCTTTGGCAGTTGATGGGGTGGAGAATATTGTCAGGTAACCGTTGCGCATATAATCTCCGCTGCCGCCGATACCGTTCATCATACGGTTACCCATAACGTGGGTAGAATTTGCCTGACCGTAAATATCAAATTCAAGCGGTGTATTCATGGAGATAACGCCGAGGCGGCGGATGACCTCCGGATTATTGCTGATGTCGAGCGGACGCAGAACAATGCGGTTACGGTAGAGCTCGGGATCTTCTTTATACATCTCCCAAACTGTCGGCGATGGGGTGAAGGCACAGCCGGAGGCTTGGGTAACTTTACCGCATTTTATCAGCTTAAAAACAGAATCTTGCAAAATCTCCGAGTACATAGTAAGATTATCAAATTTAGATTCTGCCAAACCCATTAATACAGCATTGGCTATGCTTCCTACGCCGGACTGCAACGGCAGCATTTGCTGCGGCAGACGGCCG
>OIYP01001035.1_pt1 | contig 15207 bp, 20 predicted proteins | sample 1588261 | NCBI WGS metagenome assembly OIYP01 (sample SAMN03283293) | human gut metagenome | biome: human-associated habitat; material: feces | host: Homo sapiens | place: Peru | collected 2012
GACGTTGAGATTGCACAGCGTATTATTGATTTTACATCCGGTTCATGTTTTGCGATCAGTGGTAATCTGCAGAAGATTTCAAATTATATCTTCATTATCACACCGGCATCCGTAGATATTTCCGGGGATTTTTTAAGTTTAATGGATTCATTTGAGACAAGGGGTATTCAGACTGATTTTTAATTATGAATGAGCAGGATCTTTGTAAAAAACGCCTGTTAGATCTTTCAAGACAGGCTGATCGGAAGGGAATCGTTTTATTCAGCGATTTCCTTAATTTAAATGAAATGAATATTTACCACCAGTGCCAATCAGAATTTGTAACAAGGACGGAAAGCTATGGCGGTATACCTTATGCAGAGCGTCAGATAATTGCTTTTATTCCTGATGCTCTTTATTATGAGTGGACATATCCGATTGCGGTATTAAAAGTAGAACCGACATATCCAAAATTTGCAGAAAAATTAGGACACCGCGATCTGCTGGGATCTATCATGACACTCGGTATAGACCGCGCGAAGATTGGTGATATCCTTATGGGTGATGGCTGTTATTATATTTTATGTGAGGAGAATGTTGCCCCATATTTTATGGAACAGCTCACAAAGGTTCGCCACACACTTGTTCATTTAAGTATTGCAGATGCAGACGAAATCAATTTTCATCAGGAATTAATTGATAAAGACGGCGTTATCACCTCAAACAGACTTGACGCCGTCATTGCCTGTGTATACCGTTTATCCAGAAGCCAGTCCCAGGAATTGATTCACGCAGAACGTGTATTTGCAAATGGAAAAATCATTCAGACACCGACCTATATCTGCAAACCTGATGATATTATTTCTGTGCGTGGTCACGGACGGTTCCATTTTATTTCCATCTCAGGAGAAACTAATAAGGGTCGTCTGAAAATCAAATATCAGCTATACCAAAGTTAATAAAACTCATAAACAAACGTATAGGAATGGGAATTACTGTGATGTGCTCATTAGATATGGGCAGAAATGGAGATTATTATGTCAAAAAGCATACCGGTTACAGATGGAACAAATGTGATTTATACCATCGAATTAACAAATGATTTTAAGGATCTTTGTAAAGAACTGTCCCGGCTTGGAATAGATTCTGACCGAAAACTTTGTATTGTCACTGATTCTAACGTAGCTCCTCTATATGCAGAAGAAGTAAAAAAACAGCTGTCTACGTCATTTTCAAATATATTTGTACATATTTTTCCTGCTGGTGAGGCAAGCAAAAACACAGATACAGTCGGTACATTATATCAATTTCTGATAGAAAATCACTTTGACAGAAAAGATATTCTGTTAGCACTTGGTGGTGGTGTAGTCGGTGATCTGACCGGTTTTACAGCAGCAACTTACTTACGTGGAATAGATTTTATCCAGATTCCAACCACATTGCTTTCGCAGGTGGATAGCAGTATTGGCGGTAAAACAGGTGTTGATTTTATGCAGTATAAAAATATGGTTGGAGCATTTTATCAGCCTAAACTGGTCTATATGAACCTTTCCGTACTGCATTCTCTTCCAAGGAAACAGATTGTTTCCGGAATGGGAGAGATTATCAAACACGGATTGATCAAAGATGCTGCCTATTTTGAATGGCTTATCGCACATGAAAAGGATATCTGGGCATTAGATCCGCAAATTTTAAAAGAAATGATCTATGTAAGTTGTAATATTAAACGTGATGTAGTCGAACGTGATCCAAAAGAACAGGGAGAGCGTGCACTTCTTAATTTTGGACACACGATTGGGCATGCCATTGAAAAACTTTCTGATTTTACACTTTATCACGGAGAATGTGTAGGACTTGGTATTGTTGCGGCATCCTATTTATCCATGCAGCTTGGTCATATCTCTGCAGAAGACTTTGCCCGGATTAAAAATGCGTTATCACTCTTTGAACTGCCGTTGCAGATTGATGGATTTGATGCCAGAGAAATCCTTTTGGCAACAAAATCTGATAAAAAAATGGTTGGAAACCAGGTTAAATTTATTCTGTTAAAAGAAATTGGAAACGCTTATATTTATCGGGAACTAAGCGATGAACAGATTCTTGACGGTATCCGTTATGTCTGTCATGAATAAAATTATTTTCAAAGAAACGAGGACTCAATGAATCAGCAATCCAAAACTATTTTAAAAAAAGCTATTATTGGTATTTTATGTTCAGTTATTCTGATATTGTTAGACCAGTTTACAAAACATCTTGCAGTAAAGCACCTGAAAGATCAGATGCCTGTTGTTTTATGGAAAAATGTTTTTGAACTCAGTTATTTAGAGAACCGTGGTGCAGCTTTTGGTATCCTTCAGGGAAAACAGTGCCCACTTATCATTTTCACAGTGATTGTTTTAATGATTATCATATATTTATATCTGATGCGTATTCCATCCGAAAAGCATTTCGGATTACTCAATGTAATCGCCATTCTGTTTTTTGGCGGTGCGATCGGTAACTTTATTGACCGGGTCATGCAGGGATATGTTGTTGATTTTTTCTATTTCAGGCTGATCGATTTCCCTGTATTCAACGTTGCAGATATATACGTGACTGTGGCTGCAATACTTTTAATATTATGTCTGTTATTTTATAAAGAAGAAGATTTTGAACGTATTCTTCCGGCAAAAAAGAAAAAATAACAATATCTGCATGCCAGAAATACCGTATCAGACAAGAATGGAGTATTTATGAAACAGGAAACTTTCGAAATAGAGGCAGAATATGAAGGAGAACGCTTAGATAAATATCTAAGCGTTATTTTTGAGCAGTCTGAGAGTACTTCAAATGCACCTTCACGTTCTTTTTTTCAAAAATTAATCAAAGATGGACATGTAACAGTAAATGATTCCCAGGAAAAGGCAAATTATCGTCTGCATATGGATGATCTTGTATGTGTGGAAATTCCCGATGCTGTAGAAACACCGATCCTCCCGGAAAATATTCCTCTTGATATTTTATATGAAGATGATGATCTTCTCGTTGTCAATAAACCGAAAGGAATGGTTGTTCATCCATCCGCAGGCCATTATTCAGGTACTTTGGTCAATGCAGTCATGTTTCACTGTAAGGACAGTCTTTCAGGCATTAACGGTGAAATACGTCCGGGAATCGTACACAGGATCGATATGGACACAACCGGTTCACTGATTGTATGCAAAAATGATGAAAGCCACGTTAGAATTGCCGAACAAATCAAAGAACACAGTGTCAACCGCAGATACCGCGGTATTGTATATGGCGTTGTAACGGATGATGAAGGGACGATCAATGCTCCGATCGGCAGACATCCGACCAACCGGAAGAAGATGGCAATCAATGAAAAGAATGGGAAACCTGCGATCACACATTATAAAGTACTGGAACGTTTTTCAAATTATACTTACATGGAATTCAAATTAGAAACTGGCAGAACCCATCAGATCCGCGTACATATGGCAAGTATCGGTCATCCATTGCTTGGAGATACCGTATATTCCAGTGGAAAAAGTCCATTTAAGACGCAGGGTCAGACACTCCATGCCATGACTATTGGTTTTGTACATCCGTGCACGAATGAATACATGGAAATATCGGCTCCACTTCCGGAATATTTTTTGAAAATATTAAAAAGTTTGCATTAAATTTCGAAAAATTATTTTATTTTTCGAGAAAGTGTAGTATAATTATACAAAAGAAAGTGAGGGATTTTTATGTCAAATAAGATATATACCATTGGACGTGAATTTGGAAGCGGAGGAAAAGCAGTTGGAGAAGCGCTTGCAGACAGACTGGGTATCAAGTTATATGATAAAGAGTTATTACAGCAGGCAGCAAAAGACAGCGGATTTTGTGAAGAGATTTTCGAAAATCATGATGAAAAACCAACTAGCAGCTTTTTATACTCACTTGTTATGGATACATATTCCGTTGGAAGCTATAATTCGTCACCATTTTTGGATATGCCACTGAACCATAAAGTATTTCTTGCACAGTTTGAAACAATCAAAAAGATTGCAGATCGTGAATCCTGCGTCATTGTCGGCAGGTGTGCGGATTATGCACTGGCAGATTATTCGGACTGCATCAATATTTTTATTCATGCAGACATGGAAAAACGCATCAAAGCCGTTAGCAAACGCCTGAATATCACAGAAAACAAAGCGAAAGACCTGATCCAGAAAAAGGATAAGCAGCGTGCCAGCTATTATAATTATTATTCCAGTAAACGCTGGGGGGATTCCACAAGTTATCATCTGACACTTGATGCCGGGAAACTTGGCATGGATGGATGTGTTGATATGATCTTAAAATATCGTGAAATCATGGACGCACAGAAATAAAATACGAAAAAGAATATGCTTAATATAATTTTATCCTCATCAAAGCCTTTTTACTTTGATGAGGATATTTGATTTTTAATGTAGAAAAGTGTATGCAGATCATCCGAAATATGTTAAATTTTTAATAGAATTTTTTATAAAAACGAAGAAAAGGGAGTAACTACAGATTATGAGACTCATAATACAGCGTGTAAGCACAGCTACATGTCGGGTAGATGACCGGATAACAGGAACTATTCAGAAAGGTTTTATGGTGTTAATTGGTATATCTGATTCTGACACAAAAGAGATTGCAGATAAAATGATAAAAAAACTAATTGGACTTCGTATTTTTGAAGATTCTGAAGGAAAGACAAATTTATCATTGCAGGATGTTGCAGGAAGCCTGTTATTAATATCACAGTTTACTTTATATGCAAATTGCAGAAAAGGAAACAGACCGTCTTTTATAGGTGCTGGCAAACCAGATATGGCAAAGGAACTTTATAACTACATTATTGATAATTGTAAGAAACAGGTACCAATTGTAGAACAGGGAATTTTTGGGGCAGACATGAAAATTTCTCTTGTAAATGATGGACCTTTTACAATCATTCTTGATTCTGATGAAATCGTTGGGTAAAGATTTATTGTATCAGACACAAATTTCGTATGTATCAGAGTATCAATGTTTTATGTATTGGTAATTTTATATGTTCGCAAAACACAAGTTTAACGAATAGTTATTCCACATCCGCATATCAAGCCTATACTTTGCCTATCGGCAATTTTTGCAAGGCATTGCAAAAACAACGGGTGCTACTTTCATGTATGGCAAGCATTAGACATTCGGCAGACACAGACAAGGAAACGCTGAATGTGCAAACCGAAAAACTCCATGCAAGCCACTAAAGAATTATTGGGTGCAAGCCGACACCGTCGGCATTTTGCACCCAATAATTCACTGAATACCTAAAAACGGTATCTTCTTAAGTATAAACATAATCATGTGCCATACTTTATCAAAATTCACAATCACAAGCACAACAGGTATAAGCCATTTAACCACGGATAAATCGACAAACACACTAAACAATCCCACCGCAGACGTCAACACACTAACCAGTTCATCCAGTACACTCTGTATACCAGTCGGTAATGCAGGCAGGCTCACAGGTGCAAAAACAAGTTTAAGCAATGCAAATATCAGTTCTAACAATCCCTTAATAATCATTGAGTCAACACCTCTTTCAATTTATTCTGTAATAAAAGCAAAACCGCACCGACCATAATAATATCAGTTACAAAATAAATCTTTTCTTGTATTTCCGGAACTTGTTTACTGTATGCAGATAGGCTAATCGTCTGTTTAGGAATGATATACGTATCTTCCCATTTTAAACCAGGGAACACGATACCTGCATCCGTATCAGATGCGCCCTTAATCCCATTAAGCAATTTAACAAACATGTCTATTGGAGTATATAGCATGCCTAACTTGTCCGAAAAAAATTTATTCAGACGGTCAAAATAGTTCTTGAAATAACCATCTTCCGGAACGAACACAGACACTAAAGCGTTAATCAATCCCGAAAAAAAGTTATTGAAAAAGGTTGTAATCTTGTCAAGCAAACCGGACATAATACCAGTTTGTTTTTTGCTTTCATCAGTTTGTTTTTTGCTTTCCTCAGTCTGTTTTTTCGCTTCTGCCAATTGGTCTTTTGATGTATTATCAATATTATTCAATTTGCTTTCTATCGTTCCAGTCTGCTTACCTAAATCAGTAAGAACCGTCGCTACACTCTTAAACGTAAAAATACGGTCATAGGTAACTCCAAAAGCATCCGTAACAGTAAGTGCTATATGATCGACTGCTTTCAAAGTAAACTTAGATGCAGAACTTTTTTCAATAAAAATTGTAGGCGATCTATCAGAACCAAAAGAGTATTCCTGTCCACCGACCAAAACATACCAATCTATTCCAGTACGATTGAACGTTAATTGTGAAGTATTATGATTTGCACCGTTTTTTGTAGCATAATCAAAATGAAGTGCTAATTTATACCAATGCGTAGGATCAAGTTGATCAATATTGTACGTTTTTGAATATGTGATATCAAAATAATATGTCACACTACCCGAATTAATAGTACCGGAATCCGTACTAGCACCACCAGTAATAGATTTACCTGCATAAGTGAAACTCGTAGTACCCTCACGAACAGAAAAACTTTGTCTATTGCCTGCCAATCTGAAAGACTTTTCAATATCAGCATCAGGATAAGTTTTAGTCGTTGCCGCTTTAACGTCTACGCAATCCAACGCAACAGCGGAAAAAACTACGCAAAACGCTAAACACAACGGTAAAACCGAGGAAGAAAAGAAACGCCATACTTTCATTCGGTGTCACCCCCTGTCTCAAATCTGAATATTTCCCGAAACTGCCATAACTAAATGACGGTACGGATGTCAAATTATAGGTTGTATAATCAACGTTATAAGATGCGGACGAACTGTATCTATAAATGTCAATGCAGGGATAATTTCCTTGTACAACACTATTACTATCAATATCCAAATCATACACAAGACGATAATGTTCAACCCAGTAATCATTGTTATACGGATATTCCCTAGAACAAAAACAGATATAATCTGTATCGCCAAGATTAGAAAGAACACCCCTATAATAATCAATGTAATAGGCGGGCAACTGATAAGAGACACCATCATTAGAAGCGTAACTTGCGACAGGCGAAATATCATTGGTAAGAACAACAGGAACACCCCCTAACTCATCATCCATTAACTTTTCTTCTGTATCATCCGACTGCACAATATAAACTGGGAATCCCCCAGTTTCCGTATCATAAAGATTTTCTAAGTTAAAATCGTCACTATCAACGCTATCAGAAGAAGTATCAACATGAGACTCCAAACTGTTTTCGCTATGTTCCGTATCAACCGTCCCAGTTTCGGCAGACTCCATAGAATCTTCCTCAACAGGTTGTAAATCATCCAGTAAATTCTCATCCATAACAACCCCCTATTTAAAATCTATCTTACCGCCAAAAGCCATTTTCATGAATGTATTAACAACCATTTCCCCGAGTGCAAAAGCCATGCCATAAGGAATAGCACCCTTAACAACTTCTGCGAATAATGCAATACCGTCTATCATGTATACCTCTTCTTTCCCTGCCATTCATTCCTATAACGTTTCATTTTTGCATAAGTATCATAGCAGTCATAAAGCGTTGGAGAATGAAACCAAACATATGTTTTACTTGTTTCAGTTATCAATTTACCGTTTTCCTCATGACTTTTTGAGCCATCAATTAAACGGTTAAACTGGAGAACTTTACAAAAGTTGCTGCACAACACAACATTGCGAATCTGTTCACGGAACGGCTTAGCCAACCGCCCATAAACTTGCGTAGTACCTACGATCGTTTTTCTCTGCTTTCTTTGCTGTGAAACCTCAATCATGATATCAATATCAATATTTTTACTTTCCAATGAATTGAACTCTAAGTGTATTTCATCAATCAAATAAATAACACCTAAGTAACCATTTTCAAGATTTTTTAAACAATCAATGCCGTTATACTCAATAACTTGAGTCTCCGGCGGCAACCCCTTGATATCAACATTCGTACACAAAATAGCTTGTGGATATGCAAAGCATAATTTCTTTACATACTGCACCGCACTCAATGTTTTACCACTACCCTGTTCCCCACAAAATATCATCAGTCCTTCCGGTTTAAAATAATCCGGATGTTCCGAAAGAAAAGCTGTATTGTGCTTTATTACTTTAAAAACATTAAAGGGATTCAACGAACCCTCTAAATATTGTCCGCAAACACTCATATCACACCACCTTAAAAAATAAGAGGAGCGACCGCCCCTCTTAAATCAAACTTAAAATCTAAGTTTTCCCGATCTGAAAGCCGCCATCAGTGTACGTGCTAATTTACGAACACCCCACCACATGAACACAAGACCGATACCAGCACCAACGACACTTGCAAGCACACCTACGACAGTAGAAACACTAATCTGTCCTGTCATAGCTGTTAAAACGCTTGCCCAATCAGAAGCACTAACCGCAGTAGATGCCGCAACAGTTGAACCAGTAGGCATAATCCACACCCCCTTTACTTAAGTGATACATTTACAAGAAACGCACGACCACCGGACAGTTCATAATTGAACAGCATTTCTTTTCCAATGTCGGACGGTTTCAACAAATCAACCTGTTCTTTCGGCATGAAAATCTCATCCGTTTTCTGCCCTACACAACCATTCTCTTTTTCACGATCTGTTAAGTCCTGCACAACGTTTGCAACGCAATACGTTTCGCCATTTTTCTTTGATACAAACTTACGATACCCAACTAATTTTGTCATGTCTTTTTTTCCTCTCTTTCATTCTTTAAAGGGTAATTATTTAGTTATCAATGTCCGCTTGCGTTTGACCTTGAAATTTGATAAAATAGATATGCCAATATCAATATCAAAACAAAGTTCGGTTGCATGTAGGTTACTATCCTGTTTTTGAATATTTGACGGTTTCCAATGCACCGACAACAACCGCTTGAACATTTATTACAGTATTATAATAACACATTGTGCAATGTGTGTAAATGTTAACATTACACAATGTTATAATGCATTATTAAGTATAATTAAAGCACATTGCACAATGTTAGGAGTAAACTATGTCTTATAACAAAACAAAATACAATAATGAATATAATAAAACTAATTATGAACGTCTTAATATATTAGTTAAAAAGGGAATGAAAGATTATATAGAAGAAAGAGCAAAAGAAAAATTTAATTCTATAAATCAATATGTTAATTCATTAATAATTACTGATTTAGAAAAGCACGATATAAAATCAACAACTGAAGAAGAATTTATAATTAATCAGTACAGATACGGAACAGAAGAAGCACGAAAACTAATATACAATGCCGCTATAAAAGCTGATGAATTAAATTATAAAGCCGGAAAAGAAAAACAATATAATAAAGTTATAAATATGCATGATAATAACGGAATCATAAACATGTAACCGTTCTAACACTTCTACTGCTATTTATCATCGTACCGTTTTGTGCAATATGCACAAACGATTTTCTGCAGTAAGATCGGATCAGCCACCAACAAACAGTATCAACTATACAAATTGCACAATATCTACAACCCTATTTATCGAATACCGTTTTTTCATCATCCTGCAATTTGATAAAGCCGTCCATAAAATCTTTACATGTACCTGTATGTACCTTGCCATCCTTGAATATACGCACCTCATGAATACGTCGGAGAAATGCACACCATGTTTCATACTGGTCACGTTGTAAATCTCTGTACTGGTCACGCAATGAAATATTCGATACAATATAGACTTTAGTAAAGCAAGCCTGTTTATTAGCATATCTACAACGCAATTCAACAGGATAGCCGTCTAAATAGTTGAGCATATCACCTATGCGGAGACTAGAACGAAACTCCTCAAATACAATTACATCCTGCCCTTTATAACCATCAAAAGGATGTTCATAGTCTGTTATGCGAAACACATTAGAATAACCATACTGCTCCATAATCGAACGAGTTTTGCCACTACCAGTATCTCCATAAATATAGACGGTTGTGAGTTCACGCCAATCATTTTTATATTTTTCCTCAAGAACCGTTTGTCGTGCACGTTCTATTTTATCAAGATTAAGTAAATACTGGGGATTGCTTTCAATGATTTCATAATTCGATAAACCCTCTTTTATCATTGCGTATAAATCATCAATATCATTCCTATGCCCTTGACGTTCCACAGGAAGTTCCCCAAACTCCTCTTGCGTACCGTCTACCCTTGTATCCTCTTTATCTGTATTCGACCATTTACCAGACTTAAAAACATAGTCCCTATTATCAGAACTTGTACCTTTACACACGTCAAAATGTGCACCGTCAAACCGCTTTTTCATAGTGCTAAACCGGACAGCCCCGGAGCATACAAGAAAGATGTGTGTGTGATAAGTTCCACCCTCATGCCCTATCTCATCCGACATACACCAGTACAGACACCCCTTGAACCCTTGCAAGATGGTTTTCAATTTATCATGTTCGAATCCCTTTTCTTTAGGATTGTTAATAGTTACAAGCCATTTCCTAGATTGTACATCATTCATAATGCGACACCCCCATATTTATTTTGCGACTGCGACAGAAGTTAGTAAAGTCATGTCGCAAGTTCAAACCCTTATTTTATAAGGCATTAAATACGTTTTGCGACTGCGACAGAAGTCGGGGGTAATACTAACCCCGACTTACCCACTCACACCCTCAAACGTTCTCTGTATGCGCCTAAAAGAAAAATCTCCTACCCCTGTACATTTATCGGCATTTTGCCACGCTATGAGGGGATAACCGATTTTGGCGCATAAAAATAGATAGAGCTTTTTGCCCTATCCCTCTAAAGTATTTTATAAAATTATCCGATTACATAACTAATTCGTTAAACTTTTATTTTTTAAATAGTGCTAAATACAGGCTTGCACGACAGTCGGTAGGATGTACAAGCCTAACACACTATTCAAAAAACACTTTTCAGTTTAACGAATAGTTGTGTTTGGAATCAGATGATGCAGCTTGTCAACTCAATATACGCTATGTCGGCAACATTTCTCATCTGCATTTTTACTAAAAATATTGTATAATAAAGAAAGTTCAGGAGGCTTACATATGAAATTACAGCAATTATACAGCTATACCAGAAAAGCAATTGATGAATATCAAATGATCGAATCCGGCGACAGAATCGCCATTGGTATTTCCGGAGGTAAAGATTCTCTCACACTTTTATATGCATTGAGTGGTTTGCGCCGATTTTATCCCAAAAAGTTTGACTTGTTAGCTGTGTCAGTAAATCTCGGTTATGAAGATTTCGACCTCACTGCCGTATCAGACCTATGTCGTGAACTTGATGTTCCATATCATATCGTTAACACAGAAATAGCTAAAATCATCTTCGAAGAACGTGATGAAAAGCCTTCCTGCTCCTTATGTGCGAAAATGCGCAAAGGAGCATTAAATCAGGCTATTAAGGAACTAGGCTGCAATAAAGTGGCATATGCACATCATATGGATGATGTGATCGAAACTGCATTTTTATCCATGATTTATGAAGGACGTTTTTATGTATTTCCTCCAAAAACTTATATGGCTGATTCTGATCTTACGATAATCCGTCCTCTGATCTATGTATCTGAAGCAGAGGTAAAAGGATTTCGAAATAAATATCATCTTCCAGTCGTAAAAAATCCCTGTCCAATGGATGGTAATACCAGACGTGAATATGTAAAACAGCTTATAAGACAGCTTAATCTGGACAATCCAGGTGTAAAAACCAAACTTTTTCATGCTATCTTAACCGGAAATATACCTGGATGGTCAATTATAAACAACGAACAAAATTAAACTTTATACAAAGTTGTATTCTTTACTCTCATACTTATTATGAAAATAAAATTTTTACTGTAAAGTGCGTAGAATGGAGACCTGCTATGAAAGAAAAAGCATATTATGAAACAATAAATGTAAAGAATGAAGTAAAATTACGAAAACTATTAGAGGCATTACCCCCTTTTTGCAAACAATTTTTTATCGGCATCGAAGCAACCAGCTCCTCCAGGACAAAAATTGCATATGCTTACGATATCGGCTGTTTCTTTGATTACCTACATACAACAAATCCGATCTGTGCCAAAATGAATATTACTGAGTTTCCCATATCTATTTTAAATGAGATTACACCAATGGATATCGAAGAATATCTCTCTTATCTGAAATATTACGAAAAAGACGGAACGGAACATACAAATGATGAGGTTGGACTAAAACGAAAACTTTCTTCTTTACGCTCCTTTTATCATTACTATTATAAAAATGGACTGATTGAAGATGATCCTACAGTTAAAGTAGACATGCCTAAAATACATGAAAAGAATATCATCCGTCTGGATGTTGATGAGGTTGCAAAACTTCTTGATGAAGTAGAATCCGGTGAAAATCTTACTGCAAAGCAGCAACAATATCACGAAAAAACAAAAGTACGGGATCTTGCAATGATGACACTTCTGCTTGGAACAGGTATCCGTGTTTCAGAATGTGTTGGTCTTGATATGGAAGATGTTGATTTTAAAAATAATGGTATTAAGATTCACCGCAAAGGTGGCGCAGAGGTTGTTGTATATTTCGGAGATGAGGTTCGCAAAGCACTTATGGATTACTTTGTGGAACGTCAGAAAGTTACTGCAGCTGACGGAAGTATTAATGCCCTCTTTTTATCGCTTCAGAATAAACGCATGAGTGTGCGAACTGTTGAAAATATGGTAAAAAAATACTCCAAACTGGTAACAACCTTAAAACATATTACACCGCATAAACTCCGCAGTACCTATGGTACGTCACTCTATCGGGAAACCGGTGATATTTATCTGGTTGCGGATGTTCTTGGCCATAAAGACGTCAATACTACCCGCAAACACTATGCTGCTCTTGATGATGAAAGGCGAAGAAGTGCTGCTAAGTATGTCAAGTTAAGGGAAGTTTAACTGATAGAATATACAAGTATATAGATGAATCATGAGAATAAATACGAAAGACATTTTGTAACGCGATTATTATTGAAATGATATGATACAAAAGTGTTATCCGTTCAAGAACTATATAACACTTTTGTACAATATCCAGAATTTTACATCTCCGGCAACAGAATACTGTTGATTTTTTCTTGAATCCTGTGCTGCACCAGTTCTGCAATCTCATGTGTTTTCAAAGAACCGTATTCGTCAAATAAAATAGGTTTCAGATAATGTACCTGTGTTGTAACAGGTCCCAGATTAAAACTGTTAAAAACCTTATAGGAATCGATCAGAGCAACCGGTATGATCGGTGCTTTTGTCTTTAAAGCAATTTTAAAACTTCCTGCTTTAAAGTCACATACATTATTACGATTATTAAAATCATATCCCCCTTCCGGGAAAAGAATATAACGTTTGCCCTGTTTGACATCTTCTGAAACTTCATTGATGATCGTAAGTGCCTGTCTTACATCTTTTTTATCAAGACGTTTTCCCTGCAGCAGATCAACAAATTCCCGGACAAGAATTGTATTGGACTTTGCGCGATCCATAACAATGGAACACGGATTTTTATGTGTATAGATAATACCAAGTGCATCATATTTTCCCTGATGATTCGGATACATCATATAACCACCCTCAGATGGGAGATTCTCCAATCCATATGCTTTTGTTTTAATTCCACCAGTCGTTTTCATAAGGCGGATCACGTGGCGCGCAAGCTCATATCGCTCTTCTTCTGAATATTTTTCAGGATGATCCGCTTCCTTTCGCATCTTTGGAATCATATATGGTGCCCTGAAAAGATTCATAAGAATTACATAAATAAACTTTAACATAACTTCAATGCTATCCTCCGTACCTGGCACAAAAAACATCCTGAAAAATTCATTCTACCCAATGATGCTTTTTTGCCGAATGTAACTATTATAGCCTATTTTGAAGAAAAATACAACATTCTTACATATGGCTCCGTCAAGGTCAATTTTAAGTATTCTGCTGAATAATATGGTACCATCAGATATTCCCCCTCATGGATGTCATCCGGGAAAACATGATTGATCGTACATACTTCTTCTATATACTCTGAAGTATCTTTATAATCATCTGTCATATATATCCCCGCAATGTCACTCAATGTCTGTCCCGGTATGATCTGTATGCTGGTGTAATATTTATAAGTAGTACTCGATTCACCGGCTGCCTGCGCACGGATAGTACCAAAACATGTAAAGCAAATAATTCCAAATAATACCATTGATAATGCGATCAAAAAAACTGGTTTCTGATTCTTCCTATTCTCTCTTATGCTTCTCATAAATAACCTCCATCTAATGCGAACATCTGTTGCGAACAACTGTTTGTATGTCTGTATCATAATACACGAACATTTGTTTGTCAATAATAAAATCGAACAAATTTTCGGAATATATGTTTGCATTTCTGTTTGTAATATGATAGAATAAATAATAAACACAGGGCAGAATAATCCCTTTACAAATTGATGAAATATATTTTAACGTATAACAGGAGGCACTTTATGGCATATGGCAAAATCAGCAGTAAGCAGCAAGAAATATTAGAATATATCAAGCAGGAAATTTTAAACAAGGGTTATCCTCCTGCTGTTCGCGAGATCTGTGAAGCAGTTCATCTGAAGTCAACCTCTTCTGTTCATTCACACCTTGAGACACTTGAGAAGAATGGCTATATCCGAAGAGACCCTACAAAACCACGTGCAATCGAGATTATTGATGACAATTTTAATTTAACCAGACGTGAAGTTGTTAATGTTCCTATCCTCGGTCAGGTAGCTGCTGGTCAGCCGTTACTTGCTGTTGAAAATATCGAAAATTACTTTCCGATTCCTACTGAGTTTATGCCGAATGCAGAGACATTTATGCTAAAGGTAAAGGGTGACAGTATGATCAATGCAGGAATATTTAATGGTGATAAGATTCTTGTACAGAAACAGTCTGACGCACAGAATGGAGATATTGTTGTTGCTCTTGTAGATGATTCTGCAACAGTAAAGACTTTTTATAAAGAAAATGGTCACTATCGCCTGCAGCCGGAAAATGACACTATGGATCCAATTATTGTAAACGAATGTTCGATCCTTGGAAAGGTATTCGGTATTATGCGATTTTTAAATTAAAGAGAAAAAGAAAAAATCACCAGCTTTTCATTATGATCTGGTGATTTTTTCTTCATATGAGATTTATATA
>OIYP01001040.1_pt1 | contig 15096 bp, 10 predicted proteins | sample 1588261 | NCBI WGS metagenome assembly OIYP01 (sample SAMN03283293) | human gut metagenome | biome: human-associated habitat; material: feces | host: Homo sapiens | place: Peru | collected 2012
TGAGTAAGCCTACAAAACTGTAGCTTATAAACTTTTTGTAGATCTAAAATAACGGGTTATGTGGTTGCTTATAGGGGGGATTGTTTATGGAGTCGCTTATGGGGCTAAAAGTTAAAAAGCTCTGAACAGGGGAATTCTAAACGCCAAAATTTTAAGTTTGAAATATTTTAAGTATGCAATATAAAAATAGAAGGTGCGCGTGAAAATTGGTAACAAAAGTAGCCAAAGCAAATAGCCAAAAAGCAGAAAAAATTAGAAAAAAGCAGAAAAAAGCAGAAAAAAATAGAAATAAATAAGGAAATAGAGGAAACAAAGAAAAGAAGAAAAAGCGACTTAAACTAAGTCGGCTTAAAATCTGATGCCCGGAACGCGTGAATGTAGCGGACAAAAGGCGGACACGTGGTGGTCAGATGTCCGCTATGTCTGGGATTGTATTTATAAACTCTCAATTTTATTTACAAATCAGCCCATTGGCTTATTATGAAGAAGAATCTTTGAGGCTTATCACTGATTCTTGGTTTATATAATATATATTTCTTTAGATATTGTCTATAACTAAACATACAAATGTGACCCAAATGTAAAATTTTTTTGGTGCCACGGGTAAAATGTGATCAAGAAAAATTTTTTATGGTGAAAATCGGCGCATTTATAGACAAAGCGATTTAAAAACTCCTATGAAAAAACTGTTGTTTTGTTATATTGAGAAGAAAGCGGGTATATAAAACTTATAAATTAGCGCCAATTATGGCCAAGTATGATCAAGGATTAGGTTTTTAGGAGGCCTGGTTTTTGGTAAACTATGATTTGGCGTGATTTAGGTTGATTGTGGCTAAATACAAGAGTCAAATCTAACTCCAAATGAAAAGTAACACCAAGTGAAAAACTCTAAAAAAACACTAATAGAAAAAAAAACTAATAGATAGCCAAGAAGATAAAGTCCAATGATAAATGTAGGTAAGGCTTATGTCATTCTCAAGGTTGGTCAATAGTCTTGCTATCAAGGATATAAAAGAAAAGGAGGAGAGATGGCGGTAATTACATGGCATGAAGCAATCGGCGCCGAAAAAGAAAAAGAATATTTTATTAAGGCGCGAGCAGAAGTTAAAGCCCAAAGGGCTCAAGGCATTGAAATCTATCCTCCAGAAAAAGATGTGTTTAATGCGCTCGCTTTAACTCCACTTGAAAATGTTAAAGTCGTTATTATCGGGCAAGATCCATATCATGGTCCGGGGCAGGCTCATGGGTTGTGTTTTTCAGTACTCCCTGGGGTTGATGTTCCGCCATCTTTACGCAATATCTATAAAGAATTAGAACAAGAATATCAGGGTAATTTTATCATTCCGGCACATGGGTGTTTAGTTTCATGGGCTAAGCAAGGGGTGCTGCTTTTAAACAATACTTTAACCGTTAGACGGGGAGAGCCTCAAAGTCATGCTGGCTTGGGGTGGGATATTTTTACGGACCGCGTTATTGAAGCGGTTAACCGTTATACTGAAAACACAGTGTTTATGCTTTGGGGAAGCCCGGCGCAAAGGAAAGGACGCTGCGTCGATACCAATAGACATTTGGTTTTAAAAACCACGCACCCAAGTCCATTGAGCGCTTATCGTGGCTTTTTAGGTTGTGGCCATTTTTTAGCATGTAATCGCTATTTAGAAGAACATGGTAAGGCCCCGATTGATTGGCGTTTACCTCTAACGCCGGCTGAAGCTAGAGCAGAGCTTTAAGCTTTACGTTGTTTAGCTTTGGCACTCAAAAATTTGTTAAGAGTCTAAAACCAAGTTTTAGGCTCTTTTTTATCGACCTTATAAAAATGTGTTTGGCAGAACCTAACCTAAGTTTTTACAAGTGTTTTCATGGAATTTAGGAAAGTAGCTAGCCACGATAGCGTTTTTTTGACGCAGTGTCATGTTTTTGACATTATGTGGTGGAAATCCTTTTCAGAGAATTTAAAATATCACCTCATAAAAGACTATTTTTAGTACATTATTTTTGGTATCTGCTATTTGCCAGATATTTATGACGGAATGTAAGATGGACTTTAGTGGCAATATTCTAATTTTAGAAAATGATGAAGCTAGCCGAAAGCAGTTAGAAACGATAGTGGGCTTTTTAGGTTGTGAATGGCAAAGTGGACCTGAAGAAGCTTGTTTAAGTTATCTTTCTTCTGAAGGGGCGGCAGTTTCCTTAGTGATTGCCGGAAATACCGGCACACATACGGCAGAAGAACTTTTAAAAGAAAATTCTAACATCCCGTTTATTTTTACCGGTATTTACAAAGAAGAAGATCTGCCTAAACTACCTAATATGATTGGCATCTTAGGTCAAGGCTTTACCTACGAAGGCTTTTTGCAGCTTTTGCGCTATTGCCAATCATTTAATTCGATGCACAAGAATGTAAAGAGTAGTTCAAGTGTCCAAACCTTGCTTAAATTATTAGTGGGTAAAGGTGGCGCTATTCAAGAGGTTAGACACTTAATTGAACAGGTGGCTCCAACTGATGCTAATGTGCTTATTTTAGGGGAATCTGGGACCGGTAAAGAGGTTGTGGCGCGGGCCGTGCACGAGCTTAGTAACCGTAAAGATAAACCTTTTGTGCCGATTAACTGTGGGGCTATTCCGGGTGAGCTTTTAGAGAGTGAACTTTTTGGGCATGAAAAAGGCGCTTTTACTGGGGCTATTACCGCGCGTGTGGGGCGCTTTGAATTAGCTGAAGGCGGGACTATTTTTCTTGATGAAATCGGCGATATGCCGTTACAAATGCAGGTAAAACTGCTCCGGGTGCTACAAGAAAGAGTTTACGAACGAGTAGGGAGCAACAAGCAGATTAAAACTAACGTCCGCGTTATAGCAGCGACCCATCGTAACCTTGAAGATATGATAAGAGATGGCAAGTTCCGTGAAGACTTGTACTATCGCTTAAACGTGTTCCCAATCCTAACTCCGGCTCTACGTGAACGTGCTGATGATATTCCGTTGTTAATCCAGGAATTAACTAACCGTTACATTAGAGAACATAAGACCGGGGTGCGGTTCACGCATCGCGCGGTTGAATCCTTAATGCAGCACTCTTGGCCTGGGAATGTACGTGAACTTGGTAACTTAGTGGAACGCATGATCATTATTCATCCAAACGAAATTGTTGATGCAAGTGATCTACCACCTAAATACCAATATGGGGTTTCAGACCTTAAGGCCGGACGCCCAGATCCAGTATCAGAACAAGATGCGTTGTTTGATATGTTTAATGATAATGACTCGGTTCCTGATGATGACGAAACTGAAAAAAACAATGAGGTTATGACGGAAGAGCAGGCTGAATTGGCGGCTCCATTTGCAGGCGTGCTACCAAAGGAAGGGGTCAATTTACGTGACATGGTGTCACAAATTGAGACTGATATGATTAGGCAGGCGCTCGAAGCTGCAGATGGCGTGGTGACGCGGGCGGCTGAAATTTTGCAAATGCGACGTACGACTTTAGTAGAAAAGATTAAAAAGTACGGTTTATCCGCAAATTCTAAGGCTTAACCTCGGGCGTTAAAACCTTAACCTTAATTAAGTTGATAAGTTAATTAAAGAACTTAGATTTAAAATTAAAGGTATGTAAACTAACAAAAAAAGCGTTGGTCTTTAAATGTAGGCTAGCGCTTTTTTTTGAGGCCAAGCCAGAGTGAATGGGCCTTTACAAATCTAGATCTCGCATCTAAAATTGCCTAAAAAAAAGAAAAAAACAAAAAACGGGATAGGTACATTTTATGTTGTGGCAAACAGTGAAAAACAAGCTAGGGGGCAAAGAAGTGGCGCGATCTATACGCACAATGATGCTAGTCTTTGTAGGGGTTGTTCTAAGTGGGGTGGTATGTCCTGGTTGTGCAGAACAAGAACCTGTATATTCGACTCAAGTTCAATATACGCCAGAAGAAGCTGTGGCTAAGTTTAAAAAGGATGAACAAGCAGACTTTGCACGTTTTGCTAAAGAACGGGCCATTTATGTGCAAGCTTTAGAAGCCTACTCTACCGGGGATATGCAGACCGTCAAAACTTTAAGACGTACGGAACTTGCGACATACCCGTTGTCTATCTATCTTGATTTTAGTTTGCTTCAATTACCAGAAGCCTCATTAGCTAGTGTGCAAGCGTTTATCAATTCAAGTGGACATGACGCTTTGTCAAATCGGTTAAAGGCCTATTACATTAAGCGTTTAGCAGAAGCTCAAAACTATAAAGCTTTACTTAAAATTAGCCCTGAAGCTCCAAAGAGTGCCGGTCTTAAGTGTTTATGGCAACAAGCGCGTTACCACCAAGGATATCGGACTCAAGTCCAAAATAAAATCGTTTCGATGTATCGCCATGGGGAAGTTATGGCCCCAGGCTGCATTGACCTTGTAAGTACGCTGCAAAAGCAAGGCGTATTGTCAGATGAAGATACTTTAGAACGTATGCTCTCCGCTTATTGGACGCGTGGAGGCACGAAGATTTATCGTAATGCAGCCGTGCGTTTGGCCAAAGGTCGCTACGCTAAAGCGGTAAAAATTTTAGGTAAGTACTATGACACTCCAGCAAGATACAAAGCAGTCCCAGCTTCCATGGGGAAGACTGCAGCTGTGATCTTTAGGCGTTGGGCGCGTCAAGATCCGTTAGACGCTTACCAAGAATTGGAACAATTTAGAAAAACTTATCATCCAACTGCGCGAGATTTAGCTAACATAAAAGAAACTATGGCTTATGCCATGTTGTTTGAAAAGGAAGGCGTGCCGATGCATTTTGTGGATAGCGTCCTAGCTAAAACTAAGAATGTTCGCTATCTAGAGCAACGGTTCCGTCGGGCTGTTTGGGACCAGGATTATAAGCATATTTTAGCGGTGCTTGAGCGTTTACCTAAGAGTGATCTACAAAATGACAACTACCGCTATTGGCACGGTCGCGCCTTAGTTGAGACCGGGCACCAGGAAGCGGGGCAAAAGATTCTAAAAAAACTCGCGCAAGAACGTAGCTTCTATGGGTTCTATGCAGCTAGTGAATTAGGGTTGCCACTTTTGGTGAATGAAAAGAAGGTTAAACTCACTAGTTCCCGGGCTGAACTCATTAAACGAAACCCATCGTACGCTCGCTATCTAGAATTCATGTTTTTAGCGGATAAGTTTGGGATGCGCACTGAATGGGCGGAAGCGATGAAGGACGCTACGGTTGAAGATGCTCGTATGATTGCCTATATCGAAAGCCAAGATGATGACACCCTCGGTATTTGGGAGACTATCTATAAAAAAGATTGGGGGGCTTTAAGCTTGCGCTTCCCGCTTTCTTATCGCTCAATTTACCAACGTGAATCAAGTGAAGCCAAGGTTCCAGAAAGCTTTATGTATGGGATTACGCGTCAGGAAAGCATGATGAACCATAAAGCGATTTCTCCTGTAGGGGCGCGTGGCTTAATGCAACTTATGCCAGGCACGGCTACCATGGTCAGCAAAAAACACAACTTGCCTTATGGAGGCACGAGTGAACTATTGCAGCCTGAGGTTAATGTGCGTTTAGGCGGGGTTTATTTGCGTGACTTGCTAGATACCTTTGATAATAATCGTATCTTCGTTTCTGCCGGCTACAATGCCGGTCCTGGGCGGGCTTTTAAATGGCAGAGTAAGGATGGTAAACGCCGCGATGCTATTACGTATGTCGAAAGCATTCCGTTTACTGAAACGCGAGGCTATGTCCAACACGTTATCTTCTATGATTACATGTATCAGTACCTGCAAGGGGTTGAAACGCCGACCTTTTTGTCAGAAGCTGAATGGAATCATTACTACTAGCTTAAAAATCTCGCCTCGCTGATGTTTACGAGGCGAGGGGCTTAATCTCAATTATGCAAAAGCTGTTAGATTAGTATATAATCACCTAGTATTTTAATTCTTAAAATACCTGCTGTTTTTATGGCTTCTTTATGAGTTAAAAGAGCTTAAAAGTGGCGCTTTAATGATGTGCGGTAAAATAATGATAACGGGACTGATATTATGGCTACAATTAAAGATGTTTCACGCTTGGCGAATGTGTCGATCTCCACAGTATCTAGAGTGATCAATAAATCTGCTAATGTGGCTCCAGAAAAGGAAAAAGCCGTCCTTAAAGCGATGCGAGAATTGAATTTCCAGCCTAATAGCTTTGCGCAAGCTCTCGTGAACAAGCGCTCAAACTGCATTGGGGTGTTGATTGGTGACCTTTGTGGCGGTCCATTCTTTGCGCAAATGATGCGTGGTATTGAAAATATTATTTTGCCAGAAAACAAATACGTTATCGTAATGTCTGGTAACCACCGTCATGATCGTGAAAAGTATAGTATTGAAGCTTTACTCCTCCGTCGTTGTGATGCCATCATCGTGCATTCAAAAGCGATGAGCGATGAAGAACTTACTGAAATCAACAATTCAACTGATATCCCTATGGTATTTGTGAATCGTTTGATTCCGGGGCTCGAAAAGCAGTGTGTTTGGGTTGATATAGCCTCAGGCATAGAAACTGCAGTTGATTACTTAATTGAAAATGGTCATCGCCATATTGCCTACATTGGATCTGAGGATACAGGTTTTCCGGATGCAAAGGAACGTTTAGGCGGGTATCAAGAAGCTTTAAATAAAGCAGGTATTGAATACGATAGTGCGCTTGTAAGTACGGCGTTCCCTGATGAAAATGGTGGTTGTTGCGCCGTTGAATCATTGTTAGGCCGTAAGGTTGATTTTACTGCTTTAGTTGCATATAACGATGCGATGGCGGTGGGTTGTTTATCAGCTTTAGCTGAACACAATATCGCAGTGCCTCGCCAGGTGAGTGCTATTGGCTTTGATAATAACCCGATTAGTAGCTTCGTTAAGCCTAAGCTTACTACGGTTCGTTACCCGATTGAAGAAGTGGGGGAACGAGCTGCCCGCTTAGCGTTAGCAATGATTCACGCTGGTGATGAAGAAAGCGATGAACCAAAAGAAATCGATCTTGATAAGCTGATGTTTACTCCTGATTTAATTGTGCGTGCTAGCGTAGCGCCATTAAATCAAAGCAAGGATAAAGCACCCAAATCTTCTAAATAAAGTCCAGTTTAAGATTAATAACAAGTTAGCAAGTGGTGGCTTTAAAATTAAACTAAGCTACAAAAATGTAGTTAGGCCACAAAATTAACGTTAATTGAATAAAAGGAGTGGCTAGTAGCCGCTCCTTTTTTCTAGGTGTATCGATAAATTATAAAAATGTAGCGTAGCTCCCATCTGGGTGCGGCAAACGAAAATTTTAAATGATTTTAAATTAAGGATGACTAATGAGTATTGGGATGCTAGACGAAATTCATGGCTTAAGTGAGCACCATGTAGGGGCAGTTGAGGGGGAACGAGCTGGAGTTAGATTAACCCCAAAAACGGGCGCGGCTTTTATTAAGATGCGCGCGGCTGCGCTTAAAGACGGGCTAGAACTTCATGTGGCTTCGGGCTTTAGAGATTTTGCGCGCCAAAATTTAATCTATACCGGTAAGTTTGATGGGGTGCGTCAAGTCCTTGACCGTAATGAAGAGCCGTTAGATATAAGCCACATGTCAGAAGAAGAAAAAGTCAGAGCTATTTTGTACTTTAGCGCTATTCCTGGTTTATCTAGACATCATTACGGAACAGATATCGATGTATTTGCGGCTAATTTGTTAATTCCCGGGGAAGAGCTAGACTTGACTAACCGTTTATATGGTACGGGAAATCAACGACCGCTTACTAAGTGGTTAGAAAAATATATGGCTGATTTTGGTTTTTTTAGACCGTATGTGCACGATGGCCTTACTGCCGGTGAATTGTGGCACATAAGCTACGCCCCTGAAGCTGATGTTTATACCAAAATGCTTACGGTAGCAGAGGCGGTATCGTTTGTTGAGGCTCACAATTTAAGAGGTGCTAGGGCTTTAACAGACATCTTAAAAGCGGAATTTACTAGTCGTTTTAAAATCCTAAGTGGCCGGTAAAAGGTAAAGTTATTTTTTTGGTATATTGTTTTATTAGTTTTATCTAGCCAAAAGATGTTGTAAAATGGAGCTGTTGTTACTCTTTTGTTAAAGAAGGTGACAATTGAATAACTGCCATTTTAAGATGGCGGTTGTTTTATTATAAGTACTACTATTAACACGGGTATTGTAAAAGGTACCAGCTCACAAAAATGAACGTCACGGCGTTCAGGAGAATTTTATGACAGATAATAATAATGTAGAACCGGTTCAAACTCAAGCTGCACAAAAGCCTGTTCCTGAAACAATTAGTGCTAGCACTAAAAATCAAATGATCATTCTTTGGATCTTGTCTTTCTTTTTGGTTTTATCCCAGCTGTAATTTATTACTTTGTATCCAAGGATGACGCAGAATTTCATGAAGAATGCCGTAAGGCTCTTAATGTGCAACTTGTGAGCTTAATTGGTTACATTGTCTCTTTAATTCTTTGCGTGGTCGTTATTGGGCTCATTGGCGTATTTTTCTTTTTGGTTTATTTCTACGGCAATATTATTGTGGGGCTTATCGCTGCTTCTAAGGGCCAGAAATATAAGCCATTTATCTATAACTATGACCTAATCAAGCGTTAAGTTAAAATTAACTTTTAGTAAATTGAGAGATAACCGATTTCGTAAAGAAGTCGGTTATTTTCGTTTGAATGGAGAAAATTTGTTTTTGACTTGAAAGAAAAACTTAAGTTTTAGTTATCTTAAAAAGTGAAAGCAGGGTGATTTCTAAAGAGTTTGGCCGAATGGGTGTTTTTGTACTATAATTTTACGTATTTTTTGCATTTATCGGACGTTGCCATGATTCCCCATATTTCCATAGATAACTCTGTAGATCCATTGTATCTAGAGTATTTTAAAGAACTTAAGGCGCTAGGTTTTTCCGGCGATATTGAATACTCTTATGCTGCCCGTTTAGCCGTGGGGGTAGATAATAGTGTTTACCAACAGTTACCTCAAGGTGTAATTCTACCTAAATGTATCAAAGACGTGCAGTTAGCCGTAGAGCTTGCCGCTAAACCTCATTATGAGGCGGTGACTTTTGCGCCACGCGGTGGGGGAACTGGGACTAATGGCCAGTCATTAACTCCTGGGGTTACTATGGATATGTCCCGTCATATGCGTTTAATCTCCGACCTCAATATCACGGAACGCACTGTGCATGTTGAACCTGGGGTAATTAAAGATTATTTAAACAGCCAAATTAAAAAGCACGGTCTGTTCTTTTCTCCTGAACTTTCAACCTCTAATCGTGCAACCTTTGGGGGGATGATTAGTACTGATGCGTCAGGTCAAGGCTCACTTAAGTATGGGCGTACTTCTCGCCATGTGATAAATGTGGACATGGTGCTTATCGATGGTAGCTTAGTAAACTTTCATCAAGTGTCAGGGGCTGAACTTGAAGCCAAATTGGCGCAACAAGATTTAGAAGGTGAAGTTTATCGTACAGTTTATGAAATTGTAACTTCCAAGCAGGCTGAAATCGAGGCGCGTTTCCCTAAGCTTAACCGCTTCTTAACTGGCTACGATCTTAAGCATGTATACGATCCAAAGACTAAGGTTATGGATTTATCCCGTATCGTCTGTGGTTCAGAGGGTACTTTAGGCTTTATCGTGGGCGCTAAGCTTGATCTTACTGTAATCCCAACGTTTAGAGCTTTAGTAAACATTAAATATGATAGCTTTGATTCAGCGTTAAGACACGCTCCTGTGCTCGTTAAGGCCAAAGCTTTATCTGTAGAAACAGTCGATTCAAAAGTATTAAATCTAGCGCGCCAAGATATTGTTTGGTATAGCGTAAAAGACCTTATCACCGACGTTCCTGGTAAAGATATGGCCGGGATCAACATCGTTGAATTTGCTGGAACCGATGATGCTTTAGAATCTCAAAGCATGCAGGCTTTGATAAAGACCCTTGAAGCTGAGCTTAAAAACGGTGGTAAAAATGGGATTATCGGTTACCAAGTATGCACTGAGCTTAAGGATGTATTAGCTGTTTACGCAATGCGTAAAAAGGCTGTAGGTCTTTTAGGTAATGCCGAAGGTGATGCTAAACCGATTGCCTTTACGGAAGACACTGTAGTGCCACCAGAACATTTAGCTGATTATATCGTTGAATTTAGAGCGCTACTTGATGCCCACCATTTACGTTACGGGATGTTCGGCCACGTAGATTCTGGGGTGCTTCACGTACGTCCGGCGTTAGATCTTTGTGACCCTGAACAAGAAAAGACTCTTCGTACTATTTCTGATAGCGTTGCGGCCTTAACGGCTAAATATGGCGGGATTATGTGGGGCGAACACGGTCGTGGTTATAGATGTGAATACGGGCCAAAATATTTTGGGGGCTTGTTCGATGAATTACGTCGAGTTAAAGCGGCTTTCGATCCACACAATAAAATAAACCCAGGTAAGATTTGTACTCCTCTTGGGCTCGATGACGCTAAGCTTGTAAGCATTGATGCGACTAAACGTGGTTTTTATGACCGCCAAATTCCAATAACTGTACGCCATAGCTTTAGAGAATCTCTAAGCTGTAATGGTAATGGTTTGTGCTTTAACTTCGACACTACTTCTCCAATGTGTCCTACTTATAAGTATTTAGGCGATCGCATTCAGTCACCAAAGGGTCGTGCAACTTTAATGCGTGAATGGTTGCGTCAGTTAGAACTTGCTGGCTGTAATCCATTAGCGCAAGAAAAGATATTGGCTTCCTCTGGTTTTTCTTTTAAGACTTTTATTGAAAAATGCGTAAATTCTATTAAGGACCGTTCAGGCTTTACCGAAGAAGTAAAACAAGCGATGGATTGTTGCTTGGCTTGTAAGGCATGTAAGTCTCAATGCCCAATTAAGGTAGACGTGCCAGATTTTAGAGCTCGCTTCTTTAATCTTTACTATAGTAGATACTTGCGTCCATTTGGCGACATTATGGCCAAGACTATTGAAGATAGCGCGCCAGTGATGGCTCATGCGCCTAGATTCCTTAATACGGTAAATAGCCTTACTCCAGTTAAGTATTTGATTAAGCACACTTTAGGCTTTACTGATGTGCCAGCTTTAAGTTTCCCAACTTTAAAGCAAAGACTTAAAGAAACAACTGCCGAATACTTCAATCTTGATAAAGCTTTGAAGTATACCGAAAGTGAACGTAGTCGCTATGTTATTTTGGTGCAGGATGCCTTTACTTCAAGCTATGATGCAGCGGTAATTGCTGATTTCGTGCGTTTAGTAGCAGACATGGGACGCCGAGTCCTAGTATTACCATTAAAACCAAATGGTAAAGTACAGCATATTCGTGGTTACTTACGTGAATTTGCTAAGTGCGCAGCTAGCACTGCTGAGTTTTTAACCATGGTGGCGAAACTTGGTATTCCTATGGTGGGGGTAGATCCGGCGATGACTCTATGTTATCGCGATGAATATAAGAAAATTTTAGGGGATGCGAGAGGCAACTTTGAAGTGCTCTTATTAGAAGAATGGCTCCTTAATAACTTAGACGCCTTAAAAGGTCAAAATACTGTAGCTGACGACACTCCATATTACTTGTTAGCGCATTGCACCCAAAAGACCATGAAGCCAACAACTCACGGTGATTGGCAAAAGATCTTTGCCACTGTTGGTCTAAAGCTAACCCCAATTCCAGTTGGTTGTTGTGGGATGGCTGGCCTTTATGGGCATACCGCAGCGAACGAAGAACGTTCGAAGGAAATTTACCGGCAAAATTGGGCTCCTGTCTTTACTAAGTATGATATTAACCATTGCTTGGTAACAGGCTATTCATGTCGTGAACAAGTTAAGCGCATGGAAGGGGTATCGGTTAAACATCCACTCCAGGTACTTGTTGAATGCCTTGAAGCCACAAAAAAGGCAAACATGAAGCGTTAATTAAGTCTTAACTTGGTTAATTACTTTAAAGCTTTAAAAGCGAGCTTCTCTAAGCTATAGTTTAAAGTTCTTAAAGCATGAAATAAAGGCACAGGGCCACCTGTGCTTTTGTTTTTTAGGAGCGAAAAGCGTAGCAAGGTTTTATTTTGTTCTAGAAAAGTAGCGCCTAAAAAATTACTAATTTATGCAAATTGATTTATGTTTATATTTGCATTATGCTATGACTATTCAGCTTCGCTGAGGCTATAGCAGGGTTGTTTGGAATATACCAAAACGTTCCAAAAAGATCGTTTTCTGAAATTATTTCGATTTTGAGAAAATTATTTTTCGTAAGGCAGCTGCTATAGAAGTGTTAGATATTGGTCGTGGATGCGGCATCAGCTGTCAGTTAGTGAACCGACTGCTACTGCTGAGACAGTATTTAACAATGAGTAACTCTTTATTAAGCCTGGAGGCTTTATGGAAATGTTGTCGGGCGCACAGATGGTGATCCGTGCACTGGAAGATTTAGGTGTAGACAAGTTGTTCGGTTATCCGGGCGGTTCTGTATTACACATTTATGATGCTTTATTGAATTCTTCAAAGATTAAGCATATTTTATGTCGTCATGAGCAAGCTGCTGTACATATGGCAGACGGTTATGCTCGTGCTACTGGTAAGGTTGGGTGCGTGCTTGTAACCTCAGGTCCTGGGGCTACTAACACTATTACTGGTATTGCTACTGCCTATATGGATTCTATTCCATTGGTAGTACTTACAGGTCAGGTTCCTACCACTCTTATTGGTCAGGATGCTTTCCAGGAAGTTGACATGGTGGGGATTTCTCGCCCTGTTGTAAAGCACAGCTTCCTTTGTCGTCGTGCGGAAGATATTCCTGAATATATTCGTAAGGCTTTCCATATCGCTTCAACTGGCCGTCCAGGTCCTGTAGTTGTTGATATTCCAAAGGATACGCAAAATCCACAACTTAAGTTCCCTTATCATGAACAGTCTATTGATGACATCATTATGCGTTCATATAACCCAACTCTCGTAGGGCACAAGGGCCAGATTAAGCGTGCGGTAAAAATGATTGCTGAAGCTAAGCGTCCGGTACTTTTATTAGGTGGAGGGGTTATCGCTTCAAATGCCTCTGAAAAGGTTGCAGATTTAGCACATAAATTTAACTTGCCTGTAACTATGACTCTTATGGGTTTAGGTGCGTTCCCAGCAAGTGACAAGCAATGTCTTGGGATGCTCGGTATGCATGGTACTTATGCTGCTAATACCACTATGCACAACAGTGATCTTATCGTGGCTTTAGGGGCACGTTTTGATGACCGTGTAACTAACAATGTAGCTAAGTTCTGTCCTGAGGCTAAGATTATCCATATTGATATCGATCCTTCATCAATTTCTAAGTGTGTAAGCGCTGATATTCCTATTGTTGGTAATATTGATACCGTGCTTGAACAGATGAGTGACGTTATCAAGGAACTCGATATTAAGCCTGCAGAAGGGGCTTTAATTTCATGGTGGGATCAGATTAATGGCTTTAGAGTAGCTCATCCTCTTTCATATGAAGGCGATGGCACTCCAGGTATGCTTCACCCAGCTAAGATTGTGTCTGAGCTCTATAAGCATACCAACGGTAATGCTAATGTTGTAACCGACGTTGGTCAGCACCAAATGTTTGCAGCTTTATATTACCCACTTGAAAAGCCACGTCATTTCATGTCATCTGGCGGGCTTGGCACCATGGGGTATGGTTTCCCTGCAGCTATTGGGGTTAAGATTGCTAAACCTGATGAAGAAGTAATTTGCATTACCGGTGATGGTTCATTCCAGATGAATTTACAGGAACTTGCTTGCTGCTTACAGTATAAGATTCCGGTAAAGGTATTTATCATCAACAACCGTAGCCTTGGTATGGTTAAACAGTGGCAGATGATGTTCTATAACGGCCGTCAGAGTGAATCATACATGGACGCAGTGCCAGATTTTGTGAAGCTTGCGGAAAGTTATGGTCAGATTGGTTTACGTGTAAACAACGAATCTGAACTTGGTGATGTAATTGATCAAGCATTGGCGGTTAAAGATAAGACTGTAGTGGTTGATATTGTGGCTGACCCAGATTCTCGCGTATATCCAATGCAGATTGGGACTGGTTCAATGGCTGATATGTTTTTGAGTAAGACGGAGCGTACATAATGCGTCATATTATTTCTGTGCTCCTAGAAAATGCTTCTGGGGCTTTAAGTAGAGTTGTCGGTCTGTTTTCTCAGCGCGGCTTCAATATTGAGTCACTCACTGTAGCACCGACTGAAGATGCTACCTTATCTCGCATGACTATTGTTACTACTTGTGATGCGGAAGAAGTTGAACAGATAACCAAGCAGTTACACAAGCTTATCGACGTCCTCAAGGTTACTGATTTGGCTGAAGCAGGTCATGTAGAACGTGAAATTATGCTCGTTAAGATTAGAGCTAATACCCGTGATTTACGTGCTGAAATCAAGTCAATGTCAGACATCTTTAATGGTGAAATTGTTGATTTAACTCCTGAACTTTACACTGTACAGATTATTGGTACTAGTGAACAGCTTGATAATTTCTTAGCTGCTGTTTGCCAGGCGGCAGAAGTGGTAGAAGTTATTCGTTCTGGGGTGTGCGGTATTGCTCGCGGTGAACGTTCACTTAGACCGTAAATAGACAATTTAACCTCCAAAGAAGGCGGTTTACAATTTAGGTTAGAAAAGGGATAACACGTTGTGGTGTTATCCCTTTTTTTTGTCAAAATTTGGCCTTGTGTTTGGTTAAAAATGATAAGTAATCGTAACTTTTGGTTAAAAACAAAAAACGTCTATCAAAAAAATAAAAAGTATCTTTACCTTTGTGAAAATTAAGAATATACTGATTAAGACGTATAAAAAAATAGAAATTTAGCAAAAAATCTATATCAGAATAAATGCTTTTACCATTGTGTAGCAACTGTTCAACTAAGATTAGATCAAAGCATTGGGTCCATAAGACATAGAAAGCTTGATTCATTATTTATTTACCAATCAAAAGGTGGGTAGCGAATATGGAAGAAATCATGCCACGTGAATTAAAACAAATAATTCACTCCCAAAGAACAAATTTTTACTATTTAGAACATTGTAAAGTCTGGTTCTTCCCTAAAAATGGGGGTGTACTTTTTTATCATAATGTGCAAGCCTTCA
>OIYP01001045.1_pt1 | contig 15072 bp, 15 predicted proteins | sample 1588261 | NCBI WGS metagenome assembly OIYP01 (sample SAMN03283293) | human gut metagenome | biome: human-associated habitat; material: feces | host: Homo sapiens | place: Peru | collected 2012
GGACGCTGTCCCCTTGACCCCTGCCACCCTTTAAAAAGCGTGGACGTAAACTTTGGTTTGAAATTTTGTGCATCTTTTTCTATAACCTATTTTTTCAACAAGCTGTTGTCCTCTGCCAAAACAGAGGACATTTTTATTTTACTCCAAAGATCATGTCAACGAACTTTTCCGTGTACTCGTTCCAGAAAGTCATATCGTGCGCGCCCTTGCTTTCAAGATAAATGTGCGGTGCGCCGATGCTTTCGAGATAGCGGTGGAAAAAACGGTTATTTTCAAGCAGAAAATCCTCCGTTCCGCAGCTCATAAAGATCTCGGGGAGCTTGCCGCTGTCAAGCAGTTTTTTTGCAAGAACTTCGGGATTGCCGTCACTCTCCTCGACCGTTTCAAGGTCGCCGAAACATTCGTGATAATAGTCATAATTTGCAACGCCGTTATCTTCGCCCGGCTTAAGATGCGCTATCTCATGTACGATGAGCGCAGAGGACATTGCCGCCGTTTTGCCAAAATTTTCGGGATAGGCAAACGCTGTATGCAATGCACCGAAGCCGCCCATTGAAAGTCCCATTATATATGTTTCTCCCGCATCAGCCGCAAGTCCGAACGTGCGGCGGACATATTTAACGAGTTCATCTCCGACAAAGGTACAATACTTATGACCCGTTGAAAGTCCGTCGAGCCAGAAGCCGTTTTCCCCATTCGGCGCAACAACGGCAAAGTTATACTTTTTCATAAGATGTTCGGGCACCCAGTTCCCCGCATCGCCCGTATAGCCATGCAGGAGAAAAAGCGTTTTCATTCTGCCGCACGGCGTTTTGCCACACTCATCATTCGGGATAAAAACTTTAAATTCTACCTTTCGGTTGAGCGAATCTGAATTGAATTTTACGCTTATTTCAGCCACTTTGCACCACTCCTATTTTAATGTGATCTGTAAAAAAGGTTATTGTGCCTGTACGAAATTACGAAACACGATAACCTTTTTTTCTGTTTACTTTATGAACTCTATCTCCATAAGCTCGGTCGTTCCCGTTCCGTTATAGGTAAGGAAAAGCGAGTGTTCACCTGCCGAAACGCTTATCTTTGCGGAGGTCTTTATCCATGCTTCGGACGGCGTAACCGTGACAGTTCCGAGGGCGTTTCCATTCTCGTCCGTTACAGTATAAGCCCCCTCTCCCCTGCCCCTTGTCGTAAGGGTAAGTGTCGTGTCGCCGTCAAAATCAAAATACTTGTAGCCGATAAGGGTATTGTCACATATCTCTGCGATAAATCTTCCCGTTTCGTCGTTATTGCAGTTTGGAAAACTGTCTGTGAAAATGCGGTTTGAACCGTGAGGCATATGACCATTGGTGATATTGCAGGCAATACCTGCAGGATATTTTCCCTCCGCCAAAAGTGCGCCGCCGTTAAGTCCGCAGGACGTTACGCAGACCTGTTCGATGCTGCCGTCGGGTCTGATCTCAATTTTCTCGGCGCAGGCCTGTCTGCTGTAGTCGGACTTGTGCGTAAGTCTGTGATAAAAAACATACCACTGACCGTTTATACATTCTATGCTGCCGTGAGTCGTACCCGTCATGTTGAGCTTGTCGGCTGCGGTCCTGCCGTTGAAACCGACGTCGCCGTTTGAAACTATAGTGCCGCCGAATGTGAAATCTCTGTCGGGATAGTCGCTCGTTGCATAGCAAAGCTCGTGATTCTGCTGTGAAGAATAAACGAAGTAATATTTCTCTCCGACTTTGCGCATTGAGCTTGCCTCAAAGAACGGATGCGTTTCAAAGGAAGTTCCCTTGACCTTGTACGGGATAATATGCACCGGTTCGCCTGCAACAGTGACCATATCGTCCTCAACAACGACCATGCAGGGTCCCATAACACTGCCCTCGGCAGAAAGTATCTCTTCACGGCTCTTGTTGAACATTTCCATTTCGGAATTTATGTAGCTTTCGTTTTCGGGGAAGTCTTCACGCTCTTCAAAGTCATACTGTGTGCCGTAATAGATCCTGATCGTTCCGTTGTCATTGATAACGCCTGGGTCAAAGCACACGAACTTTTTCATCGGCGTACCGTCGGGATAATGAACAAAGCCGAGATATTCAAACGGTCCCTGCGGCTTTTCGCTGACGGCAACACTTATCGGACCCCAGTAGCCGCCAACGCCGTCTTTGCCCGACATACAATAATAAAGGTAGTATTTTCCGTCATTGCCGCAGACAACATCGGGGGCATACATAAACGGTCTTTCGCTGTAGTCGGGATCCTGCTCCGCACGGTAGCTAACGCCCTCGCACCGCCAGTCGGTAAGATCGTCGACCGGTGCGGAATAAACGGTATAATCAAGCATACAGAACGTTTCTCCGCCCTCCTTATCATGAGAGCCGTAGAGATAAACTCTGTCGCCGAAAACGTGCGGTTCGCCGTCGGGGATACAAACGTCGAGCGGAAATATAGGGTTAAATATCTGTTTTTTCATATCAAAAGCATCCTTTGCAATATAGTATAAAACAAGTATATACTATTCGGACATTTTTGTCAACAACTCACAATAAATCATATTACCAAAAAGCGCCGACCTCTGCATATATTCAGTCAAAGATCGGCGCAATACTTATTCTTTTATCATATCAAGAAAATATCCGTGCACAAAGTTATCATCGTTCAGCTCGGGGTGAAATGCCGTCGCAAGCTGTTTTTTGTATCTTACGGCGGTGACTTTTCCCTCAACCTCGGAAAGCACTTCCGTTTGTCCCGCATCACTCGCATAAGGCGCACGGATAAAGGTCATAGGCACGTTTTTTCCTGCGAAATCAGCCTCTGTGAAAAAGCTGCCGAGCTGTCTGCCGTAAGCATTGCGCTTTACGGTGAAGGGCATCGTTCCAAAGCAGGGTTCTTCGCCGCCGTCTATCGTTTCCGCAAGAAGTATCATTCCTGCGCAGGTGCCGAAAACGGGAAGACCGTTCTGTATCTTTTCCTTGAGCGGCTCATAAAGTCCAAGCTCGTGAAGAAGTTTTTTCTGTACGGTGCTTTCGCCGCCGGGGATTATAAGCCCGTCAAAGCTGCGTTCGATATCGGGCAGCTGACGTATTTCAAAGCATTCCGCTCCAAGCTGCGCAAGCTTTTTTTCATGCTCGATAAATGCGCCCTGCAGTGCAAGCACACCAATAACCGGTTTGCTCATCACTTGCCTCTTTCCGCCATAAGAAGTGCGATCTCCTGCTCGTTGATGCCTACCATTGCCTCGCCGAGATCCTCGGAAAGCTCCGCAAGAAGCTTTGCATCGTTAAAATTCGTTACAGCCTTTACTATCGCAGCTGCACGCTTTTCGGGATTGCCCGACTTGAATATGCCCGAGCCTACGAACACGCCCTCCGCACCGAGCTGCATCATAAGAGCCGCATCGGCAGGAGTTGCAACGCCGCCTGCCGCAAAATTTACAACGGGGAGCTTGCCGTTTTCCGCAACATATTCAACAAGGTCAAAGGGTACACGGAGTTCCTTTGCTGCCTCGAAAAGCTCGTCCTTTGACATTGAAGTGAGCTTGCGAATTTCACTCTGCATCATTCTCATGTGACGGACAGCCTGAACAACATCGCCCGTGCCGGGTTCGCCCTTCGTTCTTATCATAGATGCGCCCTCGTTGATACGGCGGAGCGCCTCTCCAAGGTCTTTTGCGCCGCAGACGAACGGAACATTGAATTCACGCTTGTTGATGTGATACTTGTCGTCTGCAGGTGAAAGAACTTCGGACTCGTCGATATAGTCGATCTCGATAGCCTGAAGGATCTGTGCCTCTGCGAAATGACCGATCCTGCACTTTGCCATTACGGGGATAGAAACAGCGTTCTGGATACCTTTTATCATCTTCGGGTCGCTCATTCTTGAAACGCCGCCTGCCGCTCTTATATCGGCAGGGATCCTTTCGAGTGCCATTACGGCGCAGGCACCTGCAGCCTCTGCGATCTTTGCCTGCTCGGGAGTTGTAACGTCCATAATTACTCCGCCTTTGAGCATCTGTGCAAGGTTTTTGTTAAGTTCATATCTTTCATTTGACATATCCGTACATTCCTTTCGTGGTTTTATCGGTTTTGATGATATTAATTATATATTCGGAAAAGCGCACGGTCAAATCATATCGCAGGCATTGTTTTTTGTACACAAATATACATTTTAAATATTTTCAAAGTCGTATTTTTTCACAATTTTGTTTAATATCACAACAAAACAATCTGTCGCTTTATCTGCCAAGATCGGCTATGTCAAAACATACAAAATCACTATGATATATGTCTTATTATGTTGTTCAAGATGCAGAATAAAAAAACTTTTGCGTTTTGTGTCACGGTATGATATAATAAATAATGTTTAATATTACAAAAAACGAAAGCAAGGGTCAAAAATGAAGATATGTATTGATGCGGACGGCTGTCCCGTTGTTGACGAAACGGTAAGGATCGCTCATAAATACGGCATTGAATGTATTATCCTCTGTGATACTTCGCATAGGATAGAGTGGGAAAACGTCCGCACGATAGTTGTTGACAAGGGTGCAGACAGCGTTGATCTTCGGCTCGTCAATCTGCTTGAAAAAGGTGATATCGCAGTAACGCAGGACTACGGTCTTGCGGCGCTGTGTCTTGGAAAGGGAGCTTTTGCACTCGATCAGAACGGCAGAGAATACACCGCCGACAACATTTCGGGTCTGCTCGAATTCAGAGCGATAAGCAAGAAGATACGCAGGAGCGGAGGGCATCTCAAAGGTGCGCCGAAACGCACATCTGCGCAGGACAGAGCGTTTGAAGATGCACTTGAAAAGCGGATAAAAACCTTATCCGTGTAAAATGAGGTAAATATGAACAAAGCAAAATACCATCTTCCCGGTTTATTTGAATTTTACGGGCTTTACAGCGTCTTTCTTCCGCTTTACCGCAAGCATAGGGACTGGTTTTACGACCGATGCGATATCGGTTCGATATACGGCGCACCTGCGGACTGTATATGGGGCGGCGGAAGAGTCGGTTCCGGCGAACATTCACCGACAGAAGTGCTTGAGCTGATGAAGGAATACGGCATTTCCGCACGTCTGACTTTCAGCAACTCGCTGCTTTCGGAAGAACATCTTTCGGACAGAAAATGCAATGCACTCTGCGCACTTTTTGAGAGCAGCGAACCTCAGAACGGCATTATAATCTGCTCCGATATGCTGCTTGGACATATAAAAGCGAACTATCCGAGGTTTTATTTTATATCATCTACAACAAAGGTCCTCACCGAATGGGAGCAGTTCATAAATGAGACCGAACGTGATGATTTCCGATACGTTGTACCCGATTTCAGGCTCAACAAGCAGTTTGGCAGGCTGTCGGAAATGACGCAGGCGCAAAAAGACAAGACCGAATTTTTATGCAACGAATGCTGCTGGGTCGGCTGCAGGGACAGAAAAGCCTGCTACGAAAATGTCAGCCGCAAAAACCTTGGTGAAAACTGTGCCGATCATATTTGCCGTGCGCCCGATTCGGACAGCGGATATCTCTTTTCAAAAGCAATGGAGAACCCGAGTTTTATCGGGATCAACGATATCTTTGACGTTTATCTTCCCATGGGGTTCTCGAATTTCAAGATCGAGGGAAGAGGACTCGGCAGTGCGGTCGTGCTTGAATTTCTGCTTTATTACATGGTCAGACCCGAATTTCAGCTGCGTGTAAGGGAGAATATTTATCTTGACAGTATGCTTGATCTGTTTTGATATGTTCATACTTTGTCTGAAAGCAAACATTCTCACTCCGTTCGCATATTTGCTTTCAGAGGATAGTTTTTCCGTACACATAGAATCAGCGCAATTCACATTTTTAGGTCAACGGAACTGATTTCTCACGTTCTGTTTAACTTTTTGAATGTGAATTGCGCTTTTTAACTTATAGATATTTCGCTATTGCGGCAATGCTCAATGCTGTTAGTTTAAGGTGTTTCGCTTTCTTCTAAAGGTCAAATTGACCTGCGGCAAGGGACGCTGTCCTCCGGACACCCACCACCCTTTGAACAAAGCGAAATTCCTGCAGAATTAACGTAAACTTTTATTTCTTTTCTATTTTGCTTTTTTCTTTTCTGCCGCTCTGATAATAAACAGCACTGCGAGCATAAGTGCGATCGAAAATCCGAGCACTGCAAACACGTTCTGGACAAATCCCGAAAGTACATATCCGACAACGCACACTGCTGCGACTGTGAATGCATAAGGCAGCTGTGTTGAAACGTGGTTGACGTGGTCACACTGTGCTCCTGTAGATGCCATGATCGTTGTATCGGATATCGGCGAGCAATGGTCGCCGCAGACTGCTCCTGCGAGGCAGGCTGAAATGCAGATTATTACTGTTTTCGGTATCTCCCCTGCCTCGGAAACTCCTGCGAGCTCGCTGCTGAAGATGCCCGTTACTATCGGGATAAGTATACCGAATGTTCCCCATGAAGTACCCGTTGCGAATGCGAGTCCGAGTGCAACGACAAAGAGTATGCACGGAAGAAGTATTGCTATTGCGGATGCGCTTTCTACGATGCCCGAAACGAATGTACCTGCCTCAAGAAGTCCTGTCATTGTTTTCAATGTCCATGCAAAGGTAAGGATAAGTATTGCAGGGACCATCTGCTTAAATCCTGCAGGTATTGCGTCCATGCAGTCCTTAAACGTAAGAACGTGTCTTATGAGAAAATACGCTATAATTATAAGAAGTGAGATAATTGAACCGAGCGAAAGTGCATACGACGCATCGCAGTTTGCAAACGCATCAACAAAGCTTTCTCCGCTGAAAAATCCGCCGCTGTATATCATTCCCACAACGCAGCAGACAATGAGTATCACAACGGGAATGATAAGGTCAATTACCCTGCCCTTTGAAACGGCGTTGTCCTCCGCAGTGTCGTAAACGGTGCTGCGGGTCGTGAAAAGGTCACCCTTTGCGGCATTTTCTTCGTGTATTCTCATTGTGCCATAGTCAACGCCCGTGAGCGAAATAAAAATCACCATTACTATCGTGAGCAGTGCATAGAGGTTATACGGGATAGTATTTATGAAAAGCTGTATGCCGTTCACTCCCTCGATCGTTCCGCTGACCGCAGCCGCCCATGAAGACACGGGGGCGATGATGCAGATAGGTGCGGCCGTTGCGTCAATGATGTACGCAAGCTTTGAACGCGAAACCCGATGCTTGTCCGTTACGGGGCGCATTACCGAACCGACTGTAAGGCAGTTGAAATAATCGTCCACGAATATGAGCGCACCGAGCACAAAAGTTGAGATACAAGCACCGACTCTCGATTTTATATGCTTTGCTGCCCACTCGCCGTAAGCCTTGCTGCCGCCAGCCTTATTCATAAGCACAACGATCGTTCCGAGCACGACGAGGAACACAAGGATACCGACATTATACGAGTCGGCAATGTTTGCGATAAGTCCGTCACGGACAACGGTCGTGAAAACTCCCTCAACGCCCGTCGATGATGCAGCGGCGTATATGACAGCGCCCGTCAGGCTGCCGATGAAAAGCGAGGAATAGACTTCCTTTGTAATGAGCGCAAGTCCGATAGCGACTATCGGCGGAAGAAGTGACCAAAGCGTTCCGACTGCGCTTGTTATCGGTGCGGAAACCATGCACCATATAAGAAATGCGATCATGACTGCGCCGAAAATGAGTTTGCTCAAGTATTTTTTCATATTTTTTCCCCATCCTTTTCTTTTTTATCCGATCCCGCAAGCTGTGCAAGTATCACAGCCGCAAAAATAAGGACACACCCGAAAAATTCCTTTGTGCTCAACTTCTCACCGAGGATAAGCCACCCCGAAAGAGCCGCAAAGACCGATTCAAGACTCATAAGCAGCGTCGAAAGCGTCGGCTCGGTGTATTTCTGTCCGAGTATCTGGAGCGTGTATGCCACTCCGCAGGACATTATTCCTGCATAAAGTATCGTGCCGCCTGCGTCGGCGATATTTGCGGCAGCAGGCTTTTCAAATATGAACATACATATCAGCATAAGCAGTCCTGCCGTAAAAAACTGTATGCAGGACATAAGAACGCCGTCCGTTCCCTTTTCGTTGAAATGGTCTATCGTGATGATATGTACCGCAAAAAATACCGCACCGAAAAAAACAAGCATATCACCTGCCGAGATCCCGAAGTTCTCCTTTATGCACAAGAGCCGGAACCCGACGAGTGCGGCCGCGATAAAAAACCACATCCGCAGCGGCATTTTTCTCCGCAGAAACAAGCCTATTATCGGAACGATAACAATGTAAAGCGCCGTTACAAAGCCAGCTTTTCCTGCCGTTGTTTGGGCGATGCCCGCCTGCTGGAACGAGCTTGCAACAAAGAGTAACACGCCGCAGCAAAGTCCGCCTATGACCGTATTTTTGAGAGGAAGGGTCTTTTTTTCGCCGCCGTTTTTCTTATCAAGAAAGCGGAAAAGAATTATCACGGGGATAAGTACAACTCCTCCGAGGAGCGTTCGCAGGGCGTTATAGGTAAACGGTTCGATATAGTTCATACCCTCGCTTTGTGCCACAAAAGCCGTTCCCCATATAAGTGAGGTCACAAGTAGCATAAGGCTGCCCTTGAAATTTTTTATCATTATATGCAAGATCCTTTTATAATATAGAATAAAACCGCAAAAAAACAGTATATTTATATGATACTGTATTTTTCGCGGTTTGTCAATAAAAGGTCAGGCAAAATTGCATTGCAAAGTTGTATTTTATGCTTTTTTCTTTGACCAATATCCGTATTTTTTATTCCGTATAATAAGGAACACGATCGTTACCGCTACTGCCATAAGCTCCGCAGCAACGCCCGAATACCATATTCCGTCAAGTCCCCATATCAGCGGCATTATAAGCACCGCCGCACTCTGGAAAAGAAGCGTTCGCAGGAAAGAGATGAGCGCCGATGTAAGTCCGTCGTTGAGAGCGGTAAAAAATCCCGAACCATATATCGACATTCCCGCAAAAAGGAAGGAATATGCGTAGATATCGAAAGCATGTGCCGTCATTTCAAGAAGTCCTGCATCATATCCTACGAAAATTTTCGCAAGCGGATAGGACATAGATTTTGATACCGCAAACATTGCCGCTGATGAAATGAAGATGACCGCCGAGCTTTTTTTCAGCAGGCTGTTCAGCTCCTCCTTATTGCCTGCACCGTAGTGATAGCTTACGATCGGCGCAGCTCCAGTCGAGTAGCCAATAAATATCGCAAGGAAGATAAAGTTTACATACATTATCGTGCCGTAAGCCGCAACGCCGTCCTCACCTGCATATTTCATAAGCCGGGCATTGTAGAGCATACCGACGAGCGACATTGAAATATTGCTCATAAGCTCCGATGAGCCGTTTATACATACTTTAGCGAGCGATCTTCCGTCCCATTTTGGTCTTGAAATTTTTAAGCTGCCTGAATTCTTTCCTGAAAAACAGATCAGCGGAATAAGTCCGCCCATAGTCTGTCCAAGTGCGGACGCCAGTGCAGCACCGAAAACGCCCCACTGAAAAACCGCCATAAACAGTGCATCGCCTATCATATTCACAATTCCCGCAATGACTGTTACAGCCAATCCGAGTTTTGGTTTCTCTGCGGCAACGACAAGGCTTGAAAACGCATACTGCAGCATAAGAAACGGCAGTGCGGCAAGGATCACCCGTCCGTACAGTACGCAGTCATCGAGCATTTCCCCGTCAGCACCGAGTAGCATTGCTATCGGTCCTAAAAAAGCTATACTCAATACTGCGATCACAAAGCCGCAGATGAACGTTGAAAAAACGATGAGCGAAAAGATGTTGTTCGCCTTTTCCTTTTCACCCTCGCCCATTGTTTTTGCGATAAGTGCACTTCCGCCTGCACCGAACATAAAGCCTATCGCTCCGACTATCATCAGGAACGGCATTATAAAATTCACGGCGGCAAAAGCCGTTTTTCCGACGTAGTTTGACACGAAAAATCCGTCAACGACACCATAGATCGAAGTGAAGATCATCATAAGTATCGACGGTATCGTAAAACGAATGAGCCTGCCATATCCGAAATGGTCGGAAAGCTGTATTTTCTGTTTCACTTTTTATCTCCTATTATATTTTATAGATCTTGTATCTGTTTTTGAAATTCGTCATTATATTTCTCGATAAGGTCAATATAAAGCTGTATTTCTTCCTTGCTCCAGCCACTGAAAACCCGGCACTCGGCATCGAACAGCTTTGCTGCGTTCCGCTCTGCATATATCATGCCCTTTTCGGTAAAACAGACCTCTTTTGCTTTTCCGTCAAGCTTTTCAAGGCGAATGATATCATCGCTCTCCAATTTTCTGACAGCGGAGTTTATAGTCTGCTTGCTGACATTGTATGATCTGTAAATATCATAAAGTGCGCATTTTCCGCCGCTCGTATATACCATATAAAGTACCTGCAAAACGCTGTCCGAAACGCCGAGCTTAAGTCCTGCCTGATGATAGAGAGAATCGATTTTTTCCGTCAGACAATTGATATAAAGTATCTTTTTCTGAAGTTCACTTAACATATTGCCTCCTGATAGTATGATTTCGTACTATTGTATGATACCACAAAAATATCCCACTGTCAATAGGATATATAAATTTCGTCACCTGTCATTGATCATTATTCTTGACAAAATAAAAACGCAAGTGTATAATTTAAAGCAAAACAGACATTAGGGGTGACATATATGAACAAAGAATGGTCGGAAATGAACGCCGAAATGCAGGAGCTTATCAAAAAGAAAAGTACCTTTAAGGACGGTATCAGCAAACTTATTGAACTGCGGAACAGCCTTTTTGAACAGATAACTCAAATCGTGAACGGCTATCCGGAAAAGGCCTTTTCCGAAATGCCGTTCGCAGGCGCAGACGGCTATCACAGCAAGACCCTCGCCTACTCGATATGGCATATTTTCCGCATCGAAGACATCGTTATGCACACTCTTATCGTAAACGATGAACAGATATTTTTTGCGAACGGCTTTGACAAAAGAACCCACTCCTCTATCATCACCACGGGAAACGAGCTTCAGGGCGAAGCTATTGCGGATTTCTCCCGAAAGCTTGATATTTCACAGCTTTATGAGTATGCAAAAGCTGTTATGCTTTCCACAAATGATATACTTTTGAATATGGAAATTTCGCAGACGAAGCGGAAATTCAACGAAGAAGACAGAAAAAGAGCTGCCGATTCGGGCTGCGTGAGCGATGATGAACACGCTGTCTGGCTCATTGATTACTGGTGCGGAAAGGATATTCTCGGATTGATAAAAATGCCGTTCAGCCGACACTGGATAATGCACGTTGAGGCAATGCTCCGCATAAAAAACAAGCTTTGCAAACTCGTGCGGAAAGGCGCTGACCCCGTTGCATACTGCGGTTTTTCCTGCAATCATTGTTTCCTGAGCGAATGGTGCGGCGGCTGTCGGACGGAATATAATGTCTGCTCGTTTGCGACCTGCTCACCCGATAAAAAATGCCCGAACGTGACCTGCTGTTCCGAAAAATGCATTGACGGCTGTTACGAATGTGCCGACATTGAAAGCTGTCACAAAGGCTTCTATGTTGAGGGCAATGACGGCGCGAACGCCGCAAAAGCGCAGGCTATGTTCATACATAAATACGGCAAAAAAGCCTTTCTCAAAGTTCATGACAAGCTTCACGAGAAATATAATTTCTCCAAAACGCAGGAAATTCTCGGGCAGGATATGCACGAGGGTCTGAAACTGCTTGAAAACACATATAATGACAGGTGACAAAATGAAAAGATACATTGCTTTGCTCCGAGGAATAAACATCAGCGGCAAAAATAAGATCGTTATGTCTGAACTGAAAGCAGCCTTTGAAAAGCTCGGCTTCACCGATGTGAAAACGCATCTCAACAGCGGAAATGTCATTTTTTCCGCCGAAGAAAGCTTCACCTCGGACGAAATAAAAGAGATGATAAGCGAAATCTTCGGCGTTCAGACCGAGGTTTACGTTACCGACAGCGAAAAGGTCGCCGACATTCTGCAAAACGCTCCCGAATGGTGGGGAACGGCTGACAAAGACATTTATGACAACCTTATCTTCGTAATGCCGACTATAACAGCGGAGGAAATTGCCGCAAAGATCGGCGAGCCGTCCGAAAAGCTTGAAAAGATATGCATATACAAGGACGTTATCTTCTGGTCGTTCGACAGAAAAAATTACGCAAAGGCAAACTGGTGGAAAAAGACCGCAAGCGCAGGCATCGGCGAATTTCTCACTATCCGAACCGCTAACTCGGTGAGGAAAATTTCCGAGCTTTGCGGCTGACAGAAACGGAGAACTTTATGCAGTTCAGTAAGCTTTTTAAAATCATTACCGTTGTCACGGCGGTGCTTGCACTGATATTTTTTATCCTTTACAAAACGTATCTTTCCACGCTTTGGTTCTCGCTGACAATAACATTCGCAACGATGTTTTACCATTTCGCAATGCGGCTCGCTGTAGGCACAGCTGTCGATCACTTTACCAAAGACGGGATAAACACGCAAAGCAGGTGGTTCTGCGAAACAAAGCTTGAAAAGAAGCTGTACAAGCTTCTGCGAGTGAAAAAATGGAAGCACTTTATCCCGACTTGGGAGCCGCAGAATTTTTCGCTCGAACAGAACGATATGAAAAAGATCATTGAAAATATGTGTGCGGCGGAGATAATTCACGAACTGATAATCCTGCTCGGATATGCTTCGCTGTTGTTCAGCTTTTTCACGCCCGACCCTAAAAGATATATCTTTATCTTCGTTATAACCGCATTTTTCGCAGGACTTTGCGATATTTTTTTCGTTATCCTGCAAAGATACAACCGCCCGAGAATGGTTAGGCTTTATAAAAGAAGTGAAGCTGAAAAACAACGGCTTTGACCTTTCAAATTTCTATCGCCGGTCCGGCCGAAAGGCTTGATCTGTTTACATTGGGGGATAAAAATGAAACGTTTTTGCTCTTATTTATTCTGTGTGTTGATATCCATATTTGTATTAACATCCTGCGCAGGCAATAAATATTTAAATGATACAGAAACAGATACTGTGTCTGATGCAATTGTTACGGGGTCATTATATGAAAACGATATAATAGAAGATGATGAGATCGCAAGTACGGAAGCTGTAAGCACAGTTGATTTACAGCAGGAAGAACTTTATTGCAGTATTGATCTGAATTATGATGGGATAGCCGAAGACTTTTATTTATGCAAAGATGTCAGGTATGATAAATTTCATATTGTAATGTATGATAATGCCGAAAAAACAATTATAAGTAACGAAATACATATTAACCGAGTGAACAGCATTGATATTTATAAAACCAATGATGGCGACAACAGCGATTATTATTGTGCAGTGTATCAATATGGCAGCTATCACAATTATATTGTTGCCTGCCTGTTTACCGGAAATGAGGAATATCGCTCCTTTAATTTGCGCACCTATGGTGAAGATTTTCATAATGCAATACATTGTTACTCTTACAATGTTGATATGCCGAAAGCAAGCTTTGATGAACTGCTCACAGATACGCAGTATTATCTGAATAAATATGATAATCTGGAATACATTGAAACTATAAATCTGGACGACTATTTAACCGATGATCATTCCGAGGAGCATTTATGCGATTTGGTCATTGGTGACGGCATGACAGATATTTCAATATGTCGTGTGCAAAATGATATTTTCGGGAGAGATCTCAAATTAAGCAATGGTGCATATTCTTATTATTCTTTTAAGAGTCCGAATATTGAAGTTTATAAGCGGGCGCAAAAAATCCGAGAACAGAGCAGCGAGCTTCACAATTACTATGAAGCTGAAACAGGCGAATATGAATATTTGCTGTGTATAAAAGCTTTAAATGAAGAAACGACAGAGCTTGTATATCTCGGAACACCGAATGAAGATATGATCGTGTCTTATTATGCGTATGCAAATGTTTCCGATGCACCGACTAAATCGGGACAGGACAGAGATATTGAGGAGTTTGAGTCCATAATGAAAGATTCTCTGTCGTTTCTGAAAAATGACGGTTGGAAATATGTGCACACTTTAGAGATATAGTATCATCAAATTATGATGACTTTACACCTATCGCCGGTCCTGCCGAAAGGCTTGATCTATATATTATTATATTTTAAGGAGAGCGCTGTTTGAAGAAAAACAACACCTTGGAGATTGTATTGGGCTGACGGAGGTTTGATCAATACATTTTCCGCCAAACCTCCCGGAACCGCAGTCAACGATCATCAGGAGGATTAAATAATGAATAAAATTGACTATATCATTCGCTTGGAAAACAACAATGAACACCGTGAGGTCGAGAACCTTGTAAGAGAATCATTCTGGAACGTCTACCGCCCCGGCTGCACGGAGCATTATGTGCTTCATCAGCTGCGAAACGATCCTGCTTTCGTTCATGAGCTTGACTTTGTTATGGAAAAGGACGGAAAGCTCATCGGGCAGAATATGTTTATGAGGGCGTTCATCACCGCAGATGACGGCAGGAATATCCCGATAATGACAATGGGACCGATATGCATTTCGCCCGAATTCAAGCGCAAGGGCTACGGCAAAAAACTGCTCGACTACTCGCTTGAAAAGGCGGCTGAACTCGGTGCGGGTGCGCTCTGCTTCGAGGGGAACATCGACTTTTACGGCAAAAGCGGCTTCACTTATGCAAGAGAGTTCGGTATCCGCTATCACGGTCTGCCCGAGGGTGCGGACGATTCGTTCTTCCTCTGCAAAGAGCTTAAAACGGGTTATCTTGACGGCATCACGGGCGTTTACGCTCCGCCGCAGGGTTACTTCGTTGACGAAGCCGAAACGGAAGAATTCGACAAGCTTTTTCCGCCAAAGGAAAAGCTTAAGCTCCCGGGTCAGCTGTTCTGATCTTTCCGGATGAAAAGCAACAGCCGTAGGCGTTTTTGTCTGCGGCTGTTTGTATTATACTAATTTTTAAACTGAAAGTGTACAAAAAATCAAGCCAAAGCTCGCATATATGGCTTTTGCGCCGATTTTTTGTCTACACTTTGATTAAAAA
>OIYP01001046.1_pt1 | contig 15042 bp, 9 predicted proteins | sample 1588261 | NCBI WGS metagenome assembly OIYP01 (sample SAMN03283293) | human gut metagenome | biome: human-associated habitat; material: feces | host: Homo sapiens | place: Peru | collected 2012
ACTATGTATATCTGTTTAAGCGCTCTGCTAAAGTCCGCTTCGCCCGTTTCTCCATTCACACTGCCCCCGACACAGGGAGCCTCCCGAGCACTATGAATCACACACCAACAACCCATCCACAAACGCCAGCCACATGAGAACGCACATCGCCATCAGCATCGTCGCACTCGCACTCCTCGTACCGGCGGCACAAGCCGGCTCCCGAGAGGTCTCCGGAGATCAACACTATCGCCGCCGGCTGCGACGTCAAGGTCTACTACTCCTTCGACCACTACGCCAACAATCCCAAGGTGTCGCGTACCTTCATCGCCGGCGACATGCTGCAGGCCGCCCGCGGCACCACGGCCCTGAAAAGCTCGGCCTGGGACGTCTCAGGCGTCACCGACCGCCTGACCAGCCTGCTCAGCCTCCACACCCACAGCGTGTCGACCACCAAGGCCGTGCGCAAGGATCTGGAACGCGTCGCCGCCAAAAAAGCCTATGAGCGCATCATGCACTCCCGCTGGGACGACAAGGAGCTCATCGTCTTCTGCCACCGGGCGCGCGGCAAGAACAATATTGACGAGCTCCTCGTCTTCAAGTTCCGCAGCTCCTACTGCTCACGCGTCATCCAGATGACGGGACGTCTCCGCACCTCCGACATCGCCGCCATCCTCAAGATGACGAAGTGACACGCGCTTCTCCTAATCTCCAATCCCACCAACCCCAACTCCAGCTATGCGCCGCTTCCGCTTCTTCCTCACATGCCTCGCCGCCATCGTCTGCATGGCGGCCGCCCAGGCCGGCGATGTCGACTTTGTCTCCGGCAAGGACTACCAGATACACTGCATCCAGTGGCCGAAAGGCTGCGTCGCCCCCCTCGGGACCGACAGCCAGGCCCTGACCTACACGATGACACCCGGCAAGACGTCGTGGTGGACCATCACCCGGCAGGCCGACGGCACCTACACCGTCCGCAACGCGGCGGAGAAGACCTACTTCACCTACGACGGCCTGCGTACCGACCGGCGCCGCTACATGTCGCTTTCCACCGCTGACCAAGGCCGCGCCTCGCGCTGGCTCATCAGCGTCGGGCAGACCGGGTTGCTGTTCAACAACCAGTATGCCACGCGCCACTACCTCAACGTGCGCACCTACGTCAACATCGTCGGCACCTATGCCGCCACGGCCGAGATGGCGACAGACAACGAGCGCTTCTTCCTCGTCGACAAGCGCGGGCGCACCGTGACCGACTTCGAAGGCCGCCTCATCAACCTGCCCGACGACTGTCTGGACCTCACCCTGGCCAGTGCCGCGACGAAAAACCGTACAGGCCTGCGCGACGTCGCCGTCACCGGCACGGTGAGCACCGGCCAGACAGCCGCACAGGGCCGCACCGCCACCGTCCGTGCCGCCTTCACCGTCGACGGGCGCCGGCCGGTCTACGACGCGGAGCGCGATCTCTATCTTTTCCCCATCCCTGAGACCGCCCTGCGCGGCAGTTACTCGGCACGCGTCAGCACGACCGGCGACAGCCGCGGCACCTTCAGCGTCGACGGCGCCACGCCACGGGCCACCTGCCGCTTCGCCGCCCCCGGAGCAGGTCGCGTCTACCGCCTCGCCCTCGTAGACAAGGGCGACACCGTCGCCGTGGCGCGACTGACCTTCACCGCCCTGCCCATCATCGAAATCAGCGGGCAGGGGCTGAGCAAGTCCCAGTTCGTGCGCGGCGCCTTCACCATGCACGACCCGGATGGTCGCGACTGCGACAGCACCGTCAGTGTCCGCCTGCGCTATCGCGGAGACTATTCCTCACTGCTCAGCAAGAAACCCTTCGCCCTGAAGTTTATCCACCCCAATGGCCGCAAGCAAGACCGCCGCTGGCTCGGCATGCGCACCGACAACTACTGGATTCTCGACGCCATGGCCATCGACCACGCCCGGATGCGCAACCGCGTGGCCATGGACCTCTGGAACGACATGGCCACGCGCCCCTACTATGCCGGGTCGGCGTCGAAAGCCCGCACGGGAGTCGATGGCCGCCTCGTCGAGGTGTTCTATAATGGCCGCTACCACGGCATCTACAACTTCACCGAGCGCATCGACCGCAAGCAGCTTGGCTTGGCCAAGACCAGCGGGACACAGGCCCACGGCTGTCTCTACAAAGCCCGGGACTGGGGCACGTGGAGCCTGATGGGCATCGTCCGCGGCACCACCCGCGTGGTCGGCAGCAAACCGCCCCTCTACGACAACAGCCGTGCCATCTGGGCCGACTGGGAGGCCAAGTATCCTGAGCCCTCGGTCAAGAAGCAGACAGAGTGGCAACCGCTCTACGACGCCACGGCGATCGTCAGCAGCGGCAGCGACGCCGCGTTCCGCAAAGGCGTGGACAAGGCTTTCGACCTGGCCGCCGTCTGCGACTATTACCTCTTCATAGAACTCCTCCACGCCGTCGACAACACGGGCAAGAACATGATATGGGCGGTCTACGACTGCCGCCGCTCGCCCATGCTGACGCCTGTGCCCTGGGATCTCGACGGCAGTTTCGGCCGCAGCTGGGACGGACACCGCCACAACTGCCTGGCTACAAACGACTATCGCAACTGGCTCCTCAGCGAACGTACACAAAACGGGCTCTTCGAGCGCCTCCGGCAGCTCGACGTCGACGGTTGGCGCAACCGCCTGGCACGCCGCTACGCCGCCCTGCGCCGCACCGACTTTTCCCCCGACAAGCTCTACGCCCGCTTTGCCCGTTACTTTGAGCTGATGCGCCTCAGCGGTGCCGACCGCCGCGAGGTGCGCCGCTGGGCCAACCGCGACATCTATCTTGACTTCAACGGCGAGGCCGCCTATCTCAAGCAATGGCTAGCCGACCGCATCGCCACGCTCGACCGCCAGTACGGCTACGGCCGCTGACCGCCCGAAAAGCAAGCGTTGCCCTTGCGCTGCCAGTGCGCAAGACTGCCGTCCCCTTCCGGCCGGTGCATCTTCAACCCTCTCTACAGCCCCATGAAAAAAATCTACCTCACAGGCCTTGGCCTCGCCGCCGCCCTGACAGCTTCTGCCCAACAGCAGGACAGCACCGCTGTCACGCCGCGCGACACCTCCTACACCAATCTCAAGACCGCCACCGTGACGACCACCCGCCTTGTCTTCGTCACCCGCAAGGACACCGTTGTCTACGACATGGACGCCCTCGACGCCACCAAGGCCGACCTGCTCGGCGACATGATCAGCAAGATGCCCGGCCTGGAGATGCGCTCGGGCGCCCTCTATTTTCGCGGACGCGCCGTCAACCGCTTGCTTGTCAATGGTACCGACTTCGTGCGCGGCAACGTCACGAAGGCGCTGGAGAGCATCCCCGCCTATATCATCAAGCAAGTCAAGGCCTATGAGGACAAGACGGACCAAGCCAAGATCACGGGCATCGACGACGGGGTGCGCGAGCAAGTGGTCAACGTCGTTCTGAAGCGTGAGTACATGGGCACCTGGACCGGCAACGCCGACCTGGGCGGCGGCACGGACGAGCGCTGGCGCATCAGGAGCTTCGCCAACACGTTTACGGACAACTTTCGCGCCACGGTCTACGGCGGGTTCACCAATACAGGCCAGTACCAGAGCGCCTCCAGCAACGGCGACTGGGGGGACAACGGCGGCGCCGGCTCGTCGAGCGGCAACACGAAGTACATGCAGCCCGGCCTCTCGTTCATGTGGCAGAATAAGAGCGAGGTCAACACGCCCGGCTATGTCAAGGTGGACGCCTCCGGCGGCTGGGACTGGCGCGGTCACAAGGACTACGGCTACAACGAGAACGAGACTTTCCTCGGCGACGGCACCAGCAAATACGCCGTCAGCGACTATCACAGCCGCAACGACGAGAAGATATGGCGGGCCAGCGCCTACCTCACCTGGCAGCCCACCAAGACCACACACATCGAATTCAGTCCGAGCTACTCCAACAACCACCAGACAGACCGCACCTACAACCGCAGCGGCACGTGGAGCGTTCCGGTCTATGAGCGCTACGCCGGTGTCCTCGACTCCCTCGAAGCGCACCTTGCCGACGGCTGGCCCACCACGGGCGGCGTCAACTCACAGTTCAGCCTGAACGGCTACAATCGCGAGACGCACTACGCCAGCAGCTGGCTCTGGGCCACACAGCGCCTGACGGCCAGCAACCTGCGACTGTCCCTGCGCAGCAGTTCGAACTACACCTACACCACCAACGACAAGAGCGACCTGACGCGCTACCGCTACTACCAGCCGACTGACATGCAGATGGATCCACTCTATAACCGCTACACCACCTCGTCGTCGCACTACGCCTACACGCAGAACTTCTTGGACCTCAACATCCCGGCGAAAATTCTGGAGACGCTGCGCCTGACTTACGGTTTCACGTTCAGCACCAACGACAGTGACAACCGCGGCTTCCGCCTGGAGCGCCTCGGCGGTGTCTTCGCCGACTATGAAGCCTATGTCCACGACTTCGGCATGCTGCCCGTGGCGCCAGACTGGCAGCTCCTGGCCCGCGACGCCGACATCACCGACAACTCCGACTTCCACACCCAGCGCCACTGGGCCGAGTTGCAGTTCCAATACAACAAGCACGGCCTCTATGCCTCCCTGCAGAACACACTCCGCGCCGGCTACGACCGCCTCGACTACGCCAAGGGCGACTTTGAGCCGCTGCACCCCAAGCGCAACGTCACGGAGTACACCTTCCACCCCAACCTGCGCTACGAGACCGACAGCATTGGCAAGTTCCAGCTCGACTACCAGTTCGACGTCACGCCGCAGTCCATCTACAACGACATCACCCTCCCCGACAATTCCGATCCCCTCAATGTCCGTCTCGGCAACCCCGGAATGCCCGACCGCCGCAACCACTCCCTCAATTTCAGGTACGACCGCACGTTCAAGAACAACCGTTTCTACAGCATGAACGCCTCGTGGCAGGTGACGAAAAACAATGTTGTCAGCCGTAGCGTCTACGACAAGACGACCGGCGTCACCACCACGCAGCCCACCACCATCAACGGTTACTGGAACGCCGGCTACAGCGTCTCCTACGGCGGGGCGATAGACAGGAAGCAGCACGTCACCCTGAACACCAGTCTGGGCTACAATGCCAGCAACGCGCCCAGTTACACGCTGGCCACCGACGGTGTACCTCTGCGCCGCTCCGACCTGAACCACAGCGTCAATGTCCGCGCCTATCTCTACTACCGCTGGGGCAAGCTCAACGGCAACGTCGGCGGCTGGGGCAACTACCTCGTCACCCACAGCAGCGAGGCCATCTCGTCAAACCGCAGCCGCTGGAACGCCAGCTACTCGGCCTTGGTACAGTACACCTTCCCGCTCGACTTCAAGCTCCGCACCTGGATCGATGTGCGCCACCGCACCGGTGTGTCGTCGCAGACCGTCGACCGTTTCCGCCCCCTTTGGAACGCCAACCTCTCCAAGACGTTCCTCCGCGACAAGTCACTCATGGTGCTGATCGAGGCCTCCGACATCCTCAACCGCCGCGACCAGAGCTGGGCCTACGTCAACACGAGCGGACGCGGTTCGGGCTACGTCATGACCGTCTCGCGCTTCGTCATGCTCCACCTCGTTTACAGCTTCTCGACCAAGAAGAAGTGAGGCCCGGGCCGCCTGCGAGCCGGGCCAGAGGGCGCCACGCTGCCATCCCGCAATGGCCGCGTGGCGCCCACTCACTTTCATGGCTTTCTCCCAATATACCACGGTCGCGGTATTGCCTCCTCCCGGCAATGTCCGTACCTTTGCATCATCATTCAGACAGAAACAAAAGAAAGGATTTCCACTATGAGCAAAATCTATGGACGGCTGACTGAGCTTGTCGGCCACACACCCCTCCTTGAGTTGACCGGTGTGGAAAAGGAACTGGGCCTCGGTGCCCGCGTCATCGCCAAACTTGAGCGCTTCAATCCCGGCGGTAGCGTCAAGGATCGCATCGCCCTCGCCATGATCGAGGACGCTGAGGCTGATGGCCGTCTGAAGCCCGGCAGCGTCATCATCGAGCCCACGAGCGGCAACACGGGCATCGGCTTGGCATGGGTGGCCGCCGTCAAGGGCTACCGCATCATCCTGACCATGCCTGAGACCATGAGCGTCGAGCGCCGCAACCTGCTCCGCGCGCTGGGCGCCGAACTGGTGCTGACACCGGGCGCTGAAGGCATGAAGGGCGCTATCCGCCGCGCAGAGGAGCTCCGCGACCAGCACCCGGGCTCGTTCATTCCCGGACAGTTTGACAATCCCGCCAACCCCGCCGCCCACGAGCGCACTACGGCCGAGGAGATCTGGGCCGACACCGACGGCAAGGTCGATATCTTCGTGGCTGGCGTCGGCACTGGCGGCACGCTCAGTGGCACTATCCGCGGCCTACGCAAGCACAACCCCGCCCTGAAGGGCTACGCTGTAGAGCCCGCCACGTCGGCCGTCCTTTCCGGACACGCCCCCGGCGCTCACAAGATTCAGGGCATCGGCGCTGGCTTCGTGCCCAAGAACTACGATGCCAGTGTCGTGGACGCCATCATCCCCGTGGCCGACAACGACGCCATCCGCGCCGCCCGCCTGCTTGCCGCCCGTGAGGGCCTGCTTGTCGGCATCTCGTCAGGTGCCGCCCTGCACGCCGCCATCGAACTCGCCCGCAAGCCCGAGAACAAGGGCAAGACCATTGTGGCCCTGCTCCCCGACACCGGCGAGCGCTACCTCTCTACCGTGCTCTACGCCTTCGACGACTACCCTGTCTGAAAGGCCGTGCGCCCACATTGCACACAAAAACTAAACATACACATAGATCGCTGATGCTGACAAATCACCCGATATTGTTGGCTGACAACCAACCGCTCACGCAGGCCGGCTTTGCCCGCCTGCTGGGCGGCGCGTTGTGTCATACCGTCCGTGACCGCCGTGCGTTGGCCGTCCGCCTCGCCGCCGAGCCTGCGGCAGGCGTAGTGCTGGACTATGCCCTTTTCGACTTCGAAGGGGTGGAGAGCCTGCTCATCTTCGTTCGCCGCTTTCCCGAGGCGGTGTGGCTGTTGGCGTCAGACACATTCGGCGACGACTTTCTGCGCCTCATGGCCAGTGAGCCCAATGTGGGCTTTCTGCCCAAGGACAGCGGAGCCGACGACGTGAGTGCGGCCCTCTCCGCCCTCGTCGAGGGCCGTACCTATACGGCGCCGGCTGTGCGCAGCCAGCTCAGCGCCGCCCGCACCGAGGTGAGGCCCGACGGCCTGACCGCCACCGAGCGCGACATCGTGCGCCTCATTGCCATGGGCAAGAATGCCCGCGAAATCGCCGACCTGCGCCACTCCAGTATCCACACCATCATCACCCACAAGAAGAACATCTTCCGAAAACTCGGTGTGACGACCGTCTACGAAGTGACCCGCTATGCCCTCCGCGCCGGTCTTGCCGATCCGCTCGAGTACTATATCTGATGTGAGGAGCCGTGAAATAAAGGCTCTTCTGTTGCCTGTGCCCTTGTGCGGAAGGTTGGCGCCACTCCTTGAAGCAAACCCTTCTCCCTCTCAGTTTTTTTTCGTACCTTTGCTAGGTCAAATCAGACGCTGAAAAGTATAACGTTTATATGGAAGAAAAGCAACAGAGCGGAGCCGGCTACTCAGCCAGCAACATTCAGGTCTTGGAGGGCCTGGAGGCCGTGCGCAAGCGCCCCGCCATGTATATCGGTGACATCAGTGAGAAGGGTCTTCACCACCTCGTCTATGAGACGGTGGACAACTCCATCGACGAGGCCTTGGCCGGCTATTGCACGCACATCGAAGTGACGATCTGCGAGGACAACTCTATCATCGTGCAGGACAACGGCCGCGGCATTCCCGTGGACGAGCATCCCAAGGAACACCGCTCCGCGCTCGAGGTGGTCATGACCGTGCTCCATGCCGGCGGCAAGTTCGACAAGGGATCCTACAAAGTGTCGGGTGGCCTGCACGGCGTCGGCGTCAGTTGCGTCAATGCCCTCTCGAGCCACATGATCTCACAGGTGTTCCGCGACGGCAAGATCTATCAGCAGGAGTATGCCAAGGGGCACCCGCTCTATCCCGTCAAAGTCGTCGGCGAGACGACCTTGCGCGGTACGCGCCAGCAGTTCTGGCCAGACGACACCATCTTCACCACCACCACTTTCAAGTACGACATCCTGGCCAACCGCATGCGCGAGCTGGCCTACCTCAACGCCGGCATCACCATCACGCTGACCGACCGCCGTCCCGACGACGAGGGCAACACGCGTCAGGAAGTGTTCCACTCCGACGAGGGCCTGCGCGAGTTCGTGCGCTACATCGACTCCTCGCGCACCCATCTTTTCGATGACGTCATCTACATCAACACCGAGAGGAACGGCATTCCCATCGAGGTGGCCATCATGTACAACACGTCGTACAGCGAGAACCTTCACTCCTACGTCAACAACATCAACACCATCGAGGGCGGTACCCACTTGGCCGGCTTCCGCATGGCCATCACCCGCGTGCTCAAGAAGTATGCCGAGGAGACGGCGGCCAAGCAGCTGGAGAAGGCCAAGGTGGAAATTGCCGGTGAGGACTTCCGCGAAGGCCTCACAGCCGTCATTTCCGTCAAGGTGTCAGAGCCACAGTTTGAGGGCCAGACGAAGACCAAGCTCGGCAACAACGAGGTGACCGGCGCTGTCAACCAGGCTGTCGGCGAGGCCCTGACGAACTACCTCGAAGAGCACCCCAAGGAGGCCAAGCTCATCGTGGACAAGGTGATACTCGCCGCCACCGCCCGTGTGGCCGCCCGCAAGGCCCGCGAGAGCGTGCAGCGCAAGAGTCCCCTCTCGGGGGGCGGGCTGCCCGGCAAGCTGGCGGACTGCTCGTCGAAGGATCCCGTCGTCAGCGAGCTCTTCCTCGTCGAGGGTGACTCCGCCGGCGGCACTGCCAAGCAGGGACGCAGCCGCACCACGCAGGCCATCCTGCCTCTGCGCGGCAAGATCCTGAACGTCGAGAAGGCCATGTGGCACAAGGCCTTCGAGAGCGACGAGGTGAACAATATCATCCAAGCTCTGGGCATCCGTTTCGGTGTCGATGAGGACAGTAAGGTGGCCAACATCGAAAAGCTGCGCTACCACAAGGTCATCATCATGGCCGATGCCGATGTCGACGGACAGCACATCGCCACGCTCATCATGACACTCTTCTACCGCTATTTCCCCCAGGTGATCAGCGACGGCTATCTCTACATCGCCATGCCGCCGCTCTACCTCTGCAAGAAAGGTTCGGTGGAGCAGTACTGCTACAACGACGCCGAGCGCCAGCGCTTCATCGCCACCTATGGCGACGGGTCTGAGAGCAACATCAAGACACAGCGCTACAAAGGTCTGGGCGAGATGAACGCGCACCAGCTCTGGGAGACAACCATGTGCCCGGATACGCGTATGCTCAAGCAGGTGACCATCGAGAACGCCGCCGACGCAGACTACACCTTCTCCATGCTCATGGGCGATGACGTTGGGCCCCGCCGTGAGTTCATCGAGCGCAACGCCACCTACGCCAAAATCGACGCCTGATCCGCGTCGGTCGCGGCGATAAGCCAACACACAAACAGTCCACGGGCCGCTCCCTGCGCAGGGAGCGGCCCGTGGACTGTTTGTGTGTTGGGGATTCTGTTGGCCCGATGAGCCGTTGCGGCGGGCTGGCCGTTCACTCCAGATAGGTGTAGCCGTAAAGGCCGGAGCGGTAGTTGGAGATGAACTCCTTGCCCTCTTCGGTGGTGATGCGGCCCTCCTTGACGGCCTTGCTCACCCACGTCTCCAAGCGGCGCACAAGGCGCTTGGGGTCGTACTGCACATATTCGAGCACGTCAGCCACGGTCTCGCCGTCGATGGTCTTGTCGATGCTGTAGCCCTCGTCGTCGACGGTGATGTGTACGGCGTTGGTGTCGCCGAAGAGGTTGTGCATGTTCCCGAGAATCTCCTGGTAGGCGCCGACAAGGAAGACACCTATATAATAGTGGTCGCCGGGATTGACGGGATGGAGGGGGAGGTAGCTCGTCTGCTGGTTGTAGTTGACGTAGGCCGTGATCTTGCCGTCGGAGTCGCAGGTGATGTCCTGCAGCGTGGCCGAGCGCGTCGGTTTCTCGTCGAGGCGCGCGATGGGCATGATGGGAAACAGCTGGTCGAGCGCCCAGGCGTCGGGCATCGACTGGAAGAGCGAGAAGTTGCAGAAGTACTTGTCCGCCATCATCTTGTCGAGCTTGCGCAGTTCGTCTGGCACGTGCTTCTGGTGGCGGGCCAGTTCGGCGATCTCACTCGAAATACTCCAGTAGAGGCTTTCGATCTGTGCCCGTGTGCGGAGGTCGATGATGCCGTGGCGGAAGAGGTCGAGCGCCTCGTCGCGGATGTCCTCAGCGTCGTGCCAGTCTTCGAGCATGGAGCGTGAGGAGAGCTTGTCCCAGATTTCGGTCAGGTCTCGCACGAGTTGGTGGTCCTCTTCCCCCGGCTGGAAGTTCTCGTCCATGCGGGGCATGGACACGCTCTCTATCACGTCGACGATCAGGACAGAGTGGTGGGCGGTGAGTGAGCGGCCACCCTCGGTGATGATGTTGGGGTGGGGGATACCGTTTTTGTTGGCCGCGTCGACGAAAGTGTAGACACAGTCGTTGACATACTCCTGGATGCTGTAGTTGACGGAGCTCTCCGAGTTCGACGAGCGCGTGCCGTCATAGTCGACGCCCAGTCCACCGCCACAGTCGACGAAGGCGATGTTGAAGCCCATCTGGTGGAGCTGCACATAGTACTGCGCCGCCTCGCGCAGCGCAGTCGAGATGCGGCGTATCTTGGTGATCTGCGACCCGATGTGGAAGTGGATGAGCTTCAGACAGTCGTGCATGCCCATCTCGTCGAGCAGGCGCAGGGCTTCCAGAAGCTCGCTTGAGTTGAGGCCAAACTTAGAGGCGTCGCCGCCGCTCTCCTGCCACTTGCCCGAGCCGGCGGTGGCGAGCTTGATGCGGATGCCGAGGTTGGGGCGCACACCGAGTTTCTCAGCCGTGTGGGCGATGGTCAGCAGTTCGGGCAGTTTCTCGACGACGAGAAACACGCGCTTGCCCATCTTCTGTGCGAGCAGGGCCAGTTCGATGAAGTTCTGGTCCTTGTGTCCGTTGCAGATGATGGGGCTCTCACTGTCCATGTTGGTGGCCAGCACGGCGTGGAGTTCCGGCTTCGACCCGGCTTCGAGGCCGAGGTTGTACTTCTTGCCGTGGCTGATGATTTCCTCCACGACGGGGCGCATCTGGTTGACCTTGATGGGAAAGATGATGAAATGCTCGGCCTGGTAGTCATATTCCTTTTCGGCGAGCGCGAAGCAGGCAGCCGTCTTCTCAATGCGGTTGTCGAGGATGTCGGGGAAGCGGAGCAGCACGGGAGCCGTGATGTCACGTGAGGCCAGTTCGTCGACGACTTCCTTGAGGTCAACCTGCTTGCCGTCCTTGCGCGGACAGACATAGGCATGGCCTTTCTCGTTGATGCCGAAGTAGTTGACGCCCCATCCCTTGATGTTGTAGAGCTCTTCGGAGTCTTCAATTCTCCATTTTCTCATGTCGGTGTACGGGAATGCTAGTGTGTGTGTGATGGGTGTGTGGTGATGCGGTGTGCGCGTGGTTTGGGCGGCCCATTCCGGCACCGTCAGCGCCTGCCGGCGTCGATGCCGATGCGCCGGCAGATGATGTCGGCGATGTCCTCTATCTTGTCGAAGGTGTCGAGGACGTTGATGTCCACGATGTGAGTGGCGCGGTTGTAGAAACGCTCGCGCTCAGCGAGCTGGCCACTGACGAAGTCGCGCAGTTCCTCGGGCGTCTTGCCTTTGAGCAAGGGGCGCTCGCCGCGGCTTACGGCGATGTGGCGGCAGAGCGTCTCGGGCGACGCCTTGAGGTAGACGGTCTCAGAGACGCTGTTCAGATAGTCCATGTTGTCGAAGAAGCAGGGGGTGCCGCCGCCGCACGAGAGCACGATGTCTTCAAACTCCGCCACCTCGTGGAGCATGCGTCGCTCCAGGTCGCGGAAGTGGGCCTCTCCCTGTTCGGCGAATATCTGTGGCACGCGCTTGTGGTAGCGCTCCTCGATGTACCAGTCTAGGTCGTAGAGCGTGCGGTCGAGCCGCTTGGCCAGCACTTTGCCGACGGTCGTCTTGCCGGCGCACATGTAGCCGATGAGCGTGATGCTTTTCATGGTCGCTGTCCGGTGGTGGGTATGTGGAAACAGGTCATTTCTTCGCAGTGCGCCGGCGCGGGCTCTTGGCCGGTTTCTTCTGCTCGGCCTCGATGATGAGGCGGCACTCGATGATGGTCAGTGTGGCGGCGCGGTCGGCCTTGTCCTTCGGTATCTTGTAGTTGACGCCGTGATAGGAGATGTAGGGGCCGTAACGGCCGGTGCGCACCTCCATGTCGGGGTCGTCCTCGAAGGTCTTGATGTGGGTCTTGGCCTCCGCCTCGCGCTTGGCGCGGAGCAGCTCTTCGGCGCGTTCGAGAGTGACGGACATGGGGTCTTCACCCTTGTCGAGCGAGGCGTACATCTTCTTGTGCACCACATAGGGGCCGAAGCGCCCAGCCCCGACGACGACCGGCTCACCGTCCAGTTCGCCCAGTGTGCGGGGTAGCTTGAAGAGGTCGAGCGCCTCTTCGAGTGTGATGCTGGCCAGGCTCATGCCTGTGGGCAGCGTGGCGAAGCGCGGTTTTTCGGCAGCGTCGGCCCGGCCTATCTGAATCATGGGGCCGTAGCGGCCGATCTTGGCCAGCACGACATGGCCGGTGGCCGGGTCGGTGCCCAGTTCGCGCTCTCCCACCTTGTGGTCGCTCTTCTCGTTGAGCGTGCGCTCCACCTCGGGCTCGAAACCGTCGTAGAAGGTGCGGATGAGCGATGTCCACTCCTTGTGGCCCTCGGCGATGGCATCGAAGTCCTTCTCCACGTTGGCCGTGAAGTTGTAGTCCATGATCTCGGGGAAGTTCTGTAGCAGGAAGTCGTTGACCACGAGGCCGATGTCCGTCGGGACGAGGCGTCCCTTCTCGGCGCCGACCTTCTCCTCCCGCACCTCCTCACCCATGTCGCCGGCAGCGGTGAGGGTGATGACGGTGTAGGGGCGTACAGACGTCTGGCGCTCGCCCTTGGCCACGTACTGGCGCTGCTGGATGGTAGAGATGGTGGGGGCGTAGGTCGACGGGCGGCCGATGCCCAGTTCCTCCATCTTGTGCACGAGCGAGGCCTCGTTGTAGCGCGGCGGGTGCTGTGTGAAGCGCTCTGTGGCCACCACCTCGCCGCGGGTCAGCGTCTCGCCGCTGGCGACGGCGGGCAGCAGGACTCCCTCGCTGTCACTTTCGGTCTCGGCCGTGTCGCGGCTCTCGCGGTAGACCTTGAGGAAACCGTCGAAGGTGACCACCTCACCCGTGGCCACGAACTGGCCATCGGTGGCATCGCCCGGTCGCAGGTCGATGGCGATGGTGGTCTTCTCCAGCTGTGCGTCAGCCATCTGGCAGGCAATGGTGCGCTTCCAGATGAGGTCGTAGAGGCGGCGCTCCTGCGGTGTGCCTTCGATGGTGTCGGCGCCCATGTCGGTGGGGCGGATGGCCTCGTGGGCCTCCTGCGCGCCCTTGGCCTGTGTGTGATAGTGGCGGCGCTTGTGATAGCCCTTGCCCATGCGTTCCTCGATGACCGGGCCGCAGGCGTTCAGGCAGAGCTCGGAGAGGTTCATCGAGTCCGTACGCATGTAGGTGATCTTACCGGCCTCGTAGAGCGTCTGTGCCAGACGCATGGTCATGGCGACGGGGTAGCCCAGCTTGCGGGCGGCCTCCTGCTGCAATGTGGAGGTGGTGAAGGGCGGCGCCGGCGTGCGCTTGGTCGGACGCCGGCTGACGGCGTCGACGACGAAGCTGGCGTCGCGGCAGTGCCCGACGAAGGCCGTCGCGGCCGCCTTGTCCTTGAAGCGCTTGGAATATTCGGCGCGGAGCTCACCGCCGGTGGGGGTGGTGAAGACGGCGGTCACGCGGTAGGCGGCCTCACTCTGGAAGGCCGCGATCTCGCGCTCACGCTCGACGACGAGGCGTACGGCGACGCTCTGCACGCGACCGGCCGAGAGGCTGGGACGCACCTTGCGCCACAGCACCGGCGAGAGCTTGAAGCCCACCAGGCGATCGAGCACGCGGCGGGCCTGCTGCGCGTCGACCAGGTTGAGGTTGATGGCGCGGGGCTTCTCGATGGCCGAGAGGATGGCCGGTTTCGTAATTTCGTGGAAGACGATGCGGCGTTCCTGGTGCGGGTCGAGCCCGAGCACCTCGGCCAGGTGCCACGAGATGGCCTCCCCTTCGCGGTCTTCATCGGAAGCCAGCCAGACAGCCTCGACGGTGGCGGCCTGTGCGCGCAACTCGTCGACGACGTGCCGCTTGTCCTCAGGAATCTCATATTCTGGGTGAAAAGTCTTGAGGTCTACGCCGAAATTCTTCTTCTTCAGGTCGCGAATGTGGCCATAGCTGGACATGACTTTATAGTCCTTGCCGAGGAACTTCTCGATGGTCTTGGCCTTGGCGGGAGACTCTACGATGACTAGGTTTTTCTGCATGTGTCGGTAAATTTGCCCGCAAAAGTAGGAAAAAAAAAGCGCCTACACCTTTTTATAGGGGTAAAAAGTTTGTGACGGCTTGGCTTCGGTGTTGTCGTGACGTCCCCGGCGGGCCCGGCACATTCCCAACCGTGCGGCCCGGCCGTCACAGGAATTTTTCGCCTTTAACACAGCTTGCTTTTGGCGCTGAGAAACCGTATCTTTGCAGTAGAGGAAAAGGCCATCCCGCGCGGATGGCCTTTTCTCGTGCCCCATGGCACCCCATATTGCCCGCATATGGCAAAAATAGCCCGGTTTTTCGGAGAAACTTCCCTAGGCCTCGGAAAAATTTGCTCCGGGCTAGTTCAAATTTCCCCTAGGGCAGTTTCGCTGAAGTCCCGTTTTAACACGCTGAAACCGACCGTAGGTTAAAGAGGTTAATGTGCCGTTTCGGCAATCGGGGCAAAAAAGTGAAGCGGCG
>OIYP01001049.1_pt1 | contig 14976 bp, 23 predicted proteins | sample 1588261 | NCBI WGS metagenome assembly OIYP01 (sample SAMN03283293) | human gut metagenome | biome: human-associated habitat; material: feces | host: Homo sapiens | place: Peru | collected 2012
CGATCTGTGCTTTCTTTGTCTCTGTCTCGGCAAGCTCGTAATTTTTATCATCATGGTCAGATGCAATGCCGGTTGTTTTCTGTTTCCAGTGATGAACGGTATAAACAGCTTCATCTAACACTCCGGTAAGCGTTAAGGTCATGTTATAAGCAGGCATGCTTCTCTCATAGGCATAAGTTTTATCATTCACCATGTCCGATGTTGCCTTGCGGTCTGCGGAGACATTCGTTTTTTCATTGAGGTCTGTCCATTTACTGAACACGTAGCCGGTGTTAAAGGTCGGTACTGCTGAAATAATTCCATTATATGGAATATCAACAGAACCTACATAGTAATCGCCTGCTAACAATTTCTGATCTGCTAATACCGTAAGTGAAGTGTAATACCGCCCACTTGAATTAAATCTTTGTATATCAATATTCTTTCCGGCAGTCTTATCCATCTTTACTGTAAACCGATACATCGGAACTGCCTGAGACGATAATGGTTCTGTTTTTTTCTCAATTCCAGTGCTGTATTTCTGCGACCGAAGTTTTCCGGCAACCTCATACTGATTTTTAAAAACTTTCTTTCCTGAATTTTCCTTTACCGTGCATGAAATCGTATAGTCAACATAACTGCCATCTGCCTTGTTATCATAACCAGATACAGTCAGTGTATGTTTGGCTACATCATACGTGACATAATCGCTTTTTCCATAAACAAACTTCTTCGCTTTTGGGCTATTTCCTACTTTATCAAGCACTGTAAATATCGTTTCACCTTTTATCGGAGTCAATGCATCATCCAATGTAACTACCAGTTTTCCATCATAATAACCGGTATTCGGCTGGTCTGTTTTTACCGATACATTTCCTGTTACAGTTGCGGATACTGCACTGGTTACAGTAGTACTCTGTTCTTCCAAAAGATCATAATCCGCTACATCCACCGCAAGCCCGACAACAAATAATGTTGACCAGGATGAATCGGATGCTTCTGCACGGAACTTATTTGTTGCAAATCCCGGATGATCCTTATTTGTCTGATTTACACTGAAATCCATTAACATACCACGGACAGAAGATAATTTAGAACTCAGCTGTGTGTTTCCATGATAGAAATAAGAATGTCCAATCAATCCGTCATTCAAATATGCTAATTTACCTACATCATCTTTTTGTGTATCATACAGTTTCAACTCAAAGGAGTAATTTGCTGCATCACTGCTTTTTACGATTGCAGCGTTTGTTCCAAGTAATAATAATTCCCCCTCTACCTTGGAATTATTATCAATATACTGGTTCGTCTTGCAGTCTCCAAGGTTAAGGTTCATATCTACCGGATTTCCTGTCCATTTACCGTTTCCCTGATGGTAGTTAAAATGCGATCCTACTTTCAATGAAATTGCCCTGACATTCGCCTTGCTGTTTTTCTCAATTACAATCAATTGCCATGCCGCACTGCTCTCTCCAAGATGCGTTCCTGTTGCAGCATTATATACTGCAGAGTTTGCGTAAGGGATATTCGCTACACCGTATTTACCATAGCCATATTTCTGAACTGTCGCTGTTACATCGGCATACATACAGGAAAATGTATAATCCTTCGATCCCTGCTGTGGTTCTCGCATATCAACTGCAGCATAAGTGGCATTTACTTTCTTTGTAAAAGTACCCTCATCCGTTGCTCCGGCAAAATAAACTGCTTTATTTGCTGTCTTTTTTACAAGATCCGTATTATTTTTTCCCTGTACGGATGTTTCCCAGACAAGATATGCTGCTTCTATTTTTGTAGCACCTGCTGTTTTTTTCAGACTTGCCACGGAGCTGTTTTTGATATTTTTTTTTCCGATGGTATTTACCACAGACTTAAAATCATCATCCGTTATCATCTCGTTGTAATTCTTATTTGAATACTGTGGATACTGATCAAATCCAAAAAAATTTACATCCCCAGTGTAATTCATGGTATACTGACCGATCATATCTGTCACTACCTGTTTCTCTTTATTGATGTTTACATTGATATCTGCTTTTACCGTAGACGGTCGGAATAAAAAAATACTGCTGATCACGAGTGTGAACAGCAGCAGCATTTTACATCCTTTATTCAGTTTTCTTTTTTCTTTCATAGTTCTCCTTTCATGCTTCATCATTCTTTTCTATCAAAAACAATAGAATGCACGCTTCTGCGAACATCCTACTGTCATGAATGAATTTAGATTATTTGTTAATCTCCTGCACTCTGTGTATACCAGCAGGTTGTTCCCTTATCTGTCACTGTACATTTCCAAGAATACTTGCAAAATCCATCTGCAGACTTTAAAGTCAAAGTTGCTGTACCATATCCAACGCCTGCAACTGCAAAATTATCATATACTTTGATAATGCTTTCATCACTACTGGTCAGTGTAAAGTTTTTATTTTCCGCATTTAACGGAAGCACATCTCTTGTAGACATAACTTCTCGATAATCATATACATCATCTTCGTATTCTGCTCTTGGATCAGGATCTTGCTTTTTGAGATTGGTATACATCTCGAACTGAAATGCTGTCACCAGCTTTCTTACGGTGACGGTGTATGTCGCAGACACGCTCTTATCGGCCTTGGATGTCACAGTGATTACTGCGGTACCCGCTTTTTTCGGAGTGACTTTGCCGGTGGAAGAAACAGATGCAACACCCTTATTGCTTGACTTATAAGTAACTTCCCTGCTCTTTAAACCGGTCATGCTCTTGATCTTAATCTGTGCTGTACCATATTTCTTTTTATTGGAAACAAGCATTTTTGCACAAACTACGTAATATTTACGCCCCATATTAGGATTCGCAATATCCATCTTTGCAGAATCTGCAATATCCTCTGCATTAAAGTATGCATCCGGCATGCCGTCAACTGCTCTTGGCATCTTATCAAAACTAGACTCCGGTGCAAGGGTTGCGCTTGTCTCATCAAGAATGATCTTTTTCTTTCCGGTCGGTGTATAGCTGGTGTTGATCGTGTCCGGATTCTTTACCGTCACTTTAAACTTTGCGACTGCCTTTTTGTTTATCACAGATGTTACCGTGATCGTTGCTGTACCGGCTTTCTTTGCAGTTACCTTTCCTTTGGATGAAACTGTTGCTACTTTTTTATTACTGGATGCAAATTTCACACCCTTTGCACTGATGCCTTTTAAAGATTTTACTTTGACCGTGGTTGTATTTCCGACTGCGATCGTTGTTTTCTTTTTCTCCAGCGTGATCTTTGCATTCTGTTTCTTTTTGCTGACGGTAACTTTGATCGTGCCTTTTACTTTGGCATTGTAAATGGATGTTACCGTGATCTTACAGGTTCCTTTTTTCTTTGCAGTGATGACACCCTTATTTGTTACTGTCGCAACTGCATTGTTACTGGATTTATAGGTCAGCTCTTTTGACGGATTGAAATTGATCTTATCTCCGTATGCATTACTTCCCTGTGTCTGAATGTACTGCCCGTCCTGCCACATACAATCGATCGTGAATTTGACATATTCGCCTGCATATAAGGTTACTTTGCTGCCAGTCTTGCCGTTGATCTTGAAATCGATCCGATTGGCTGCCTTTGCCGATACTTCCTCCGGCTGCGGTACTACGATGCTGCTGATGCACATGATAAGTGCAAGCATGAGCACGACTGCTTTTTTCCATCCTTTTTCTTTCATCTTCATAACTGCCTCCTGTTTTATCTTTTCACATTGTTCATGTTGTTTTCCCTGATATTTCTATACTTATAGTATACACCTTTTTCTCTTAAATTCCAAGGCAGTGAGCAATAAAAATTGTCACTGCCGCAAATAAAAATACTTCCACAAATATAAATGTTCCCATCCCAATAATCAGGATATTTAACATCCTGTTTTTTCTTATCTTTTTCATCTTTTTCCTTAATTCCAGACTGCATAATAAGCTGCATCCTGTGTCATCGTCATATTCTGATCCAGAGCATTTCCCTCTGCATCTACCCATCCTGTAAATGTTTTTCCTTCTGCCACCGGATCTTTAGGAACTGGAACCATATTATCTGCATGAACTGCATAGCACTTATAACATTCTGTATCTGTGTTCGTCAGATAATAACTTATCTGGTATGTCTCCAGAACTTCTTCCTGAAGTTTATTTACGATCGCCGTCCTGTCATATGACACGGTTCCCGGTTTTCCATTGGGGTGTTTAAATTCCTCTGTCACACTTACGGATAACAACTGCTTCTCTTTATCCGCTGCATTTACTTTTAACCGAATATTCGAATCAGAATCAATCGCATATGCAAGTGTTTCTAAAAAATCAGCTTCCAACTGGTTCTTATCTACAACATCATATTTCTTTGCCAGTAAATTTTCCGCTGTCTCTTCTGCAGCAGACGGTAAATTGCTTTTTAATTCCATGCTCCGGTTCATTCTTCCCGATACCGCCATGATCGTTAAAAAGATCACTCCGGCAATACAGGTTGTGACAACCGCCCTGATGATTAATTTCATTTGTGCCCCTTTCTACATGACCGGAACATGGATCACTACGGTTGTTTTCCGATTACCGGAATCCACTGCTTTTACCGTAAAAGAATACTTTCCGGCAGATAAAAATGTGATCGTTCCGGATGTCTGATCCATCTGGTCTGTCAGTTCGTTTCCATCTTTATCACAAAACTTTAAAAGTTTTACCGCAATCTCCTGTCCGTTATAGTCATGTGCTTTTACATAATCTGCTACATTCACTGTTCCCGGTGCAAGACTGCCACTTCCATGGTATTCAATCACCGGTGCATCTTTTGCGATTTCTGTCTGATACGCACCATAGTCTACATAAGCATTGTAATCAGTCCCATCCGTATTCATATGCGCTGCTATGATCTTTACGATTCCACGGTTTCCATCCGAATCTGTTACGGCAGAAAATATGATCGTAAGGACGCATATCGTTACCGCAACAGTGACCAGCAGACCGCCGTGTTCTTTCATGATCTCTTTCATGTCATTCTCCTAACCACACAAACCGTTAAAAAATGTCTCTATCATCGTTTTAAAATATCCGGCATATACACCATATGCCATGGCAAGTACTATGACGGACACCGCTCCGGTCTGCATGCTTCTTCCAAGTTCTTTTACAATCTCTTCCATTTCATACACCATCCTTAAAATGCTGTTGCAGCCATATATACGCTGATCATAAACGTGAGAACTGCCAACGCCGGAACCGACTCTAAGATCATTTCACCAATCTGTTCTATAAACTCTTCCATTACCGTGCAATCCCCCTTGTCATATGCGTTTTCTCAATGCCAAAAACCGGCATCTTATAATCATAAGACAGTATCACATCTGCCGATACCGTCTCCCCATCCGCATTCACAGAAGGCGTTACAGCAAGCGCATATCCCGCAGACTGTGCCTGTGAGATGCAGTTTGCGATCACCTCCCTGTTAAAGTCACTGTTTTCAATTTCTGCTATCACATCTGCTTTGTATTCCTTTGCCGCTGCCGTCTGTGCTGATGCAGTCAATAATGCGGCTGCACCAAATACACAGAGCAAATAAAAAAACAATGTTGTAAATGCACTGATTATATTTTTCATCTACATCCCTCCCGCTTCTGACAGCATTTCAAATAAAAACATCATGCCAACGACCAGATCTCCCAGCAGCTTGATGGATGCACCAAAAACTGGATACGAATATAACATCTTAACCCGGAAAGCCGAACTTTTATTCCGGCGTTCTGCAGCACGGTTTCTCATTTCCTGGACCTGTACTAAAAGGTTCTGGATCTGCACCTTTGCATCTCCGGTACCGGATTCTGAAATCGCATACAGCATTTTCATGCAGCTGGTTGTTTCCGGGATATCGAAATTTTTACAGAAATCTGTGTAGGAACTCAATGCTTTCGGCTGCTCTTTCAAACGCTGCAGTAATGCATTTATTTCCGGAACCAGGATCTTTGGTGCGCCATCTAATGATTTTGCGATTGAAACCTGCACATTGCTGTGCTGCATTAACAATGCCATCTGCATCAGCCACTCCGGGAATGCTGCATAAAGTTCTTCTGATACCACACGTCTTGCAATATTCCTGCCAAATCTGTGCTGCTGCGACATGGCTTTTTCATAGCAGCGCAGTACATATTCTTCATCCCTGCCGCTTTCTCCTTTTAACCAGTTCCTGGTCAATGTCTTTTCTGATTTTGCATATACGTAGATCATCCATAAAAGAAGTCCAAAAGATGTGACCTGTACCAGACCTGTTGTAAGCACATTGTAAGGGGCTTCCATGTTGAGGATACCCGGAAGTGCATTTAACACATATAAAGTTCCGGCACATAAGGCTGTAGCCACAACAATGGATACCACATTGTTTGTATGTGCTTTTTTCTTTTCTCCCTGAAGCAGGTAACCTCTGCGTTTCCATAATTCCACATCATTTAATAACAGGGAAATGGAATCATCCGCCTCTCCACCATATTCCTCTGCACTGATCAAAAGTTCATGCAGCGTTTTTATCTTGCGGCATTCATATTCTTTTTCCACGATGTCTAAGGATTCCCTTAAAACACCTTTTTCAGTATATGAACGTCCTGCTTCCAGATGAGTGATTGCTTCCTCTATCACATCCCGCATATGCCCCGGTTCAAATGTTTCTTTCGTTTCTTTTAAGGCAGATAGTACTTTTCCGCTTTTCTGGAATGCATATAACATCTGTTCCATGTAAGTGGCAGCATCTGCAAAACGTTTCTGTTCATACATTTTTTTGTAGGTATCCAGAATAAACGCCGGGAGTGCTAAAAACATGGCGATCAGCACAATGACAAGCAGCTCCCATTTCAGTTGAAACAGTAAGCCGATCACTCCCATCCCGGCAATACATACACCAATGACAAATAAGTGCGTTTTCCAGGAAAAATGATATCCGTATGTATAAACCTCTTTTGCAAGGTTTCCCGGATTTAAAAGCAGCAGATTTTTTGCCACACGGTTTTCTTTTTTGATCTGCTTTCTCTCTTTTATCTGTGTCTTCTTCAAACCTGCCACTATCTGCCCTCCTTCCGGTATCTGTAAAAACTTTCACAAAAGAACGGTTCTTTTATTCCAGCACGTTCTAATTTCAAAAGAATATCTTTTGGTATCTCCTCTGAAACAAGTTCCCCATCCTCTACCAGCATATAAATTCTGTTTTCATGATCTTCCCTGGCATAAAAACAAAGCTGATCTAAATATCTTCTGATCTCTCCATCCTGTGTATTTTCTTTCCGGATCAGAAGTCCAAGATTTACATAACGGTAAATCCTGTTTTCCATACGTCTCGCATCATTTACATTATTCATCATGCTCTGGATACGGTCTGGCAGCTTCCTCACATCATCCAGATGGATCGTTGTAAATCCATTGACACCAGTACTCCACTGTTCTAACAGTGATGTCACTTCCGTTGACCTTGCCTCTGACAAAACAAGATAAGCCGGATTCTGTCTTAAACACGCCTTGATCGCATCCGTATAGGAAAAATTATCCTTTACACGAAGCTCTACGGCATCTGCTCCGGCATTAATTTCCGGATAATGGATTTCTAAAGAATCCTCGATCGTGATCACACGGCTTTCTTTCGGAATAAACTGCATAAAAAACTTTGCTGTCTCCGTCTTTCCTGCCCCAGGTTCTCCGCCAAACACAAAATTCATACCAGCTTTCACACAATTTAAAAGCAGGTGCAGCACCTTTTCTTCACAAAAACCGCTGTTTAACATCCCGTCAATCGTATTACGCACCAGACACGGAGATCTGCGGATACAGACGCTTGTCCCGGTTGCCGCCACAGAATCATGGATGATACTGATACGAAGTTCTTTTGTGTCTGCCTCTAACACCTTATTTGCATTGTTAAACTGTGCATCCACACAATTTGCAATGTTATGTATAAAGGCATCTAAAAAGTTTTCTGTAACTTTTTCTTCCGCTTCTTTTGCTCTGTACTTACCCTTTTTAAGATCCGTGACCCACAGGGCAGAACCGTTATAATCCACATCCGTAACATCCGGCTGCATTAAAAAATCCCAGAACACACCAAACTGTTCCGGGCTTGGTTCAAACATTTCACTCAAATTTAATTTTCCCTCCTTTTAAAAGGTACAGGCAGCATGTAAATGTCAAAGACCAACCGAACATTTGCAGCCGCCTGTTTTTTTTACTCCAGCCACTTTACTTATCAGCCCTGGGCATTCATCTTTGTAAAGAAATTCGTGAATGTTGTTTTGAACTGCTCTAACATAAAAGAACCTTCATCTGTTTTACAAAGAAACAGAATCAGCGCTGTAAGTGCAATAATTACTGCACCAACTTTTACTGCACCACCATACTCTTTCATAAACTCTTCCATTGGGATCTACCTCCTTTTCTTTTACTCGATTCTCCTGCAGGTTAAATCTGTATGGGATTAATCAATCCCTTATAAACACAGGAATGCTTTATCACATCATCGTTCCTTCCAAAAGGTTATATATCAATTCATAGCGGCACATAACAAGGAAAGGAATTGTCTCTTTCAGACTGCAATATACGGAAAAATTTTTTCTTGCTTCCTGAAATGCACAATCCATTTTGTACTGTGGCAGATTTTCTTTTTCTGCATTCTTTCGCCAGGCATTGTACTTCTCCTGGAGAGATCCGTTTTGTTCTTCAAATATTCTTAGATCATCCATTGTATTTACTTCTGCCCCCTCTTTGCATGCTAAAATCTTCCTGTGCTTATAAGGGACAAATTTGCGTCCCTTATTTTTTAGCAGTGTTCTATAACCGCACACTGCCAAGAGCCTGTCAGCCCCATCACGGTCTTCTCCTCTTTCTTTGGTGACTGTTACGTTTTATCCCCGTCAATGGGGCTTTCTGAAAGTCCTACGTTTCATACTTCCACCCGCACAAGTCCATTTAGTTGTCAAGGTTCAACAAAGATCAATAAAGGGAAACATCTGTTCAGATTGAACTTTTCTTAGAAATGCCGTAGAATAAATTTGTTGTTTTGGTGGCATTTCTAAGAAATGTTTCCCGGAAGCCTTGTGATTGCCGTCACAGGGCTTCTTTTTTTTCTGATTCCCGTTTCCAGGAACCGATCGTCTGCATTGCTTTGATGCTACGGTCGTGGAGCTGCCGTGCAGACAGGTTGCTATTTCTTATTCATATTCTTCAAATGCTCTTTTAACTGCGTCATGTTTGTCCCACACTCTGCAAAGTGATGATATCCCGGAGAAAGAAGATAATATTCCTCTGTTTCACATTCTTTCTTATCCCACTCTGTATAGTACGGATAATTCTTTACCACGATCGCATAGCCATCCGGCAGATCATAGCGATAAAATGTTTCTTCGGTATATTCGTTCTTACACCAGATATTCCAAGACTTATAACTGTTTATAAAATCTTCTCTCTGTGTCATGTTCTTCATGACTGGAAGTTCCGGCTGCGTTATAACGGGTTCTTTATCCTCTATCCATCCGCATCTTCCATTACAGTCTTCCTTGCAGTCAGCGCAACATTCTACTGTTTCGTTACAGCCGCAGCACGCACAGGTTCCATTTGGATTTTTGCCTGTAATACAGCCTCTTTCATACGGCGGTACCTTTTTCTCCGGCATTGGTTGCGACGTCGCAACAGACTTTTTCTTTTTCGATGCCTGTACCAAAGTATCTGAGGTATTTAAAGCGTCAGCCAAACCTTTCTGCTCTTTCGATTTTTCTTTTAACGACTTCTTATAACTCCTGATCTGCGATACGGTCATATCAGCATTGACCTTGAAACGTTCGTTTTCCTTTAGCGGAAGCATTTCCACCAACTGGGAGTAGGAATACTTTTCATACCTGTCATCAATCCACATCTTTCCGGAATTGGAGTCGTCTTTCGAGCAAAATTCCTTCCATACCGCAATCACTCGCGATACTGCGGATTTATCCATATGAAAGTTCTTTTCGATACACTCATAGAAATTGTCATATCCTAACTCTTCATGGTATCTGTACATCTCCATCTCATGAAGATGGAACCCTAAACTTATGTATCGTTTTTTGACATCCGCTATGTCCTGTTTTACATAGTTGAACGAAGCAACTGCAAGTTCATTTACTTCATCGCCGTAATAATCAGCACCGAATACAATGCCTGTTGTTAAATCCATATCATCACCGCCCATAATTCGTATTCATCCCATGTCTACAAAAACACATACAATGTAAACAATATCATATCAGCAATAATTGCTGCTCCTATCGCCACGCGCCCATCTTTACTAATCCACCCAGCAATAATTCCAAGAACAAAATTAACAATTATTACTATGATCATAATCATTAAAACACTCATATCATCACCGCCCACAGTTTATATCCATCCCATATCTACAAATACATACCATCCAACCAATACCAAATTAAAAATATTTTGTACTACTCTCGATGCCGTATCTCCATCTTCAATAACATCACTTTCTTCTAAACAAAAACATATAATCTCGATAACAAAATCAGCAGCTATTGCTATTACTACAACATCTAAAATACTCATTTCATCACCCCTCTCCGACAGTATGTGATCACAGCTGCAGTTACCACACTATAATGACCAGCTTTCTTCCTACCACCAGTCTATGTTCCAGGATCTTGCAAATTCGACTGCCTCAACTTCTTCTTTTGGGATCGTATATACTTTATCCTGATACCTAAATCTGTAATATTCTCTATGTTTTTCCATAAACCTTGTAAAGAAAACTGCCGATATACTTTTATACAACTGGTCAGAATACAAAATCAGTTCAACATCCTTACAGCTACGCAATTTAAACAATATCTGGTATCTGTATTTCTGTCCTGTATTTTGTTCCGACAAACCACGTATAGACAAAATGCCTCGCTGATAATACGACATTACTTTATCCATAATTACTATAATGGCTATTGTCCCAAGAAACATGTAATAAATAGCATCTTCCATATAAAGGAGGTCCTCCCATGCCTAATAAAATTCTTGCTTTAGATACGCTTATTTCAAAATATATATCCTACATTACTATCCTTTTGTTCGTAATCACCTTCCTTACATGGTTCCCCTTACTCAATTTAAAATCTCTTCTTATTTCTCTTAATTTGTCCAACTACAATTTTGCAAAATGGCTTGTCGCAAATGAAAATAATATTTTCATATTCTTTCTGTTTTGTTGCACCATCGAAACAACCATACTATTACTTGAAATAATAGCTATTTATCGTCATTCTTCATATGTTTCACCTATGCGTAAAATTTTTACCAGCATTGTTACATTCAATATATGGTTTCTTCTCTCTTTGCAAACAGCAAGCAATTTAGGAATTATGGAAATCAGCATATCTTACATACTTAATTTTGTTTTCCATTCTCCAAACATTTTTCTTAACATTTATATTATTGCAGCTATAGGGTTTAACATATATATAAGCCTAGATCTTCTTTCCGGTTTCTTTGTTTCTCCGAAATAGCATATCGTAAATATTATTGTCTCCTCTCTGACAACCATGTGATCACAGCCGCTGTCACCACATCCTCTGGTTCCCATGAATCGGATATCTCACGTTCTGTTCCCTGGAGCTGTTCACGTTCCCATCCGGATAATTGTTTTGCCGCACCCTGTAATTCTTCATATATAGATTCCGAAATGGAGATTGTTATCTCTCGTTTGTTGTCCCGATCCATGTTATTCACCTGCTTTCTAATAGTTATTTTCCCCTCTTACTTTCATTTTAAATTGTTCCAATAACCCTCTGTATATAAAAAATGCACTTCGGTTATCATGACTTACATAAAATCCTAATGGAAACGGTAATGTATTTTGTTCCATCGCACTTCTGATTGTATCAGCAGAAGTATTTAGTTCTTTTGCAGCCTGTTCTGGCTTTACCAGTTCAAACGGATTCATTTTTTCACCTCTTTTGTTAAATACTTTGAACTTCTAATTTAAAAAAATATTCTGTAACGTCATCCAACGACAATCCTAATATATCCATAGCGCGACATATTTCTGACTGTTTCCAATATCTTTTAGATGTCAGTTTCAGCGATAATGTGCGTTCTGACATACTCATTTTCTTTGCAAATATTATTTGGCTTCCACAGATTTCAGTTATTTTTCCACGCAACTTACTATAATCAAATTGCATCTTTTCTCCTTTCTTTATGTTCAATTATTTGAACTTACTAAAGCATACACCTTGATATTTATAATGTCAATATTAAATTCATTATTTTTAACTTTTTGTTTGATATTGTTGAACTTTAGTTCAAAATATGATATATATAAATGAGAGAGATAGAGAGAGAGAGAGGCGACATAATAATGAAAATATCAAATACTTCGACAAGATTAAAAAAAATTATGACAGATAATAATATGCGGCAAGTTGATATTTTAAAAAAAGTCGAGCCATATTGTCAGGTATATAATATAAAAATGAATAAATCTGATATTAGCCAATATGTTTCCGGCAAAGTTGAACCAAGTCAAGACAAGCTAGTAATACTTAGTATGGCATTAAACGTTTCCGAAGCATGGCTTATGGGATTTGATGTACCAGTACAACGCTACCCTACACCAAATATTACACCTCAAATTATAAATTACTACAATCAATTAAATGACTTTGGTAAAAAAGAAGCAACAAAACGTGTGGAAGAATTAACACATTTTCCCCAATATACTGAATCTCAAATACTAAATGCTGCTCATGAAAGAACCGATATCAACATTCCAACAGATATCGACACTTCCGATAACGATATTATGGATGATGAAAATTTTTAACTAAAAAGCCGACGCTGCAATTAACCCAACAGACATTATCAATATCTGTTAATATGGTTGTTATTCAAATATGAGGAGGACGTATACATGACTAATGCAGAAATAGGATATCGAATATATATAGCTCGAAAAGAAAATCATGCCACTCTAGAAGAAGTAGCAAAAAAAGTTGGCTTAACAAAATCTACCATCCAGCGTTATGAAAAAGGACTTATTAATAACATCAAACTACCAAATATACAATCCATCGCTAAAGTATTAAATGTAAACTTAAACTGGATCATTGGGATATCAGAAGAAATGCATACTCAACGACAACTTGATTTCCCAATTATAGATTATTATAATCAATTAAACGACTTTGGTAAAACAGAAGCAACAAAGTACCTAGAAAAACTAACGCATTTTTCCAAATATACTGATAACAATTTTGCGAATGAAGAAAATTTTTAACTAAAGAAAGGTTGGTGCAATGATTGGATTATGAAAGCTTATTACAAGAATCTGACACACTTGGACTCATTGTAAAAGAAAAACCTCTAAAATTTAATGATGGTCGCATAAAAGGATGCAAGATTGCTATACGCAAAGACATTCCAACAAGCATCGAAAAAGCCTGCGTACTTTCCGAAGAGCTCGGTCATTATTATACATCATCTGGAGATATACTAAATCAGCATGATCTTAATAACCGCAAGCAAGAATATAAAGCACGACTCGCTGCTTATGACAAAATGATTGGTTTAAAAGGCATTATTGATGCCTGCAAATATGGATGTCATTCAAGATATGATATGGCTGAATATTTAGGAGTCACCGAATCCTTTCTTTCAGATGCTTTAAATACTTACAAAGCCAAATACGGCACATATGTGACGCTAAATGATTATATTTTAATTCTTGACCCAACATTTGCCATTATAAAATTAATTTAACAATATCGCCCTTGGCATAAACACCAAAGGCGATACATATACACCGCTCTGAATGAACAGCGCCCTAAGCAAGCTTATTGTATCATTCAGAGCAGCCAAGCACAAGCAGAACAGACGTTTTGCATTGGCTGTTATTTTTATACCTAATTTTAAGGAGGATGGTACTATGAGACGTTCAAATGGAACCGGAGCAGTCGTAAAGTTACCCGGTCATCGGCGTAAACCTTACGCAGCAAGAATTACATCAGGCAAAACAATTACAGCTTCTGGAAATGTTGCTCCAAAGCGTGTTTATCTTGGATATTTCCGCACCGCAAAAGAAGCACAAGAATATTTAAATCGATATGCACATTCTGAGGATCCGACAGAAAAAACAAATGTATCCGAAAGAACACTTGAATATCAAAAGACAAATGCATCAGTAAAATACTCTCCTACTTTCAGTAACGTATATGGCGAAACTATCGAATATCTAAAAAGCAGGAAACGTAATTACAGTGACTCTACATACAAAGCCTTAAATGCTGCATACAACAACTTATCTTCTCTTCATTCCTATAAATTCAGGAATATTGATTATCAGTTATTACAGGAAGCGATTTCTAAAAATGATACACTTTCAAAATCTTCTTTAAATAACATTCGTAATTTGTTAAAAAAAATGTATACGCTTGCCTTAAAACAAAAATATGTTACAGACGATATTTCCAAACTATGCGATTACGATTACACGACAGTATCAGATGAAAAGCACCATCCATTTACTCACGACGAAATAAATCTAATCCGCAATACTTCGCCTTCTCCTGAAAAAGATATGGTTTTAATTCTTTTATATACCGGAATCCGTGCAGAAGAATTTTTGATTTTAGAAAACAAAAATATACATCTTGATGACCAATATTTTATTACAGGTGTTAAAACAGATGCTGGTAAATCACGTATTATACCAATCCACAATGATATTTTGCCTATTATACAAAAATATTACAATCCCAAAAAGCATTACTTCTGGGACTTTAACGGAAGTCAACGAATTTACCAGACTTTACGCTGGCGTTTTGACCGTCTCATGAAACAACTAAACATAGACCATATTCCTCATGATACACGGCACACAACTGCTACTGCCATGCATAATGCAAATTTAGATATTATGTACATCAAACTAATACTAGTATAATATCCTTTTAATAACTCGACTATATTCAGAACCTGTGCTATAATGT
>OIYP01001051.1_pt1 | contig 14974 bp, 13 predicted proteins | sample 1588261 | NCBI WGS metagenome assembly OIYP01 (sample SAMN03283293) | human gut metagenome | biome: human-associated habitat; material: feces | host: Homo sapiens | place: Peru | collected 2012
CCTCCGCCAGTCCTTGGAAAAACGATGGCGGTGGACAACAGGCTCTGTCAGTGGCGTCGCCCGGCGCGTCCACAGGTTGTGGCCGTCGTCCGTCTGCGGCGCGGAGGCTTGTTGTCCACCGCCGTGTGTGGGTGCTGGAGGGCGGTTATGCCGGCTCCACCTCGTCAGTGATGTCGTCTACGAGGCTGTCGAGATCCTTGCGGCTCAGTTTGATGCCCTTCTTGCGCAAGGCTTCTGCTATTTTCTGACGGGTATCGGTGCCCTTTTCAGGAGCGAAGAGCACGCCGAAAGCTGCGCCGACCACGGCTCCGCCGAGGAATGCGGCTAAGATGTTCAGTCCTTTCATAATCTATGAGTTTTAAAAGGTCGTTCTTGTCATGATTGACAAGGGCAAATGTAGTGTTTTCATTTCTGTCCACCAAGCGAAATCCGGATTATTTTTGTCATGCCGCGCCAAAACCCGGATGATTAATGCTATTTAACTCGTGGCCCGCAGCCCGACTGAAAGTTAAGGGCTAAATTTGCAAACAGCGATGGCAGCGGCACAGCCCTCGCCCGTGCGTTCCGGCCTGCATTGGAGGCTGGGGTGGGAGAGGGGAGCGGTGCCTACCGCAGCGTGTGCCGCCGTTTTCCGCAAGGCAGCCATCGCCGTTCAGCGACATATAAACTACACAACAAATATCTATCCTATCATTCTCATGAAGCAATATCTTGTATTGGGCCTTGCCGTATGTGCAGCCACGCTCCTCGGCAGTTGCAAGTCCAAGGAGAGCGCCTACCGCCAGGCCTTCGAAAAGGCAAAAGCCCAGCAGGCCAACACTGCCAACGACGAGACCACGACGATCCAGGTGACCCCGACCACTGACAGCAACGGCCAGCAGGGCGTCAGCGTCACGCCCGTCACGACGACACCCGCCGCCAAGGAGGACAACAGCGACGTGCGCACCATCAACGGCGCCTACAGTGTGATCAATGGCGATCAGTTGCGCACATACAGTGTGGTCGTCGGCAGTTTCACGCTTCAGGCCAATGCCGAGGGACTCATGAGCCAGTTGAAGAACAAGGGCTATGCCGCCCGTGTGGTGAAGACGAACGAGACCATCAACGGCCACACCGGCTGGTTCCGCGTTGTCGCCTCCTCCTACGACGACAAGTCGTCTGCCGTGCAGTCGCGCAACGAGTTGAAGAACACGTACACCGGTGCATGGTTGCTCTACCATAAATAAGCTACACACGGCCTTGCCGCCGGTCTTGCCACACACAAGTCCGGGGCTGGCACGCCAGGCGCGGGAGCCTCGTCTCCTGACAGCAGCCTGGCGTGCCGGTCTCGGACTTCTTTTTGTCCTGTCGCTGCTGTGCCGCCCGGCGGCGGCGCAGACCTTCAATGCCGACGTCGACGACGCCGACAGCGTGGTGGCGCGCGTGTTCAGTTACGTGGCGCGCAATCACCTGCGGCTCGATGCTGTGCGCTCGGAGGTCTATGTCCGCCACACCCTGCAGACACGGCGCCGCAACGGACTGATGCGCTACGTCCCCAAGATGTACCGCCTGGAGCGCGGTGTCCGCCGCTACTTCGGCGAGAGCCTGGCCCGCTATCAGTTCAGGCCACCCTCCGAACTGGTGAAAAAGGACATCGCCGCCTACAGCACCATGCCCTATCTGCGTCCTTCGCGCGACAGATGGGTCGGCCGTTACAGCCTCTCTGTCTATGCCCCCAACCTCTTTACCGACCGCATACTCTCGCCCCTGAACCGCCGGAACCGCCACTTCTATCGCTACACCGGGCGCTATTGCTACATCTCAGAGGGACGCCGCATGATCAGCATCGCGGTGCGCCCGGCCATCTCCAACACACAGTGCGTGCGTGGCTCGTTCGATGTCGACGCCAGTACGGGACGCGTGGATCACTTTGACTTCAACTTTGCCTACGACTGGGCTCGCGTCCACGTCAGCGGCGATATGGGGCGCGACAGTCTGGCGGCACTCCTGCCCACACGCCTGCTCATCGCCTCACGCCTGAAACTCTTCGGCAACCATATCGATGAGACGTTCGAGGGCATGGCCTCCTACGATTTCACGCCACTGCCCGAACCGCCAGACACAGGACGGATCAAAGACCGCTTCGACCTGACGCGCCAGAGCCTGCTCCGCACCGACACGGCGAGCACGTGCCACGACCGTACCTATTTCGACACCTGCCGTCCCTACCCGCTGCTGCCCCTCCAACAGGCCATTCTCGACAGTGCGTTTGTGGCCGACAGCGCGTCATCGGCCGCTGTGTCGGCCACAGACAGCCTGGCGCCGGCTGACAGTGCTTCTGTGGCTACGCCGCGCCGTCGCTTTTTCTCCTCGCGCACTGAAGACCTGATTCTCGACAGCCACACCATCGGCATGGGACAGCGCTCGCGACTGAAACTGCCGCCCATCCTGACGCCGTCGATGGTGCAGTGGAGCCGTGCGCGTGGCGTGGTGCTGCAGACGCGGTTGGCCTTCAGTTTCATGATGCCGGGCGACCGGCGCACGGATTTCACGCCGCGTGTCGGCTACAGTTTCAAGCAGCGGCAGGTTTACTGGCGCTTGCCGCTGGCCATGGAGCTGAGGCCAGAGAACGCCATGCGCCTTGACATCGAGGCGGGCGGCGGCGACCAGACCTACAATGCGCGTCAGGCCGATGAGGTGAGGGCCAATCTGCACGGCGTCAGCAACTACGACTCGCTGGTCAACATCTTTGACGCCTACGATTTCCACTACTACCGCGACAACCGCCTGCTGGCCATGCTGAGCTTCGAGCCCATGGTGGGGCTCAATGTCGGGATGGGGTTTCGCTACCATCGCCGCGCGTTGCTGGGGTGGAACAGCCTTGCCGCCATGACGGGGATGAGCCGTCACCTGACGAGTCTGGCGCCGCGCCTTCACATCGTCTGGACGCCGGCGCTCTACTACTACCGCGACGGGCGCCGCGCCGTGCCGCTCCGTTCGCGCTGGCCGACATTCATGGTCGACTATGAGCGTGGCCTGAGCTCGTTCGGTCACTCCACGCGCTATGAGCGGGTGGAGTTCGACGCACAATACCAGTGGCAGCTCTATGCCCTGCGGTCGCTTTATTTCCGCATTGGCGGCGGCTTCTATCCACAGCGTGGCGCCGACTGTTTCATCGACTACGACTATTTCCGCAACAACTACTTGCCGGCAGGCCGCCGCGACGAGCTCTCAGGGCAGTTCCAGTTGCTCGACAGCCGCTGGTACAACGAGTCGCGCCATTACGTCCGTCTCTCGGCAGCCTACGAGAGTCCGATGCTGCTCTTCTCGCGCCTGCGCTGGCTGACGCGGGTGGTCGAGAAAGAGCGCCTCTATCTCAACCTCCTCAATGTGGATCGTCTCGGCTTCTATGGCGAGGCCGGCTACGGTCTCTCGACGCCACTGGTCGACGTGGCGGGCTTCGCCTCGGTCACGTCAGAGGGCGTCGGCAGTCTTGGGGTGAAAATAGCCCTCAGCTTTTTTGACGACTGAGGTGGGTGCGGCGGGCGCACGCCTCGTTTCTGGTGCGGCCGGAGCGCGGACTGGGCCGTGACACGCACATTCACCCGCCCGAAACCGGTGTGTTCCAATAAAAAAATGTAATTTTGCACCCCATATCGTAGTAAGCACCATGACTAACGACACACCGAAAGCCACAGACAGAAAACCCCTGCTCGGTCTCACCCCGCAAGAATTGCGCGACGTGGCCGTCAGCAACGGGCTGCCGGCATTCACCGGGAAACAGATGGCTGACTGGATATACCACAAGCACGTGGCAGACATCGCCGGGATGACCAACCTCTCGAAGGCAGCCCGCGAGCGGCTCTCGGCGCACTATGTCGTCGGCGGCGCCGCGCCCATCGACTGCCAGCGCTCCGTCGACGGTACGGTCAAGTACCTCTTCCCGACAGCCGACGGCCATTTCATCGAGACGGTCTATATCCCAGACGGTGACCGCGCCACGCTCTGCGTCTCCTCACAGGTGGGCTGTAAGATGGGGTGCGCCTTCTGCATGACCGGGCGCCAGGGTTACGCCGCCTCGCTGTCTGCCGCTGACATCTTGGGGCAAATCCATGCCCTGCCAGAGCGCGACAGCCTGACCAACATCGTCTTCATGGGCCAGGGCGAGCCGCTCGACAACCTCGACAATGTGCTCCGCGCCACGACCGCGCTGACCGCGCCGTGGGGCTGGGGATGGAGCCCGCGGCGCATCACGGTGTCGACCGTCGGGCTGGCCAAGGGGTTGGCACGTTTTCTCGAAGAGAGCGAATGCCACCTCGCCATCAGTCTCCATCACCCCATACCCGAGGAACGTGCCCGCCTGATGCCCGCCGAGCGTGCCTTCGGCATCCGCGACATCGTCGGGCTGCTGCGCCAGTACGATTTCTGCCGTCGCCGGCCGCTCGACCCCTCAGCACCGCGCCAGCGCCGCCTCTCGTTCGAGTATATCGTCTTCGACGGTGTCAACGACACGCTCCGCCACGCCGATGCGCTCATCGAACTGCTGCGCGACCTCGACTGCCGCATCAACCTGATCCGCTTCCACGATATCCCCGACACGCCACTCCACGGCGTCGGCAACGAACGCATGACCCGCCTGCGCGATTACCTGACGGCCCACGGGCTCTTCACCACGGTCAGGGCCTCACGCGGGCAGGACATCTTCGCCGCCTGCGGCCTCCTGTCGACAGCCAAGGCCGAGGCTGAGGCCGCGCAAGCCCGGCGCCAACCATAACCAAGATACAGACATCATGACTGATAGAGAACAAGTCACAGAGGACACACAGAGCCAGAACACCGTCGCCGCCGACACCCGTCCGCGGCTGCGTGTCGGCATCACCCACGGCGACACCAACGGCGTGGGCTATGAAATCATCTTCAAGGCTTTCGCCGAAGCCGCCATGCTGGAGCTTTGCACCCCTGTGGTCTTCGGCTCGGCCAAGGTGGCCAGCTACCACCGCAAGGCCCTCGGCCTCGACACCGCCTACAAGGTGGTGGACAGCGCGGCCAGTGCCGAAGCCGGGCGCCTGAACCTCGTCGACTGCTTCGACGGCGACATCAACATCGAGTTCGGCAAGGTCAACCCCGAAGCCGGGCATGCCGCCTACGTCGCCCTCGAAGCGGCCACTGAGGCCCTCAAGGGCGGTGACATTGATGTTCTCGTCACAGCGCCCATCTGCAAGTCGGCCATACAGAGCGCCGACTTCCGCTTCGTCGGGCACACGGAATACCTGCGCGACCGTGTCGGCGACGGCAACGAGCCGCTGATGATACTGGCCAACAACCTGATGCGTGTGGCGCTCGTCACCACCCACCTGCCGCTGCGCGACGTGGCTGATGCCATCACCGGCGAGGCCGTCGGCAGCCAGATACGGCGTTTCCACAAGAGCCTGTGTCACGACTTTCTCGTGCCGGCGCCGCGCATCGCCGTGCTCAGTCTCAACCCCCACAACGGCGACAACGGCACGCTCGGCACCGAGGAGCGCACCGTCATCAGTCCCGCCATCGCGGCGGCGGTGGAAGAGGGCATACAGTGCTTCGGTCCCTATCCCGCCGACGGATTCTTCGGCGCCGGCCTCTACACCCATTTCGACGGCGTGCTGGCCATGTATCACGACCAAGCACTGGCCCCTTTCAAGGCCCTATCGATGGAGGACGGCGTCAACTTCACCGCCGGCCTGCCCTATGTGCGTACCTCGCCCGACCACGGCACGGCCTTCGACATCGCCGGGCGCGGCGAGGCCTCGCCAGACTCGTTCCGCCAGGCTGTCTATGCCGCCATCGACATTTACCGCAACCGCTGCCTCGACGATGAGGCGCACCGCAACCCCCTGCCCAAACTCTACCACGAGCGCCGCGAGGACAGCGGCCGCCAGCGCCATATGGGTGCCGGCATCAAGGACACTGGCGCACCGCGTGGACGCGACGATCGCAACGGCAGGCCGCGCACCGACAAACCCACTGCCACCGACAAACCCACTGACAACGAAGCCCAGCAGCCATCATGAAATTTGCCATCATTGCCGCCGGCGAAGGCTCGCGGCTCACGCAGGAAGGCGTCAGTCTGCCGAAACCCCTCGTGCGCATTGGCGGGGAGCCGATGATAGACCGCCTCATACGCATCTTCAACGCGAACGGCGCCGATGAGATCTGCATCATTGTCAACCGCCTGCACCCGCAGACCGAGGCCCACGTGCGGCAGCTCATGGCGCAAGGCGCGGGCGCCCCGATTCGCCTTGCCGTCAAGACGACGCCCAGTTCGATGCACAGTTTCTTCGAGCTCAGTCCGTGGCTGGACGGCGCCCCGTTCTGTCTGACGACGGTCGACACCATTTTCCGCGAAGACGAGTTCAGCCGCTACATCGCGGCCTTCCGTGCCACCCCGGCGCTCGACGGGCTGATGGCTGTCACGGACTATGTCGACGATGAGAAACCGCTCTACGTCGCGACCGACGACGCACTCACCATTACCGGGTTCCACGACAGCGATGAGGGCGACCGCTACATCTCGGGCGGCATTTACGCCCTGCGGCCACGTGCCCTCGGCACGCTCCGCCGCTGCATGGCCGAGGGGCAGAGCCGCATGCGCAACTACCAACGCGCCCTCGTCAGCGACGGTCTTAGCCTCCGCGCCTACCCGATGAGCAAGATACTGGACGTCGACCATGCCGGCGACATCGCCAAGGCCGAGGCGTTCATCAACAGTCACCCGACGGCATGAGCAGTGTGCTAGGCATCAGCCGCTCACCCCGTTTTTCGCCCAACTCCACCGCCCGCGACGCGGCCATCTTCACGGCTGTCGCGGCAGAGTTGCGCGGGCAGGGACATACGGTCAGCACCTGCTGTGAGGACGACTTCCGCACGGCTGCCGGTGCCGACGTCGTCTTCAACATGGGGCGCGGCGTCGACACGCTGAAGCGACTGGCCGCCGAAGAGGCGGCGGGCCTCACCGTCGTCAACTCGGCCATCGCCCTGCTTGCCGGCAGTCGCACGGCGTTGACGGCGCGTTTCACCGCCGCCCGGTTGCCGGTGGCGCCATGCACCGAAATCCGTGTGGCGGCCCCGGCCCCCACCATTGCCGACGGTCGCCGCTACTGGCTCAAGCGCGGCGAGGCCTGCGCCCAGACCGCTGGCGACGTGCGCCTCGTCTGCAGTACGGCCGAACTGGAAGTGGCCCTTGCCGATTTCAGGCAGCGCGGCATCGGCGAAGCCCTGCTCTCAGCGCACATCGAGGGCGACCTCGTGAAATTCTATGGCGTCGAGGGCACGGACTTCTTCGACCATTACTATCCCACTGCCGACGCGCTGGCCTTCAGCAAGTTCGGCCTCGAACGCCACAACGGCCGCCCCGGCGGCTACGCCTTCAGTCTGGCCCGTCTCAAGGCCGATGCCGATGCCGCCGCCCGCCTCAGCGGGTTCATCGTCTACGGCGGCGACTGTATCGTGCGCCCCGACGGCAGCTACCTCATCATCGACTTCAACGACTGGCCCAGCTTCTCCCGCTGCTGCGCCCCTGCCGCCCGCGCCATTGCCGCGCGGCTGGCCAGCGCCCGCGGCCAAAAGCATTCAGACCACTTATAGACAACAGCGCCTGCCGCCTGCCGGCAGCGACATATCGCCATGACAGAAAACAAAACGCTCACCGCCACCTTTAAGTCGCAGGACACCGAGGAGTGGCTGGACATTCACTTCACGCGGCCGCTGGGACTGCTCTGGGCCCGCTTCTTCAATGCCCTCGGCGTCCACCCCAACGTGGTCACCATTCTCTCCATCGTGCTCGGCGTGGCCGCCGGCGTGATGTTCTATTTCCCCGACCTGACGCACACGCTCATCGGCATCCTGCTGCTCGTCTGGGCCAACCTCTACGACAGTTGCGACGGCCAGCTGGCCCGCATGACCGGCAAGAAGACCCGCTGGGGGCGCATACTCGACGGTTTCGCCGGCGACGTCTGGTTCTTTGCCATCTATGCCGCCATCTCCCTGCGGCTGACGCCCGAATGGGGCATCTGGATCTGGCTGCTCTGCGCCTTCGCCGGCTTCGTCTGCCACGGCAAGCAGTGCCAGCTCGCCGATTACTACCGCAACATCCACCTCTACTTTCTCAAGGGTGAGGGCGGCAGCGAGCTCGACAGTTCGGCAAAACTGACCGCCGAATACAACAGCCTCAGTTGGCGCCGTGACGGCGCGTGGAAGCTCTTCCTCTTCTTCTACCGCAACTACACCAGTTCGCAGGAGGCGCTGACCCCCGCTTTCCAGCGCTTCAGGGCCGCCATCGGCCAGCGCTTTGGTCGCCAGCTCCCCATGGAGCTCCGCGAGGACTTTCGCGCGGGCAGCCTGCCTCTGATGAAATGGGCCAATATCCTGACGTTCAACACCCGCGCCATCGTGCTCTACATCGCGCTGCTCGTCGGCCAGCCGTGGATCTATCCCGTCTTTGAAATCACCGTCATGAACGGCCTCTTCTTTTACATGCTCCGTCGGCACGAGCGCCTCTGCCGGCTGATGACCGAACGCCTCGACACGTATGAAACCGCTCTATAGAAACCTCTTCATGCTCTTCGGCGTGGCGGCCATCGTCGTCATGCTCTGCACGTTCAATGTCAACTACACCGCCCTGGGCGACCGCCTGCCGCACATCGCCGCCTACCTGCCGCTCGTCATCGGCGTGTGGGTCGTCGTCTACGCCTTCAACGCGGGAGCCTTCGAGATCATCGTCAACACCGGCAAGCACGACAAGCACCTCTCGTTCAGGCATGCCTACAAGCTGACCGTCTCGGGCTTCGCTTTCAGCTACACCACGCCCTTCGGCTTCGGCGGCGGCCCTTACCGCGTCATGGAACTGGCCACACACATCGGCACGCCTCGCGCCATGTCGTCGGTGGTACTCTACTCGATGATGCACATCTTCTCCCACATTTGCCTGTGGACCACAGCCGCCGTGCTCTTCATCGCCGTCTACACCGAGAAGATGGACCCTGCCCTGTGGGCCTTCGCCGGCATTTTCGCCGCCGTCCTCGCCTTCGCCCTCTACTTTTTCTATAAGGGCTATCGCAACGGGCTCATCGTCAAGCTATACCGCCTGCTCTTCTATATCCCGGTGGCCAACCGCTATGCCCGCCGCTTCTACGAGAAGAACATGGACAGCATGGCCCAGATAGACCGCAACATTGCCTACCTGCACCAGCTGCCGCGCGCCTTCTACAGCGCGTTGCTGCTCGAATACCTGGCCCGGGTGGCCAACGCCGCCGAGTTCTACTTCATTCTCATGGCCTTCGGCGCCCCTGTCACCTACGTCGATGCCATTCTCGTGCTGGCCTTCTCCTCCCTAATGGGCAACCTCCTCTTCTTCTTCCCCATGCAGATGGGGGCGCGAGAGGGCGGACTGGCCATCATCGTCAGCGTGCTCGGCTATCCCGGTGGACTGGGGCTCGGCGTCTTCGCCAGTTTCTTCACCCGTATCCGTGAGCTCGTCTGGATATTCATCGGCGTCGGGCTTGTCAAGGTGGGCAACAAGAGAATCATGCAATAGGCGCATAAAGTCAGTACACAACCCTATACACAGCAATATGGCATTCAGCAACATCAACACCATACTCTTCGACTACGGCGGCACCCTCGACACCGACGGCCGCCACTGGTCGCACATTCTGAAAGAGGGCTACGACGCCGCCGGCATCAGCGTCAGCGAGGCCCGGTTCCGCGACGCCTACGTCGTCGGCGAGCGCGCTTTGGCACGCCGCCCCATCATCTATCCCAGTGACGATTTCCGCACGCTGCTGGCCAAGAAAGTGGGGCTCGAACTGGACGCCCTCGTCATGGCCGGCCATCTGGCGTTCACGCCGGCGGAGCGGCAACGCGCCATCGATGGCGTGGCGGACTATTGCGACGCTTACGTGCGGCGCAACCTGGAGACGTCGCGGCGTGTGCTCGACGCTGTCCGTGAGAGTGGCCGCCGCTTGGTGCTCGTCACCAATTTCTACGGCAACATGGCCGCCGTGTTGCGCGGCTACGGCCTTGAGGGCCGTTTCTCAGCCATCGTCGAGAGTGCCTTGGTCGGTGTGCGCAAGCCCGACGCCGCCATCTACCGCCTCGGCCTTGAAGCGGTGGGGGCGCGTGCAGAGGACACCCTCGTTGTCGGTGACAGCTATGGCAAGGACATTGTGCCGGCCAAGTCACTCGGTTGCCATGCCGTGTGGCTGCGCGGACAGGGCTGGAGCCCGGAGGACGACCAACTCGAGGCCCCGCTCGCCGACGCCACCATCCACCACCTCGCCGAACTGACCGACCTCATCCGGCGCGACTGAGACAGAGGCATTGGTGGGCGTCGGAAGCAAAAACGAGGGTACCAAATGCCTTTTGGTGCCCTCGTTTTTGCTTTGCACCTTTGCAGTTGAAATTTTTGTCGATTTATAAACCATAAGTATAGATACCGGAACGAAATTCAACCGGTTGCTGCTGAGCGTGAACTCTACAATCCCTAAACTTAGGGATTATTTGATGGGATTATAGATATAGAAGGGAACCTGCCAAAAGAGAAAGTACAGATAAACGGAGCGCGACGCATATTATTTATACCCCGCTCGATGTTATGCCGCCCCGTCCTTGGGCTTGCAGCGAATTGAGACGCCGGATTCGCATCGCCGTTCCTGCACCGGCATCTCCTCCTGTTTTGAAAAAACCGAAGGCCTTTCCTGCCTCGCCGCCACTGCAGTCGTGGCGGCGAGGCGGGCGCTGGCCGCTCTAGCGCATCGGCACTTCTTGCTTTCCGTAAGGTCTTGTTCGTCAGTCGTTCCAAGGCGAAGTATCTCGCCCTGACGCCACCTGTCGTTGCCTGCCACAGAAAAGAAAATCATAGTGATTAACTCAGTTTAACTATCGGGGGTAATCCGAGAACTTATATTTACATTTGCAGCACTTCTCTGACGCTCATGGTGTCAGACGGGGTAAGAACTTCCTGTTCCGCAGTGGCAGGGCGACCCACATTTCTTCACAAGCGTTCCACTACTTTGCACCACCGCCGGGCTTTGGCTGGGAAGAAGTCCGACATCTCCTCCGAGTAAGCACATTCTCGAACGGAGGCACGCCGCGTGGCCATAGCCGCGCCGGCGCGGCTGTCCGTCGTCATCATATCCATACTCCAATATCCATCACTTAACAATATTCCCAGCCTATGAATGCAAGGTCCACAGCCAACGCAACTTCTTCCTCCTCGACCGGCAACACCCTGACGGCCGATGTGGCGGCAGACATCCACCAGTTTTTCATCGCACTCACCGCGCAGCCGAGTGTCTTCTTCTTCAACGAGAACGACCTCCAGATCCATCTGGCCATCTACCTCAAGACGCTCACGGCGCCCAGCGGCGCACCCCGCTACGACGACGTCGAGGTGGAGTACTTCATCCCCATCGGGGCCCTGCCCGCCTATGTCTGGGACTTGAAGCACGGCCCCAAGATAGACATCGTGGTCAGGCGGGGCGAGGCGTTCGTCCCCATCGAGCTTAAGTACAGCACAGTCCAGGTGACGCTCAACGTGACGCGCTTCGGGCACCCCTTGTCCGGACTCCCGCCCATCGTCAGGCGCAGGGGTGCGCAGGACTTGACGCGCTACGGTTTCTGGAAGGACGTGAAGCGCCTCGAATACCTGAAGCAGCACTTCGTGCCCAATGTGGCGGGCGGCATCGCCCTCTTCCTCACCAACGACCCGGCTTTCCCGAAGCAGACACGCCCGACGTCGTCCAACTTCGTCTTCTCGATGAACGCCGGTCCGCACGGCCCGAAGATGCACTGGCAGCGACAGACGAAGATAGCGCAGCAGAAGCAGTACCCGTCTTTCGATCTGGACAGGGCCTACACCCTTCAGTGGACGCCCGCCAGCATCTCCGGCATACAGTTCCAGTACACCCTCTTGGCGGTCTAGGCCGGTACCGATCCTTTTAGACAATTCATGAACAACCAATTTTAACCCAATTCATTATGAACGACATTCTACACACAGACACCGCCCGTGGTGGCGGTGCCACCGGCAGGGCGTTTCCTGCCGGCACACAGACGGACGGCTCCTGCGGCGCCCGCCGGCATACCCGGGCCCGGGGACGCGGCCTCATGGCCCTTGTCGTGGTGTTCCTGCTTTCGCTTGTGGGGGGCACGGCGGCGAAGGCGTATGTCCATGTTCTTGATATGTACTACTTTGGTGAAGAAAAATGCTACATTGCCTTCGAATATGATATTTTGACCGATGACCAAGGTGGCCAATATGCATCTATAAAGGGGATAGGGGCAACCCATTACATTAATCTCTTCTTAGGCAATGACTGTAATATCCCCTCCACTGTGAATCATGAAGGTAAAACGTTGCTAGTCAAGGTTTTGAAATCAGTAGGAACACAATTTGAAGAATATGACTCTACTTCTGATTCTTATCGTTCGTATTCATCCGCAGCAATTCATGGAATTGTCCTTCCATCAAGTGGCTTGGTGATAGAAGAAGACGCATTCAGTACATGGGATAACATTGATTCTCATTCTATCATGGTCTATGGAGATAGCATCGCTAACAACGCCTTCGATGGCTGTCGAGGCTTACCCAAAATAGATATGTTAGTTGGGGCCAAAAGTATCGGTGACTATGCCTTCAGAGATTGTGCAAACCTGAAGTCCATAGCGGTGCCCGACGGTGTCACGAGCTTAGGACAGGGGGTGTTCAAGGGTTGTACCTCACTTGAATCCATCTATCTGCAAGATAGCTTAACAGCAATTGGCGACAGTGCCTTCCAGGGCTGTACGTCGCTCAGAGGTGTCTACTATACAGGCATTAATAATGTTCGAACCATCGGTAAGGCCGCCTTTGCCGATTGCTCCAGCTTGCCAAGCGTCGGCATTGGCGACTCTGTCACTGCAATCGGCGACATGGCATTCATGAACTGCACCGCACTTGATGAATCCATCTATCTGCCAGAGAGCGTAACAGCAATTGGCGACAGTGTCTTCTGGGGCTGCACGTCGCTCAGAAATGTCACCATTGGCGACAATGTTCAGACCATCGGTAAGGCCGCCTTTGCCGGCTGCTCTAGCTTGTCATGGGTCGGCATTAGCTGCTCTGTCATTGGCGACAGCATCTTCCGGGGCTGTACGTCGCTCGGCGGTGTCGCCATTGGCGATAAGGTTCAGACCATCGGCAAGGCCGCCTTTGCCGACTGCTCCAGCTTGTCATGGGCCGGCATTGGCAGTTCTGTCACTGCAATCGGCGACATGGCTTTCATGAACTGCACCTCACTTGGAAGCATTGAGTTGCCTAAGAGCGTGCAGACCCTCGGTACCTCCGCCTTCAATGGTTGTGCCCACCTGTTTGAGGCAACACTCGGCGACGGCTTGACCCACATTGGAATGTCGGCCTTCGAGAACTGCACTGGGCTGTATGCAGTGCACTTCGGCTCATCGTTGATTGATATCGAAAGGCGTGCGTTCTATGGCTGCACCACGCTGCCCGAAATTGTCCTCCCGGCCTCCGTCACGTCCACGGGTAGCGAGGCGTTCCACAACTGCAAGAGTCTGGTCAAGGTGACGATCAGCAACTCCAACGCCACCTTCGACAGTCCGTTCCAGTCGACGGTGCAGGCCTTCTACATGAAGGAAACACACCCTCACGACTACATTAAGGGTCTCCCAACTTCGGCTACCATCAATGTGCCGTTAGAGGGCTATGCCGATTATAAAAGAGGCTATAAGGATAATGCCATTATTGGGAAGGGGCCTGTCACGGTGAGTGCGGCCGGCTACGCTACCTTCTATGTCAGTGGCGCCTACTACATGCCCGAAGGACTGGAAGGCGCCGTCATCACCGGCAGCGACGGTGACCGGCTCGACGTGGACTACCGCTATGCCGCCGGCGACGAGGTGCCCGAGAACACGGGCGTACTGCTCAAGGGCGAGCCGGGCGACTACGACTTCGAGGTGCACGACTACGCCGAGACCGGCGCCAGTACCCCCGACGACAACTGGCTGCGCGGCAGCGACTACGACGAGGACACCTACTACGAGGGCGATGAGGACGTCTACTTCTACAAGCTCTCCTACGACAGGGACGGCCAGCATCTGGGCTTCTACTGGGGCGAGGAGGGCGGCCAGTCGTTCACCAGTGCCGCCCACAGGGCCTACCTCGTCCTGCCTGTCAACGTGGCTGCCCGCGTGCGTGGCTTCAGGCTGGACGGCGGCGCCGTCACCGGCATCGGCCACATCGCCACCGGCACAGACACCCAGACCGCCCCTGCCGCCATCTACACCCTCGACGACCGCCGCGTCAACTCCACCAGCACGAAGGGCCTGCCCGCAGGCATCTACGTCGTGGACGGCAAGAAAACCATTGTAAAATAAAAAACAGTCATCACACACAACATGAAAAGAGCATACGAGACACCCACCAGCGAAACCATCACCCTCTGCACCGAGGGCCTCATCGCCTTCTCTGGCGAGAAGCACGATGAGGTGAGCCCCGGCACCCAGTTGACCAACAGGCGCGGCGGCTGGAACGCCGACGACTGGAAGGCCACGGACGAGGAATAAACCGGTTCCTTCACAGAACTTTTGGCCTTGTAGCCCGCAGTTTCCCTTCAGGGGGCTGCGGGCTGTTTTTTGTGCGGCGGGGTGGGGTGTTTTATGATGGCGCATGTGCCGTGCGTCATCAACCACGCATTATCAATCGCACACCGCACATATTGCACACCATCATTACAACTCATCGGCTTTTATGACGGCATACAGGCACGCGGGAAGTCCATCCCCAAAGTCAGCGTGGATCCCCCACCGGTCAAAAATTCGAGTTTAACACTGCTTGCTTTCGGCGCCCGGAAGCAGTATCTTTGTATCAGAGGAAACGGCTATCCCACGCGGATAGCCGTTTTTCGTACCCTGCGGCGACCGACATCGCCACCATATGGCAAAATCGGGGCGGTTTTTCCGG
>OIYP01001062.1_pt1 | contig 14878 bp, 9 predicted proteins | sample 1588261 | NCBI WGS metagenome assembly OIYP01 (sample SAMN03283293) | human gut metagenome | biome: human-associated habitat; material: feces | host: Homo sapiens | place: Peru | collected 2012
TTTCTATCCGAAGCTGTTTAATCTTACTGCCGATTTCTTCTTGTGTATGTTTTTGCGTAGTCATTACTTATCTCCATAAACCTTTTTGATATATTTATGTTATCATGTCTATGATTTATGGTCAATTATTTTGTATTTATGGTATATTGCTATATCCGATAAAATCGTCCCCTATTAATTCATTATTAATAAGAAAATCTCCTACGGTGCCTTCTTCTACATATATCCATCCTGATTCTCCCATGTAATTTTCTAGATATACCCATAACACTCCATCACTTTTTGTCAGCATAAAAACAGTTGGTTCCGAAATAATTGAGAAATCCCCTTGTCTGTCACGTTCATGATATAACTTTAAGGTTTTATTCTGATTAATAAAAGCAATAGGATGCGGATTTTCTATTTCATATTCCTTTGGCACCGGATAAAGTTGATGTTTTTCATCTAGTTGATAATATGCATTCATACTATAACTATCAAACAAAAAAAACCAATCCTTAAAGCTTACAGTTTGTTCATCTATTCTAATAGGTTTACGTATATCTGTTGCTTCATTGTACTCAGCATAAACATCGTACCAACCACATACACTTTTTCCTGCCGATTTGATATTTCCTTTCTTGTCATAATACCATAAATCATAAGCCATATCGTGATATGTAAGTAATTCTATATATCCATCTCCTTTATCTATATCCACTAACCAGAAACACAGGTTTTCCCCACAGTCTTCTGCTGAAATAGCAAGTATGCCATCTAAATAGATTCCTATAGAGTTCATATAAATTTTTTCTGGAATATCATCACTATTAATATCTATTTTCCAGCCTTTTGCCTCTTCTCCTATAAGTTGAAGTGATGTATCTTCTATAGAAATGCATTCATATTCAACACTTTCTCCCAGCCTTACGACTTTCTGCACATTTTCAGTGTTTACTGTTCCTTTACTACTCTCCTGCGTTTCTTCTTTTTCAGCATTAATTCTTTCCTCTGAAGACTCAATTGTTTCAACATTGGATATACGTTCCGATGATATTGGTTTCATATTGCATCCAGAAAGAAAAAGTAATATTGATATTATGAAAATATATCTTTTCAATAAGGCACCTTCTTTTCCTATTATTAACATTTATCAACATAAAACATCTTAAAATTCACATTTACATATAAACAAACCTATATGAGCCTTTCATTATTTGATTATATTGTATAAATCTTTGATTATCCAATTTTTAACTTTGTTACCATGGTGTTCTCATCTGGTAACTTCCATTTATTAAAAGTTGATTGATTTTTTTAGTATGCACCACTGTTTTTCCATCAGATACAGTCGTTTCACATACCAAAACTGTGCTTTCATCAATCCATTCGTAAAATAATATAATGTGACCTTTTTTTACAAAAAAATCCATTTTGCTTAATTCAGCTGAACTACTTAGCGCCGTTCCAAATTTTAGAAAATCTCCTGTTCCTTTTTTTGTTGATAAACCATATGCTGCTGATGCATACCCAGAGCAGTCCAACCCGGCTGTTGATGACTTATAATTTCCATCTGTATTGACATTTCCTGCTGTATAACCTAATTTAATTGCATCTGCAAAAGTTCTTTCTGAAACATTACCAGTATATTGCGAATAAAATCCTCCCCAGCAATATGGAATTCCTGACATACTAACTCTCCATGAATTCTGATTCTTGTGGTCATTTGCAATATCACTAATATATTTCGGCAATGTGACCGATGTAAGTCCTGAAATATTTACATTTGCTTGCGATAATGTCCAACTATATAATGCAATCCTATTTGCTCTATCAAGCACTTCTTCACGTGTAAGCGTAACAGATGCTCTTTGAATCGCATTACTGTCATAAAATGCACTATTATAATTTTTTTCTTTTTCTATTGCGTGTTTTTGTATATTTTCAAAATATGTTTGGGAAGCATTTCCCAATTCAACTCTTCTGATTTTTAAGGCATTTGAAGTTGGAATCATAATATATACTTCACCGTTATTTAATACTCTAACAAAATGTTCCGGAAAATATACAAACTCTTCCGAATTGATTATATACTCTCCTACTTTCTGTCCATTAGAATTAGTCTTAACTATTGATATTTCTCCAGCCATAATAGATACATCATATACCAATCTTGTATTTATTGAATATATGTTCCCATTTACATCAATAGCAATTACATCCGTTATATCATAAGATTCTTTATATGCTTTTTCCTTAGCACAATTTTTTTCAAGGATATTGTCAATATTCCATTTCCCTTGACTTTGATATATAGGCTCAATAACTGTACCATCATATGTTACTGCTGCAACAGTATCACCTATTATACTAAGTTCTCTAAAATAATTATTTTCTAACGGTAGCTTTCCATTAAATAATAACTTACCATTTAGCTCGTATTTTTGAAACTCCTCCCAATAGCTATCGTATAAATATATTTCTTCATTTTGTAAAACTATATCTTTGGGTGTCATGCTTTTTTCCAAATTAATTGTATAATTTTGATTATTATCCATTACTATAGCTCTATTTCCCAATGAATCAAGTATAACAATTTTTCCATCCTCATTAACCCAAAATGACTCCGGTCCATACCATCCACTTTCATCCATATAGTATGTTACACAATTATCTTGTCTTAAATTCAAGGACACATTTATAATTTTTTCGTTTTCTTCATTTAGCTTAAGTGTTAAATTTTCTTCAATAGCATAACTGTAATTACTATTAAGAAACCATAAGCATAACATACCGATTGCCATTAAAATTTTATTAACATTCCTCATAAAAATACTCTACCTCCATTTTTAGCCTAATAAGACAGTATTATATGTATCCATCAAAGTACTTTGTACTTCTATTACTACATATTTTTTCATATTTGTAAAAGGAATAATTGTCGAGTTGTTTATCCAGCATTTTTCCAAATAGTCGTTTGACATTTTTAGATTTGTATAGTAAAATATTTGTCTTTCTGTTTATTGTCGTAAAATTTTGATTATGGCAACATTTACTATTTCGTTTGTTTCTTATTGATTATTATACTATAATCGTGTATTCATTTCATCCACTATTTTCTTAAATATTTGTAACAAAAAAGATGCCCTGCCGTTTATGGCAGGACACCCTTCGCTATCGTTTCTCTTTTATTATTTATATGTTTTATATGTCGTGCGACTTTTACACATTAATTTCCGCTTTCACACCGAGCATGGCTTTGTTTTCCTCTAAAACAGGAGCAATGACCTTGGTTAAGAAGGATTCTACCTGCTCTTTGGAGCGGCCAACGTACTTGGCGGGGTCCATGGATTTCTTGAGGTCGTCTAAGGAAAGGTTGAATGCGGGGTCTGCGGCAATCAGCTCTAACAGATTGTTGTCCTTGCCCTCTACCTTGACGGTCTTTCCGGCTTCCATGGAAAGCTCACGGATTCTTTCGTGAAGCTCCTGTCTGTCTCCGCCGGCTTTTACGGCATCCATCATAATGTTTTCGGTAGCCATGAACGGAAGCTCGCTCATCATATGCTTTTCGATTACCTTGGGATAAACCACCAGACCGTCCACAACATTCAGGCACAAATCTAAAATGCCATCGATGGCAAGGAAACCTTCCGGAATGGACAGACGCTTGTTGGCGGAGTCGTCCAGAGTTCTTTCAAACCACTGGGTAGCGGAAGTGATGGCGGGATTCAAGGCATCAATCATCACATAACGGCTTAAGGAAGCAATACGCTCGCTTCTCATGGGATTTCTCTTGTAAGCCATGGCGGAAGAACCAATCTGGCTCTTTTCAAACGGCTCTTCTACTTCCTTTAAGTGCTGCAGAAGACGGATATCGTTGCTCATTTTGTGAGCGGATGCGGCGATACCGGCAAGAATGTTTGCCACACGGGTATCTACTTTACGGGAGTAGGTCTGTCCGGATACGGGGAAGCAGTCCTTGAAGCCCATCTTTTCCGCAATCATGGGGTCAATCTTATCTATTTTTTCCTGATCTCCGTCAAAAAGCTCTAAGAAGGATGCCTGTGTACCGGTGGTACCCTTGCAGCCCAAAAGCTTCATTGTGGAGAGTACATAATTCAAATCCTCTAAGTCCAGATAAAATTCCTGTAACCACAGAGTGGCGCGCTTGCCGACGGTGGTAGGCTGCGCCGGCTGGAAATGGGTAAATGCCAGTGTGGGCTGTGCTTTGTATTTGTCTGCAAAGGACGCCAGCTCGGCAATTACATTCACCAGTTTTTTCTTTACCAGCTTCAATGCCTCTGTCATGATAATAATATCTGTATTGTCGCCAACGTAGCAGGAGGTCGCACCCAGATGGATGATGCCCTTTGCCTTGGGACACTGTACACCGTATGCATAAACATGGCTCATAACATCATGACGGACTTCCTTTTCCCTTGCCTTTGCCACATCGTAGTTGATGTCGTCCGCATGTGCCTTCAGCTCGTCAATCTGTTCCTGTGTAATGGCGAGACCCAGTTCCTTTTCCGTTTCTGCCAGGGCAATCCATAATTTTCTCCAGGTACGGAATTTCATATCCTGTGAAAAAATGTACTGCATTTCCTTGCTGGCATATCTTTCCGATAACGGGCTTGTGTATACGTCTGTACTCATAAATTCATTCTCCTGTCTGTTTTGTAAGAGCGCTGTCTCCAAGGCTCATTTTATAACGTGCTCCTTCTTAAGTCAACTGTCAAACTTCTGCTCCGCTTCGTCCACCATGCGGCTGATTTCCTGCGCATACATAGGATACTCTGCCGCCACGGCGCGGATTTCATCCCCTGCCTGGGTTGCGAGCTGCCTGTTGTACTCCATCTGTTCCCGTAGCGCCTGCCTGCGGGTGTTCAGTTCATGGCGGATTTCCACCATTTCCTTATGGTCAAGCAGTGCCTGCGGCTGCCTGAACCACCTCTCCGGTGACTTTACCCGGTAACGGGAAAGGGAATGCAAAAGCTTCTCCCGGTAGTAGTCAATCTTGGCCTCCGCCTCCGCAAACTGTTTGCGTTCTTCCTTTTCCGACTGGTATTCCTCCCACAGCTTTTTTAACTTGGCGGCATTTTCCACGGAATACTTCATATATAAATAGTTCAGCAGGTTCGTGTTGTTCACATATCGGATCTTTACTTTGTTCTGAAGCTGTACCAGGCGTACTCTCGCCTTTTCCACTCGCTCCAGCTCCTTCTCCATATCCAGATACCGGAAAAATAAAACGGGCAATGCCACCGCCACTGCCGCAATCAGCACATAAAAAGCAACGATTGTCTGGTAGGAAAATACAAACTGTAAAATGAGCAGCATAATTATACAGATGACAAAGGTAATAAGTACAATCATGGTCATGCCCCGGCAGTCGTTCAGCTTGCCGTACAGCTCGCTGCTCCGGTAATCATAGGCGCTTTTTTCGCTGTCCAGCTTACCCAAATCCTGTTTAATCAGCTTCTGGTACTGTTCCGCCTTCGTCAGCTTCTCAATCCCCTCCGTGACCTCGTTTTCCTGTGCCTGCATCTTGTCGTACTCGGCATTGCTCATGCGGGTTTTGGTGAGGTACTTTTTCCGCTCCTGCTCCAGCGCCACCAGCTTTCCGGCGCTTACCTGTATCTCTTCCGTCTGTTCCTTCGGCAGCGCTTCTATTTCCTCAATATCCGTAAGGTAGGAAGTCACCAGACTGTACTCGCCGTTTAAAAGCGTAAGCTCTTTTTCCGCCTCCGCCATCTGCTCCAGGCAGTTTTCAATATACTGTTTTCTTTCTTCCGGCTGTTTGAAATCCACCCGGTCGCGTTCATAGGAAATTCCTTCTTCTATGTCCTGTTCCCGCTTTTTCTTTCTGCCGAAAAGCCAACTAAATAAGCCCATGGTACCTTCTGTTCCTTTCTGCCGCCGGCAAAGCGCCTTTTATGAAAATCCCCGCCCGCTGTCCGTTCCGCCGTTTACAGCGCCACATGCGCCCGGTATTCTTCCTGCAGACTTTCGATGTTTTTTGCCATTTCGGAATAATAATACGAAGCTTCCTCCGTCTGTCTCTTAAAAAGAAGTTCCTCCGTATTCCGTTTTTCTTCGCTCTGCTGCCAGTCCTCCGCCGCTTTCTCCAGCCTCTGTTCCAACTGCATGCTTGCCTCATAATAATCGGGCGAGCCCGTTACAAATGCCACATATTCCTTTTCGGGAAGCTGCATTCTTTTGGCGGTCAGAAAAGCCGTAAGCTCCTCTTCCTCGCCGTTCCGCCGGTATGCCTCTTCAAACATTTCCGCTGCCTTCTCATACCAGAACAGGCGGCTGAACGCAACGCCCTTGTTATGGTAAATAGCCGTGGACAGCAGTTTTTCTTCCTCCGGCAGCTCCTTTAAGAGCTTGTCGTATTCCCGGACAGCCGTGCGGTATCTGCCGTCGGTCAGCAGATGGTCCACCCTGTTTTTCTGCTTCTCAAAGGGGCTTAAGCCTGCGCCCTCCCGGTAAACCGCCTCGGTCTTTCTGATGACATCGTTTTCATACAGATGGACATACTGCAGAATAATGCCGGCAAAAGTCCCCGGGTCCGTCTTCTTCTGCAGAAGGGGGTACAGGGCAGCCGCCAGCTTCGGCAGCATCAGCTCTTCTTCTATCCAGCGGATAAGCTTTCTGTCCACAATGCTCCTGTCTAAAAAGAACGCATCCTCTTTCAGAACATAGCAGAGTTCCTCCGCCGAATAGACCCGGACGCCGAGTCCTTCCAGATAATATGGAGTTTTTGCATAAGCACCGGTGCTAAGCAATACCTTTCCCAATTCTGTCCGCTCCTTTTTTATATCTCAAAGTTTTCCGTCCATTTCTGATAACCGGACGGCGATAATTCTCCAAATCCCAAATCTTCCACATACAGACGGACTTTGTTTTCCCCCGTCATGGAAATTTCGATATACAGCCTGGTCGGTGTCTTTCGCTCCGGCAGTCCCGTAAGCGTCACCTTGCCGTAACGGGCATCCTTGCCGTTTAGGGGTGTCAGCACAATATCAAAGCTGTTGCCCTCATCCAGATACACCTCTGTCTGAAATCTGGCATCATACCAGCTTACACCGGCGTCTAAAAGCGCCAGATAGGAGGACTCGCCCTGCCGGTAAACCTTCATGCCGATGTTGGCTTTCAGCTTATCCTCACCCAGAAAGACATATCTGCCGGAAATCTCCGTGGGATACAACCGTTCCCGTAAAGCGTAGCAGGCGCCCTTGCTGTAAAGGTTGTTGCCCTGAAATACCCGGCGGTTCCTGCATAAAAACCGCAACGACTCCTTCATCCATTCCTCGGAAAAGCCTTCGCCAATCAGGTATACAGAGGTAATCATCTGCCCCTCTGCCAGCTCCTGCGCCATGGCGAGCATTTTTTCATCCATCTGTGTAAAAACGTTCTGTTTCTTTTCTTCCTCCTCGGGGTAATCCCCGCAGGCAAAGAAATTCCGTTCGTCTTTTTCTATGTAGACCACCATGGGGGTCGTTCGTCTGTTGCATTCCATCCGGTATATTTTCATCACATCTGAATGGTAATCGCACAAAAGCACCTGCCTTACCCAGATGTCCTCCGGCTGATGCACCATGTACTGATAAAAGCTTTCCGCGTAGCTCTGGTAAAAGAAGCTCTTCGTTTTTAAGGAAAGGCCTGCTGCCACCTGCTTTAACACTTCCACCGTTCTCTCATCCAGACTCTCGCAGGAAAACATAAATGCCTCCACATGGTCGGTATCGCCGATGACACTAAGTCCCGACAGGGTCCTTTTTACATAAAGGGTGAGCAGGGCAATGGGGTCATATCCGGTTTCCTCTATCACCACCGGCTCCCCTTTTTTTGCCAACCGGAACAAATCCGTTACCATCTCGCCTTCCTCTTTATGCTTCAGGGCATCCATACCGTAAAACCACTGGTTAAAACCCTTTCTCTTGCACAGGCATAAGGGGATGTGATACTTCTCCGCACCGGGGAGTACGGACAAAGTTTCCGGCTCCGCCGCCTTGTCGGACAGAAAACTGATCTGTGCGTAGTTGTCCGAAAGGTCATATCCTATTAACCATTTTTCCCTCATCCGCTTCTCCTTTCCGCATCCTGCCTTTTCCTGCCGCAGGTAAACTGCTTTTCTGTCTGAACCCCTTGCTTACCGCAGGGTAAACAGCTTCCCTGTCATAAATTCTTTCCGGCGATATTCCTCGTACAGCTTGTCCACCGTGGCATAGTCCTGCATGGCGCTGCTGATGCTCATGTCGTTAATCAAAGCAAAGTTGCCCTCCGCCATAACCGTATCACTCTTCTGCAGGGTGGCGCTTTCCGTTACCTGCTCCTTGTCATGCACCACTTCCATGATGTAATACTGCAGGCTTTCGCCGTAGAACAGCACGAAATCCTTGCTGTACACCCCGCCGTATACTTCCTTCATTTCTTCCACAAAATAAGAATTGTCATTTCTGCCGTAGGAGGCATTTCCCTGCGGCACATAGCTGTCCCCCGGCGCATACCGGTAATAAATCATCACGCGGCTGTCCGGGGAGGACGCCTTGTATTCCACAATGGTTCTGTCCTGCAGCGCTAAAATATCCGTATCCGTAATCTGCGGGAAAGCCGTGAACATCTTCATCATAATACCCTTGTCCACCAGGCTGCGGATAAAAACGGTCAGTAACGGCAACGTGTCCTTATCCACTTTCTCCGGATTCTCCGCAAAATATTTCACATAGGCAAGACAGCTGATTTTCTTCACGCCATCGCCCCTGCGGCTCATGGCGGCAATTTCATCAAAAACAAATCGGTCCGTCACACTGTCTCTTACAAAATACTCATAGGCACATTCCGCCAGGAATGCTTTTTCAATTTCCGGTCTGGCGCCGTTTTCCACATAGCTTTTGAAAATCTGCATCCGCTCTCCCACGAAAGAACCTGAGAAAAGCATCTGTGTCAGCATCCGTTCATTCAGCTCGTAAGTATCCACGCAGAAGCCCACGGCTGCTTTCCAGATATCCCGCAGCATGCGGATGGTGCCTTTGGCATACAAAATCAGATACCGCAGACATCTTTCATCGTATTTTCCATGTGCAAAAGCATAATACGCCATTTCCGTAAGTGCGCTGTCCTCTGCATACCCGGTCTTTTCAATCCATCTGCTGCACAGCCGCATTAAAACCTTCGGCTCGATGCCGTAAGGTCCCATCGCCGACAGCCAGTAGTATGCCGTATCTTCCATACCGCGCACCACCATATAACGGAGAATTTCGTTGCGCGACTCCATATCGTCGTAAGACATCACATCCACATTGGAAAGAAATGCCTGCAGTTCCTCCGTTCTGTCCTGCTCAAAATAATACCTCAGCAGTCTCTTCGCCACTTCTTTTTTCAGCTTTTCTCCCGCCAGCTCGTCCGTAAGAAGATACAGAAAATGCTTTTCGTTTTCCGGTGTAATCTCCTGCAGGGTCAGGCCGTCAAAGCACCGGTAGATATTCACATCATGCAGATTACCCGCAAGCGGCGCCACGGCTTTCAAAAGCCTGTCTGCGGTAAGCAGTTTTTCCGCCTCATAAAACTCGGAATTCATGTAGCGGTTCTGCGCCTCGTCCTCCAATAAGATGCGGCTGTCCGCTCCCGGCAGTGAAGCATAGGCTTTTCCGTCACAGACGGGATAAACCTTTTCGCCCTCCATTCCCGGGTCATACACTACCACGCGGCGGATGCCCTTCTTTTTCACGGTCACTTCCTGTAAAAAGGCAAGCTGGGCAAAATCATCCGTCAGCTCGCCCATGAGCATCTCGGGTGTCAGCAGATTTTCATATAAATAGGCAAGGCACTTGTTTATACGCCGTTTGCCAATCTGGTTTATCAGAAACTGTCCCATCTGTCCTAAATAGGTGCGGTACAGCTCCGGGTAATTTTCGCGGTATTTGTAAACATTGGCATACAGATACGCCGCCTTGTTGTACGGAAGGCTGTTCTGATAGGAAAAATACATCAGCACCATCTTGGGAATGGGCTCCATACCGGCCACCTGCTCCGTATCCATGCTCTGCATGTAAAATTCATACAGTCTGGTCAGGCGGATTTCCCGTTCCACGGCAAGCTTATACCAGGTAAAATATTCTTTGCCGGTGCGGTTGCCCTTCATAAGCTGGCTGCAGATTTCCCGAAGCAGTCCGTCATCGGCTGCCGTCCGGTAGCAGACAGTCAGAATTTTCAGTAAAAAGGCATCGTATTCCTTTTCTTTGCCCGCCAGATAGGTAAGCTGCATCACCACATCCGGGCTTATCATTTCGTGCCGTGCCCCGAAATAAAGCAGCTTTTTCTCCTGCGTGCCGAGGTGCATCAGCAGGGAGGGATTGCTGTTTAACAAAAGCAGGCTTTCCGTGTAAATCACGGGGCTGCTGCAGCCTCTCTCCAACTGCTCCTCCAAAAAAATCCATCTCTTGGAATAGCTTTTATTGTATTCTTCGGAAAGGTATAAAAGCAGCCAGGCAATCCGCCATTCGTCCTTATTTTTCCGGTACAGCTTTTCCACCTTTTCCGTTACTTTATTGACATAGGACTCCTCTTCCGATATGAGGGACGTCAGATACAGATAGTAAGCCCACAGTACATCGTCCTCCACCGCCGACTGGGCAAGGCTCTCCGATACATGGTCCAGTATCCATTTAACCTCGTTTATCCGCTGCGCCGTAATCAGAAGCTGCGCATGGAACAGTCTGGCATACAAATCCCCGTCGTTTAAGGAAAGCAGTTCCTCCGTAAGCCTGCTGCTTTCCTTCGCCCAGCTTCCGGCCCCGATTTTTTTCATGCGGAAATCCAGATAAAGCTGCATAAGCTGCAGGGTAATTTCCTTCTTTTCCCGCCTCTGTCTGTAATCGTTTGTATGGCGCTGTCTTTTCACCGCCACGGGCACTTTCACGGTATCGTAACTGCCCTTCAGCGCAATGCTGCCTAAATTGTTGCCGTCATGCAGTCTGCTCGTATCGATATGTACGGAAAGCCGGCACAGGTTTCCCATAAAATCCTGCTCCGTCAGAACCTGTCTGGAAATGCGGATAAAGTCACCCTCCGTTTCCACGGTAAGGTCCGTGTAGCCCCAGCCGTTGCGGGTAATCATAAGCACCGCTTCTTCGTCTTCCTTCGGGTCGTCAAGCAGAAGCATTTCCGGCTGTACGATATATTCGATCTTCTGTTTTTTATGGATACCGATTAAAAATTCTTCTATGTTTTCCACATGTCCCGGTATGTGGGAAAGTCCTAAATAATACTCCCGGTACTGTCTGTCCTGCCCGGTGAGCATGTCCGCAAAATCCGGTGCATAGAAAGCCGCAATGGCTTCCTCGGGATTGGTCTTGGCAAGATTGGCAAAATGGAACAGGTTCTTCACCTCTCCCAACGAAAACGCAAGCTCCTTTTTCTCCACCTGCACCGTAAAGGGCAGGCTGTATTCGCCATGATTGCTGATAATGGAAAATTCTCCCTTTATTTCTTCCCCTTCCCGCACATTTTCGCCGTGGAAACAATACGCAATCTCTTCATCGTTTCCCACAAACTGCGTGGACAGACATTCCATGCGGCTGTCCGTTGTGTAGACAAGCCCTTTGGTAAGACTTCCCTGACGGGAATAAATCCGGAAGCTTCCTTCCTTTGTTTCGCCCTTTTCAATGGACAATTCGATATTTGCGCATGAAAAATCAAGGGAACTCTTTCCGTCCTCGAAATGTTCCTCCAGTAATCTGTTAATAACCTCTTTCATGCCTTCACCCCTTTGCCCTGTCATGTTTCCAGTATACCATTTTCCTATAGGAATAGGCAAACTTTTTTTCATCCGGCATATACTGTCTATAAGTAAAAATCATGAGGTTTGATATGGACGCAACTCTCTTTACCAAAGCCGGCTTTTTACGGATTAACGTCACCTCTTCCCTGGGACAGATACCCGTAAAGGATGCCACGGTCTCCATTACCTATACCGGCGAACCCGGACGGGTGTTAGAGGAGCTTACCACCGATGAATCCGGTCTGACCGATACCATTGAGCTTCCCGCTCCCGACATATCCTACAGCCTTGACCCCGAAAGCGAAGTGCAGCCATATTCGGAGTTTACCATTACCGTAACGGCTTCCGGCTATGAGACCGTCATTGTCAGCGGCTCCGAAATCTTAGCGGAATCCCTTTCCACCCAGCCCATCCGCATGAATCCTCTGGATGCCACGGAAGAATATGAAAAAAGGGTGGTCATTCCCGCCCATACTCTTTGGGGCAGCTACCCTGCCAAAATTCCCGAATCCGAGGTGAAACCCATTGCGGAAACAGGCGAAATTGTTTTAAGCCGTGTGGTGGTGCCCGAATATGTCATTGTCCACGACGGTGCTCCCAGCGACCGCACCGCCCAGAATTACTGGGTCAGATACACGGATTATATCAAAAACGTGGCTTCCTCCGAAATCTATTCCACCTGGCCGGAATCCACCATTTATGCCAACGTGCTGGCTATCATGTCCTTTACGCTGAACCGCGTCTACACGGAATGGTACCGGAACCAGGGCTATAACTTTACCATTACCAGTTCCACCGCCTACGACCAGAAATGGATTTACGGCAGGAATACCTACCAGAACATCAACCGGATAGTGGACAGCATCTTTACCAACTACGTTTCCCGTCCCGGCATCCGCCAGCCGCTTTTTACCTCCTACTGCGACGGGCAGCGCGTGACCTGTTCCGGTTTGAGCCAGTGGGGTTCCAAATACCTCGGCGACCAGAGCTATACCGCCATCCAGATTTTGCGTTATTATTACGGAAACGACATTTATATCAACACCGCGGATATCATCTCCGGCGTTCCTTCTTCCTATCCCGGCTACGATTTAACCATCGGTTCCTCCGGTGACAAGGTGCGCCAGCTCCAGCAGCAGTTAAACCGCATTGCCCAGAATTACCCTGCCATTCCGAAGGTTACGGCAGACGGCATCTACGGTTCCGCTACGGCTGCTGCCGTCCGCAGCTTCCAGAACATTTTCGGACTGCCCGCCACCGGTGTTGTGGACTTTCCGACCTGGTATGCCATCTCCCGCATCTATGTGGGCGTCACCCGGATTGCGGAGCCGTCGTAGAGGAAAGCTTTCTTTCCGGACTTGTTATGCGGATGCACGAAAAAAAGGGGGCTGTTTGCACAGCTCCCTTTCGTTTTCCTAAAAGCTCCGGATTTTATCGCTTCCGTCATCCACGGTGTTTTCAATCTTCAGTATCTTTACATCATAACCGGCGCCGGGATTTACTTCTACGGAAACCACATCGCCCACCTTATGCCCCAGAAGCGCTTTTCCTAAGGGGGACTCGTTGGAAATGAGGCCATGCAGGGAGTCGCCCCGCATGGTCGTTACAATCTTGTAAACCTCCGTGCTGCCGTCATCCGCAAACTCTATGGTAACCGTGTTGTCGATACCCACTTCGTCCTCGGCGGACTCATCGGATATGACCTCCGCCGTCCTTATCATACGGTCTAAGAAACGGATACGGCTTTCGTTTTTGTTCTTTTCCTTCTTGGCTGCATGGTATTCAAAGTTTTCACTTAAATCCCCATGTGCCCTGGCTTCCTTCACATCCTCCAAAAGCTTCGGACGCAATGTCAGCTTCCGGTATTCAATTTCCTCTTCCATACGACGGATATCGTTTTTCGTCAGCTTGTCGTTCATAGCCTGTCCGCATCCTTTCCTTACATGCAGCCGCTTTAAGCGGCTGCATGCTCCCAGTGCTTTTCCGTGAGGGTTTATTTTGCAAGCAGCATCATGATTTCGTTGCTTCTGTTTACAAACTTGGTCATATCTTCCGGCTTTAAGGGTGCATGCTGCAGCTTTGCAAGGTCGTAAAGCTGTTCGCAGATCATACCCACATGCTCATCCTCTTCATGGCCGATTACATACTGTACCAGCGGATGGTTGGCATTTAAGATCAAGGTCTCGCCTTCTTCCGCCATATCGCCCATACCCATGCCGTTCATGGCGTACATCTTCATCATGTCCTGCATACGGCGGCTTTCTTCGGAAAGGGTAATCATGGAAGAAATCTTCTTGTTTTTCAGCTTTTCTACCTTAACTTCCAGCTTATCCTTCTTCAGAGCTTTCTTCATAATCTTGGCAATGGCCTCTGCCTGGCCCTTCATTTCCTCTTCCGCTTTCTTGGAAGTCTTGGACTTGAAGGTATCTGTCAGATCGGCATCGATTCTCTGGAATTTAATGCCCTCGTTCTTGGACTCTAACTGGGAAATAAACGGCTGGTCAATATTGTGGGTCAGGATAACGGCATCCATCTTGGCAGCCTTGAACATATTGATGTACTGGCTCTGCTGTACCTCATCGGTAACATAATAGATAACCTTTTCCTTCTTTTCTTCACCCTCGGCAGCATCGTCCGCATTGCCGTCGTTTGCGCCGTCCCCGGCTGCATCACCGTCGGAAACAACTTCTGCTTCTACCTTGTTGCCGTTTTCATCGGTTGCATTTTCTGCTTCATCCGGGTCAATCTTATTGACTTCCAGGCACTCCGGCAGCGTCATATATTTGCCGTCTAAGTTCTTAAAGAGAATATAGTCCGTCATCTTCTCACAGAACTTGTCATCCTTCAGACAACCGAACTTGATGAAGGGACTGATGTCATCCCAGTACTTCTCATAGTTTTCCTTATCGGTCTTGCACATACCGGATAACTTATCTGCGACCTTCTTGGTAATATAATCCGAGATTTTCTTTACAAATCCATCATTCTGCAATGCACTTCTGGATACATTCAGCGGCAGATCCGGACAATCAATGACACCCTTTAAGAGCAACAGGAACTCCGGAATTACCTCTTTAATATTATCTGCAACGAATACCTGATTGTTATATA
>OIYP01001079.1_pt1 | contig 14747 bp, 9 predicted proteins | sample 1588261 | NCBI WGS metagenome assembly OIYP01 (sample SAMN03283293) | human gut metagenome | biome: human-associated habitat; material: feces | host: Homo sapiens | place: Peru | collected 2012
ATGACGTGTATTTTGAAACAATTGAGCGATACTCCTTTAGTTCTTAAAGGGGGGATAGCTCTTTATGTAGGATGTTATCGCTAGACAACTTTATAGAAGGTTATGTTCAAAATGAATATTTTTTCAGAATCTATTAAGCCTAAATTGTCTAAAATTAAAGATATAATACTATGGGCGATATATGCAAATGTAATAGATCATAAAAATATAGGATATGGTCATATTGTAGATTTATACACAAACAGACGTTGCAAAAACATTTGTTTTGAAGATTACTTTTTTTTACAAAAGATTTTTTGTGTGTACGGGGCTTTCTTTAAAGGGGCTGATATAAATGAAGTTTTGAATTATACAGAAAACATTGCTCATCTTTCATCTAATGAAAAGACTTTACTAAAGAGGAACATATGTCTTTTTTTTAAGGAAGGTAAAATTTCGTACTCCAATAATAAATTTATATCTTTGTACAAGCACAATGAAATTAGTTTTTCTGATTTAGAAGATAATTTAATTACTGAGGATCTAAAATGGCAAATCTGAAAGATTTCAGAAGAGAGGTAAAGATTCACTTTGCTCAATCTCTTTGTAGATTTGAAGGTATATATCTCACGGATATACAGACAGAGAAGCTGTTGAACAAAGAAAACTTTGAAATGTTGGATTTTCCTGAAGAAGAGTCGCTTGTCATTGATAATGTTGTTAATACTTTAAACTATATGGAATCGTTGGACATTTCTCACTTAGACGTGGACTTAGATTTATATATAAAGCTAAATTCCATGTTGGCCAAAGATCAGGCATTATTTACTGGCGTCTTACGAAATGGCCTGAGTTCAATTCCATGTATAGGACAGATTCCCGTTCCTGATGAGGCAAAGGTTGAAGAAGAGATAGCTAAATTAAATAGCGTATCTCCAGATAACTATAAATCAGTTGTTTCAGAATGTTTTTGTAATTTGTCTAGATTACAACCATTCTGGGATGGAAATAAAAGAACAACTCTTTTCTTATGCAATGTTCAATTGATAAAAAATGATTTTGACTTGTTGATTATACAGAAAGATAAATATGCCGATTTTGAAGAGTATTTGACTGCTTTCTATACAGAAGAAAATAATGATATCATCGATTATCTTGCAGAAAATTGCTTTGTAAAAACAGAAATGGAAAAAAAGAGTTCAAGAATGGCTTACATGAATGAACGGATTCAGTTAAAGGCAGAAGCTTCAAAAGAAATTGATGAAGAAACACAAAATCAAGCTTCTACTGAATCGCCACGAATGGCAATGATGCGGAGAAATATGGAAAAGAATAATGCTCGTGAGAATGTTATTTCCACAAGTCAAAAGAAAGGAAAATCTCGTTAATTTTTTAATATAGAGGATAAAACTTATGAAGATTAAATATGCTCTTTGCGGTATGCTTGCAATGTTACCTGTAATTTGTTGTGCTCAGGCGATGACGGAACAACAAAAAACTTTCACGAAAAGGTGATTAATCCTATAAAGCGAGAGATTTCACCATTGGTACATTTATGCTGGTTTGAAAATTTGGAATCATCAAGTGTATGTGTTAATGGAACTTCTGGGATGGGATACGAAATTCCTCATTACATAAAAAACAAAGATATTGAAAGTGTTAAAGTGCAGTCGAATGACTATACTGCTAAGGCTTTGAGTAAAGGAAAGGTTCTTGTATCAACGGTTACAGTTACTGCAACAAAGAAATATGATAATGCTACTTACGTTATGAAAGCTTATTTAGATGGCAATGATTTTGTTTGGAGTGATTCAAAAGATTCTACTTGTATTGAGAAGTCTTTGTGTGTTGATGGAATAACGGATACCATTGGTGTAGGTATGGAGCACACATTTAAATTTGAATAATTTTGGTTGATGTAAAAAGCCCAATTAATGGGCTTTTTTAACAATATAGTCTTAGTAATAATAAGGCTCGCCAAATACTTGGCCATCAACGAGAACTTCTATGAGGTCATTATCATAGGTAGTGGCCTTTTTTGTTTTTGTTTACTGAGGTTTGGGTTTACCGAGGCTAAGGTTTGAAGATAGCTAGGTTCTTTGGTTTAAGTTAAGCTTGGTTTGGGTTTAGAGCTATCTTTCTTAGTTTTGGGAAAAAGACGCACATTAGGCGTATTTTTTTCAACGAATAGGGACTTTAACGGTATAATAAGATACTTTTAGCGCATTTCTTAAAAGTAAGTTTTACTTTGAGTTTAGTGGAGCTTGAACGTAATTTCACGGCCCGTTAAGGTAAACTTATTTTTTCTTTTTCATATTTTCCATAATGGTAGCTAGTATGTCAGATGTCAAGGATCTCTTGGTGCAACCTGAATCAATGGTTGAACTTAAAAAAATGTCAATAAATGCTCGTGGGGCAAATTTGGCTAAGCTATATTTTCAAAATGTACCCGATATTTTGGATAAAGCTGAAGTTTCACTTGAACCTGTAAGCGGTGGTTCTATTAAGCGTTCTACCTATCTTGATCGTGTGGCTTATATAGCTACAAATGGCTTTAAAAGTGACAAGTACTCCTGTCATGCTAAAGACACTATTTTGGTATTTGAAGGGGCTACTAATAATAAAACCACGCCTAAGGCTATAGAAAAAGCAATCGGAATCTATATCAGCAATTTTTATAAGCTTCTGAGGGAAGATCAAATATATAGCTACAACGCCGAAAGAAAATTAACTTCAGTTGTTCAATCCGTAAGATCAAAATTTTGTGGCAAGATTTTTATCTCAGATCAAGGCTTAGGCTTGCCATGTTCAGATCCTGCATGCAAAGCGTTTCCAGAAAATGAAAGAGCTACTGCTTTATATACTTCGTTTTTGCGTGAAGCGAGTAAAAGTAATTATTACGGGGGCTTTGTCACTAGAGAAGAATACTCCCATTATGCAAGCAATAGAAATCAATCCGACAATCAAGCAATAGGGGACTTATCATTAGTTAATCATGAACTTGAGTCTTATTTTGCGTGGATTGAAGCCGGTATGCCGTATAGCAAGAAGTGGCCGTGGCTTAAATATATTTTTGAGTATTCTAACGGGCTAGAAATGGCCTTTGTCATGAATCAAAATACCGACGAAGAAATGATCAACGCCTTAGTTAAAAACCTCCGCAATATAATGGGAGTTTTAAAAACTAAGATTGACGCATCATTTAAAGATTTATACTTCTCTGAACGTGGCGATGGGCTCTTTGGCTTATTCTACATACTGTCTATGTTATATAAGCAATTACTAATGCTATGTTCTCTTAAGGCAGTTGAAGATCCTAAATTATTTCCAGTGGCTAATTTATGGAAAGTAAGCGCCGTGTTAGAAGAGAGTCGAGCATTGGAAAAAGCTTTAAGAAAGGCAAGTTCTGAGAAGGCTTTGAAGGATTGTGAACTCAAGTTCCAGTTGTTTAACTATAAGGGCAATAACACTTACGATAATGCAAGCGCACTAGGCTTAATGTTAAAAACTGAAGTAGATGCTAGTAAGGAATACTTATGTTCTTTTATTAGAGGTACAATTCAGAGCATTATTTGTCGCATAAATGACGATGCTGACAACTTAAAGAAAGCCGTGTTATCTAAGCTCTTTGAATACAATTCGTATGACAAGCTAGCAAAAGAAGCTTTTTCTCAAGGGGTAATTGAGCAATTAACTGCAGGAGTTGGTTTTAATGCGCGTAAATTGTTAACGGTGCGTAAACGTACGGTTTCTATTTTGTCTACGTTTAGCGGACGAGTAACTTGTTTTAATCAAGTTGTATATAGCTTTGGTGACTTATCAAATTACGGAGAAGTGTTTTGGCAAAACGCTACTTTCCTTTTTGAGGAATATAAAGGTTTAAGTACTAAGGTTTTTGGGGATGAAAATGATATCCAACCCGATTATGAAAACTTAACTCAAAAGGAAAAAGAAATAATATTTTTCCGCCGTTACCTTCAAGCGTCGGCGGTGTTAAGAATTTATCTAAAAAAGCCAGATAATCCGTTTCGCTCTTTTTTACGCACTAAAAAGATTGGTAGCTTTAAGAATCAAGGCAATCACATTAATGAGGTCTACATTGCCTCTGTTGAAGAGTTAGCTAAGTTGGCTACTATTAACGCCAAACTTGGGGCGGCGCAAATCGAAGTGCTAGAAACGGCTTTGAACCTTTGGGGGTTAAATATTTACCCAATGCGTATTGCTACCGTCAAGCGCAATTTATCAGCTGATTCTAAGGTGGTTATATATCAAGAAGAGGCAGATGAGGCTTTAAACGAGCAACAGCTTGCTTGCTCCGGGGTAAAAATTAATTTTGATGCGCTGACCTTTGTGCTTCTACGTTTCTATGCCGGGGCGTGGTCCTTAAGCCAAAAAGAAGGTGATCTCACTTCTTCGAATTTATTGCAGGCGTTTTCTGAGCTTTGGCAGAGCGTTGAAGCAATTCCTGAGTGGGTTAGTGGTTCTATGGAGGCAATGCCTAACTATGGGTTCGAATATAGGAAGCAGTGTGAGCTTTGTGCCTTGTTCTTAAAAGCCAAAGGTGTAGAGGCTTATGACACGCTATGGATGACTTCGGCTAAAGAATTAACTCCATTTAAAGGCTTACTGTGCGACGCTGAAAATGAAAAGTTGTTAGTGGTTTGGCTCCAAGCAATCTTGATGCTTGCAACTAAGTCCCTTATTGAGATTCCACCAATTTTTGTGAATTTAATTGGGCTGCTAGTTGTAAACTATTTTAAAGCTCATACTCTGAAGGCACTGATTCCAACCTTTACCCTAGAACACGCGGAAGAGCTTTTAAATGGCGTAGGCTCAAGTGCCTCCGCCATCACCAAGCTAGGGGCGGAAATTATCTCGCAATTTGCGCAAGCACACCACGTGTCTTTCCGACTTTATCTAAAGCGTAAGAATAGTGCGAAGAAAGCTAATAAGGCTGAACTCGATAAACCTATAGCGTTAAATATCGATGAAACGCGTCTTAAAAACGTTCTTAAAACAACTGAAGAAGCGCGTGAATCACTAGACCGAATCTTTGCTGAAAGTGTAGATGATACAGAGGATGCGCAAGTTGCGAGCGTCGCCCAAAACTTAAGAACCATGCGTCACGCTGGAGATGATATTAATAGTCAGGGGCATGACGCCCAAACCTCTAAGGCGCCTTCGAGGGCTAAAGCGAGCAACGCTCAAGGTGATACTACTCTTAAAGAAAACTCTACTAATAAGTTCTCTTTGGAAGCCATTAATGAAATTTACGACATTATTGCGGCTAAAGAAGTATGGCAAGAATCAGATTTGCGCCGTGCGTATGGTAAAAGACCGGTTATGCTCGCCAAATTTATTGATGCTATCAATGCGCTTGCTCTTAAGCTATACGATGATTATGCTATCTATACGGAAGACGGGGAAATCGAAGTTGTACATGAATACTTTATGGGGACTAAGCCTCTCATGATTCAATTTAACCAAGATTATGCTAATCCATTTGACCAAATATTAAATGCCAAGGAATAGGCGATAACCCCAAGGAATAGGCGGTAACCCCAAAAATTAGTAGCTGTTTTGGGGGTATAAGCAATTTTCTTGGGGGATAGGGCGATTTGAGGCTAAAGCAATTTTTAGGGCGTAAGCGTTTTTTAGGCTTGATTTTTAAGATCAAAGGGGCACGCTTGGAGCTGGTATTACTAAGCTAAACATGCTATAAACTAGCGTAATTGGTCTAAATAACTCAAGCAAAACAACACAACCAAGCTAAATTAAGAGCAAATTCAATGACGATAACCGATCAATGTTCATATGAAAACCACCATTTCTTAGAAATGAATCCATGGGAATTTGGTCACATGATTGCAAAGGCTTCATTTGCCGATCGACCAGAAGTACCGGATTTTCCAGGATGTAAAGTAAATCCTTGCGGGGCCAATAGCAAAGTCTACAGAGCGATTGTTAGAGAGATTCCATTATATGTAACCCTAAATGGCTTTAGAGTGGGGAAGTTTTGTTGTGATGCGCCGGGGACTTTGTTAGTTTTAGCGCCTAAAGTGCAAGAGGCGGTACTCAAGAAAAAGAATATTTATCTCCCGCCCAAATTAAAAGAAGCTCTAGAGGTTTTTATCAACCACTATAGTATTCCTCAATACGATATCGAACATTTTTTGGAAATGTGTAAGTCATTTTGGGATGTTAGCATCGGGCGCATAAATCCTCAAGTCTTAACCAATTCCTCGGGGACCAAAGGAGTTGGGCTTTGGGCCAAAAAAGACATCTTTTCTTTAGATTTGACTCTAAATTTCCAGTTGTTTTTAATGGTAAATAGATATGAGGCCCAAATTGAACCTGAAGACGATGATGATGAAGTTTTTATTTTTCGTTCATCATTTGAATCGCCTCTTATCTCAGGTTACACAAAATATCTGGAGTGGTTGGAAAATGATATGCCAGAGGCTTTAAAAAGCTCTTGGTTGGCCTTCATGTTTGAGTATGTTTGCGGGCTTGATACCGTAGCCTCTTTACCAGTAGTACCGGACGAAGATTTTATACCGATTATTTGCAAAACCATTAAAAAGATCTGCCTTTTTGTGGTCCATAATAAGGAAATTTTTGCCTCTGGGACTAAATTCTTTGAGGCCGGCGATGGCATAGCGGTGGCGTATTTATTAGGCGATATGCTTAAAGACTTAATTGTGATGTTGTCTTCTCGCCAAAGTGTTTTGGCCCAAAACCTCACGGACCAACGTTTAATCTTGTTGATTGCAGATGTGTTGCCGTGGCTACTCCGAGCTACAGATATTATCTCCACCTGTGGCGGTAATACTAACTTAAGCTATCAGCCTGTCATCTATAAATTCATTAAAGAATCAAAAACAATCAAGACGGGAAAAAAATCTTCCGAAATTAACGATACGGTATTCAAAATATTCCGTACCTGTTTAAAAGCCCAACGCATTTTTATTAGAGACGCCATGCGCTCATTTTATGAGGTAGCGCTCAAAGACCGGGCTGCTTGTATGCGTGCATTTATAAAAGATTATTCATATGCTCCGCAATTGACTACTTCCGCTTGGGAGATTTGGTGCAAAACTGTAGTTGAGCCATGTTGCCAAAATGAAAATGTGATAGATAGAGGGTGCCAGGTACTAAGCCCAACTTATTTTTTTGGGTTCTTGTCTGGATGTTTTTACGCTTATAGTTATTACCTAAAGAGTCAGTTTCTATCTAAGGACCAGAGCTTAAAAGAGGTATTAAAAAAAGAAGCTGATAAGTTTATTGACTACGATTTTGTCGATACTAGGTTATTTTTCGATGAAAAGACAGACCCTGTTAAAATCCCTACTTTTAAAAAAATAGATGAAGACTCAAATATCGAAGATAACGATTATGGGCGTCTACAATTTAAAAATAGAGGGGATGACCTATACCACGCTCAAGTTTATTTTAGTAATAGGTCTTTTACTAATGTTCACTATGATCGGCCTCGGGATTTATGGCAGGACTTGTTTGAAAATAAAGGGGGGCAAGCTGGTCAAGGCTTGATCGTTAAAGTAGAAGAGCTCGCGCAAGCCATCGGGATTAGGCGTAAGATAACTTCTGCACATGCAAGGTTGCTTAACCAAGCCGCTGACATTTGGAATTGGGATATTTTTCCGCCCGCTATGTTTAATTTAAAACGGTCATTTGGGGCAGATGAAGTCGTGATCATTAGCAAAAAGACTGAACCTTCTTTTGCGGATTCGATTCAAGATTCATACACCAAATATTTCAAAGAATTTTGTTTTGGTTTCTTATTCCGCATTTCGGCAGCATTTTCTTCTTTTAGAGAAATAGATGAAGATTGTTCTTCATTAAAAAAAGAGATCAAAACCGATATCCAATGCTTTATCAATGGCAGTACTGGGACGCTGGAGTTACCAGAATGGTTTAAATCCATTGTGGAAGATAGTAGTTTTGATGATAAACTTGAAGCATATACTCAAAAGTATGCGCAGTTATTAGAAGAAGGTGGGGCTAAAGAAGCAGATATTTTATTAAGTGTACCGCTTAAGGAACTAAATAAAATTGATTTTTTGTTAGATGATTATTCTAAACGCACATTCTACTTGTATTACCTTAGACACTTGATGTTTATAGCTGCCGATAGTCATAATCTAACTGCGAAAGTTGCTCAGACTTTTATGGCGTTACTAAACTATATGTGTAACGTTAAAGATTGGGCTCCGTTAGTTAAAATCAAGCCTCAGGAAGCTTCTCACTATCTTGAATTAGCCGAGGGGTCTACTAAAGACCAAACTAAGTATGGGATTGAGATTTTAAACAAGTGGTTCGCGGCGGAAAATCTAGGTTTAGAATTTGATTTAGTTAAACCAAAACCTACCACCAGAAAAAAAGCAGGTAAAGACATGGCAGAAATAGATGCTCCTGTCGCGCTTAACATTGATGATAACCGTTTAAAGGATGTGCTCAAGACTACCGCTAAAGCGCGTGAATCTTTAGATCGTATCTTTAACGAACAAGAAGATGATGCTGAAGACGCTCAAGTAGCGGCTATGGCGGCGGGCATTAGAGCACTTAGAAATGCTGATACTAGTAAGTCTCAGACGCAAGCAGAAGCTCAGTCTAAAAAGGCTGCTACTGCGGCTTCTAATTCTAAGAGCGCCCAGACTTCCACTGCTTCTTCTAAGAAGGGCGCACCTTTTAGTGCTGCTGAACTTGAGGAAATTTTTACCCTGCTTAAGGCTAAAGATAGTTGGGATGAATCTGATCTCAGACGAGCTTATGGTAAACGTTCATTACTACTTGGTAAGTTTATCGATAAGGTCAATGAAGTATCGCTTGAACTCTATGATGATTACGTCTTTTTATCAGACGATGGCGTGGTCGATATCGAAACAGAGTACCTCGATGGAGTATTAGCTAAGATGAAAGAAGACTTGGCCAAATAAACTTGAGAAGTAATCTTGGGAAGTAATCTTGGGAAGATTACTTGTTTTGGTGAAGTAAACTTAGACCAAGCCATCTTTTTAATCATCCTCAACTAGTTAGGGCGTGCTAATAGTTGAGGATGATGTTTTTTATGGCGCCAATTTTTAAGGGGTTGGGGGCGTGGTGTCTTTGGGGGCAAAATTTTTTTAATTTTGAGGGATTGGGGGTGAAGGCTTTATGTTGAGAGATTTTTTTACGGACTCTGAAGTAAGGCCTAGATTTAAAATAATACAAAAAAAACACCGGTTGCCCGGTGTTTGATGTGTTTAATTAAGGGATTAAAGGAGAAGTGTATTATTAGTCTTTAAGGTCAAGCACTTTGGTGATGGTCTTAAATATGTCGGTCTGGTCAGTTAAACCCATAATGTTGATAGCACCTGGACCGTAAGCTGCTACACGGAGCTGAGCACCGGTGTGACCTGAGTTGTTTACGTCGTCAGAGTTACCATAAGATACAGACATTGGGACACCGTCATGGGTGATTACGGCCTGAGTATAGCCTGGAGTCTGAGCATCTGGGTAAACGATCTGAATAGCGTGAGCGTGGTCAGCAGTTACAATAACTAAGGTATTGCCGTCTTTCTTAGCAAAATCTAAAGCTACTTGTACTGCTTCATCAAGGTCTATGGTTTCACCGAACTGGCCACATGGGTTGTTAGCATGTGCTTGTTTGTCGATAGAAGCGCCTTCAACCTGGAGGAAGAAGCCTTTCTTGTTATTCTTTAAAAGGTCGATAGCCTTTGAAGTCATAGAGGCTAAGGTTGGAATGTCGCTAGTTCTGTCAGCATTTACTTCGCAAGTTACGGCAGGCTTATCAATGTTGCCACGAGGTGAAGCTTGTGGGCCCTTTAAGCGAATTGGCATGTTGCCTTCTGAGAACAAACCAAGTACTGGAGTCTTTTGGTCAGCCTTTTTAACAGCTTCAAGTTCGCTCGCGTTAGTTACAATCTTAAAGCCTTCTGCTTTAGCCTGTTCGAGGAGAGTTTTTCCAGCATACTTACCAGCAGTTGCAGTTTCCTTAAATGACTTCATACCGCCACCTAAAACTACATCAGCACGAGTGGTGATAAGCTGTTCAGAAATTGAGCCAAGACCACCCTTATCTAAAGTGCCATCAGGGCATTTCTCAGCGGTAGCACTAGGACCGTAGCACTTACGATGAGTTACGTGAGCAAGTAAAACTGCAGGGGTGGCATCCTGAATTTCAGCGGTTGAAACGTCACCGGTAGCTAAACCTTTCTTTTTAGCAAGTTCAATAAGGTTTACTTGTGGCTGACCATTGACGTCAACTGAAATAGCACCGTTGTATGATTTGGTACCAGTAGCCCAAGCGGTACCAGAAGCTGCAGAATCGGTTACATAGTCAGGCTTCTTGGTCTTCTTGTTAAGAGAGTAGTGAGTGTACTGACCAGTGATTGGTAATGCATCAAGACCTTTAAAAGCCCCGCCTGCGCCGTGAGCGTAGTTACGAGCTGCGGTGATTTCGCTGTCCCCCATTCCGTCACCAATTAAAAGGATTACGTTCTTAGCATGAGTCTTGTTTGCAAGAGCAAGTTCGGCAGCATACATGTTCTTCATGTCGCCGTGGATACGTGACGCGCCACCACGAACAGTGATATTGCCAACAGCAGCACGATTATAAACGTCATCCTTAGCAGATGCGGTATTGATAGCAAGAGCTGACGTGGCAGCTAAACATAATACAGAAAGGATTTTTATATCCATTTGGTTGAACCTCTATTTTAGATATATTCGATCCTCGATGATAGGAATTTAGGATCGAGTGTTGGAGTTTGATTTAAACGATGGTTCTACTTTAAAGGATGATTGTTAATTGTTCTTACGGTGTATTGTTAAGTTAATTAAAATCATGAGTGGAAAAATTTGCTAAAAAAGAAGATGCGGTAAAATATGTTAAATTCTCGTTTAAGGCCTTAAAAATAAAGCTTTGAGTCAAAAGAAAAAATAAACCCCGGAGTTAGAAGAAAAAATAAAGTTCGGAGTTAGAAGAAAAATAAAAGCGAGCGTAAATGAATGCGCTCGCTTAATTAGTTCTGTTGTTTGTGGTTTATTAAGCGCGGAGCTTAAACCAGGAGTTTTTTAGCTCGGGCTAAGTGCTTTATCTTTTTTGTGGTTTGAAAGTAAGAGACAGCCAATAACCCCGGTAAGAACAATTAGGGCCCCTATGATAGAGCGTGAACTCATGTTTTCATCGAGAATAAACCAAGCGTAAACAGCAGATGAGACCGGTTCAAGGGTAAAGACCAAGCCTGTTTCCTGCGCGGTGGTATATTTTTGTGCCGTAATTTGCATATAGAAGCAGTAAAAAGTACAGATAACCGAAAGGGTGATAAGTGAAATAATGGCGTGTCCAGAACTTGGAAGCGCAAAACCTTCACCCGTAATGGTTTGAGCAATGATGGCTAAGATGGTGGAAAAAACCACCTGCCAAAAACCAAAATTTACCGCATCAAAACGTTGGCTAAAGACCCGAGTAAAATGAATGTCAATGGCGTAGACTAACCCTGAAAGCAAAGCAAACGCCGCCCCAAGATTAAAATCAAGCCCTCCGGAACCAGATAGGAGGTAGAGCCCACACAAAATAACTATAAGCGCCCCGGTGACAGAATGACTTGGGAGGGTGCGCGTGATAAAGATATTGATGATAATAACAAAGGCAACCGAGGAAGAGATCAAAAAGCCTACGGTTGAAGCATCTGCTGTTTTTACAGCGTATAGAATAAAAAGTACCATCGCCACAATTTGCACCGCCCCTAAAAATGAGGTGTTTAAAAGTGGGAAAGTTGGTTTTTTAAGTTTTTTATGGAAGAAGACTAAAATCAAAATGATAGTTAAAAAGAAGCGGCACGTAATGACGCTAAAGGGAGCCATTTCGGCCCCAATAATCTTCAACAATGGATATGAAAGGCCCCAACCAACAGCAACTGAGGTGAGAGCTAAGAGGGCAGTTGAATGTTTCATAGATATAAACCAAAATCTTTACCGTTCTTGAAGTTTTAGATCAGGTATTGAAAAGTTTTGCTTTTTAATAAATTAGATGTGGTTAATTAACTGTTACAGCTCACTGAGAATATAGCTATTTTGCTCAGTCATTATTATTCAAAAGTGAGCTCACTCATTTTTAAATGTTGATCGGTCATTTTAAATCACTGCTCAATAGTTTTTGTTTTAAAACTGTAAAAATAAGGCGGTTATCAGTTAAACCGCCATTATTTCACTCAGTTTCATCAAACGGATCACCTAAAACGGTAATTCATCATATTCAAACAATCCGAGATCTTCGTAAGTAGGCTTCTCCAAGCCATTTTTCGCAATATACTTATATAGCTAGCAAATATGCTCTTCCTTAAACGAGTTTGAATATTGCAACTTGCTTGACACAAACCGCACGCCTTTTGTCCGAAATTTGCAAACCATGTTGTTACCAAGTGTTTTACGTTTAAAAACACGGGGTTGAATTTTTGATATGATGATATGGCAAATGTCTTAAGATAGTCTGGAGGCCTTGCTTTTTATTTATTGCTTTGGCTTACAGTCTGTTTTATATTTAGCTGTCTGTTTTAATACTTGCTCTATTAATGGAGCCGAAGAGGAAATTTATGCACGTAGCACTAGGTGTTGAATACAACGGTAGAGCGTATAACGGTTTTCAGAGACAAAAAGATGTAGTTAGTATTCAAGGGGCTTTGGAACGTGCTATTTCTACAGTTGCAGCTGAAGAAATTAGTATTATTTGCGCAGGTCGCACGGATGCTGGGGTGCATGCTACAGGTCAAGTGGTGAGTTTTGATTGCTCTAAAGTTAGAAGCATGCAGGCTTGGACCTTAGGCGTTAACGCTAACTTGCCTCCTGATATTGCAATTACTTGGGCTCATGAAATGCCTGCAGATTTTCATGCGCGTTTTAGTGCTACAGCTAGACGTTACCGCTATGTTATTTTTAATGGTAGGTCTCGCCCAGGTCTTGGTAGTGGTTTAGTAACTCATTACCATATGGGAGAACTCGATGCAGCTAAAATGCAAGAAGCAGCAATGTGTTTAATTGGTGAACATGATTTCACTACCTTTAGAGGGATTAATTGCCAAAGCCGTACCCCAAACCGCGATGTACACTTTGTAAAAGTATGGCGCCAAGGGAGCTATGTAGTGGTAGACATAGCAGCAAATGCTTTTTTGTTACATATGGTACGTAATATTGTCGGTTCTTTATTAGAAATAGGTAGTGGCAAACATGAAGTTTCTTGGATGGCGGAAATTTTTGCGGCCAAAAATAGACAAATTGCTGCTGCTACCGCTCCATCTGATGGACTGTATTTGGTAGATGTTACATATCCGGCTCAGTTTAGAGTACCACGTCCTGACAACATTGGGCCGTTATTTATGCTGTAGTGCAAATTGTTTGGTAAGCTGTGGTGTAGATTGTAAAGCAAAATGTAGGGTAAATTGTAAGACAAGCTGTAGGACCAACTGGTGCTTTTAAGTGTCACTCTTTTTTTTAGGTTGGCACTTTCATAGTAATAGGTATATACAATTAACAGTGCTAGAAGCTTGCAGTAATAAACACTTGCGGTAATGGTGGTAACGGACAATTAACAGTAATATACAAGCAATAGACAAGCAATAAACAACTAATAGCAAGTTAGCGCACAGCAATTTAGTTAATAGCTAATCAAGCTAATGATATTTAGCTAATAATAGCAATAGGAATATACAACTCATGCTAAAAGCTCCCCAACCACCTAAAGATCAAAGTTTTAATAGTCGTGCCGAATTCTTTAAAGATCATATTTACGGCACAACTAAAGGTAAAATCAGAGCAGCAGTAGTGTGGCGTGATTTGCAGGAAATATTACAAAGTTTTCCGGCGGGCCAAAAGCTACGAGTCCTTGACGCCGGAGGGGGCTATGGTTTTATGGCTGCTAAAATTGCGGCCCTTGGCCATGATGTTGAAGTCGTCGATATTTCTGAAGATATGATTGCTTTAGGTAAAGAAGAATTAGCCCGAAACGAAGTGGTAGGTTCCATTAACTTTACCTTAGGAGCAGTGCAGGATTTAAAAACTTTATTCCCTAAACAAAAGTTTGATCTGGTGCTATGCCATGCGGTTTTAGAGTGGTTAGTCGATCCACACCCTGTAATTGGGGTTTTAAAGAGCATGTTAGCTCCAGGTGGGATTTTATCTCTTCTCGTCTATAATCGTACAGGGTTACTCTTTCAAAGCTTAGTGGTAGGTAATTTCGATTATATTAAGGCAGGTTTAGTTAAACGTCGCCGGCAAAAATTGACACCACAAACTCCTTTAAACATTGATGAAGTGAAATTATGGCTTAAACACGAAAATCTTGATGTTGTAGGTATGAGTGGGGTTCGAGTAGTGCATGACTATATGCGCGACAAAACTGAACAAATCAGCAAGTTTGATGACTTACTTCAATATGAACTTTTATATAGCCGTCATCCAGTGTTTGCGCCTTTAGGCCGTTATGTCCATTTGTGGACCGCGCCTTTAGTTTTTGACCCTTTAGCTGTGGAAAATAATTAACGAATTAGAGATGTTTTTTTAGCAAGAGTTGTAAATTGTGGCGTAAAACCCACACGCTCGCGTGTGGAATGAAAGCCACTTTTTTATAGAAAACTATATTTCTACTACTTGGCATTAGCATAGAACAAGACATTAGCATAGAACAATATATAACCTAAATGTTAGGAAGATTGACTGTACTTCCTTGTCGTAAGACAGAAATTTACCGC
>OIYP01001082.1_pt1 | contig 14724 bp, 13 predicted proteins | sample 1588261 | NCBI WGS metagenome assembly OIYP01 (sample SAMN03283293) | human gut metagenome | biome: human-associated habitat; material: feces | host: Homo sapiens | place: Peru | collected 2012
ACACCGCCGCGCTCGCCGATCTTCATCACGCCGAGCCAGAGCGAGAGCACGCCCGTCAGGCCGAGCGAGATCTCGAAGGCCGTTTTCGAGGTCTCGAACGTGGAGTTCATGATGTCGGGAAAGACGGATACGTCGCCGAGGAAGATGAGCCTGGCCAGCGCGATGACGAAGGCGATGAGGAAGAAGGCGACCCAGATATAGTTCAATACCATGTTGGAATGTGACTGCTTTTAGCTGCAAAAGTACTGCAAATGATTGAGACTGCCGCATGCCGCCCCTGATATTTGCCCCGGTGGGGCGGGATGGCTCTGACAAATCCGCGCCTGCTTATGCGTTGGGCTTCAAATAGATTTCGTACCTTTGCACACATTTGCAATCAACATGGCAGAAGACACATTCGACATACGCTCGGAGCAGCAGCAGCCCTCGAAGTCAGAGCGCGAGTTTGAGAACGCCCTCCGCCCGCTCTCGTTCGGCGATTTCAGCGGGCAGCGGAAGGTCGTCGACAATCTCCGCATCTTCGTCGAGGCCGCCAAGTACCGCGGCGAGCCGCTCGACCACACACTCCTGCACGGCCCCCCCGGACTGGGCAAGACGACGCTCTCCAACATCATCGCCAATGAGCTCGGCGTGGGCTTCAAACTGACCTCGGGGCCTGTGCTCGACAAGCCTGGCGACCTGGCCGGCCTGCTGACCGCGCTCGAACCGAACGACGTGCTCTTCATCGACGAGATCCACCGTCTAGCGCCCGTCGTCGAGGAGTACCTCTACTCGGCCATGGAGGACTACCGCATCGACATCATGATAGACCGTGGGCCGGCGGCGCGCTCCATACAGATAGATATCAATCCCTTCACCCTCGTCGGGGCCACCACGCGCAGTGGCCTGCTGACGGCCCCGCTCCGTGCCCGCTTCGGCATCAACCTCCATCTCGAGTACTATGACGCCGAGACGCTCCGTGCCATCATTCACCGCTCGGCGTCGATTCTCGGCGTCCCCATCACCGATGACGCCGCCACCGAGATAGCTGGTCGCTCGCGCGGCACGCCGCGTATCGCCAACGCCCTGCTCCGCCGCGTGCGTGACTTCGCACAGGTCAAGGGCAACGGCCGCATCGACACCGAGATCGCCCGCTATGCCCTGGAGGCCCTCAACATCGACCGCTACGGCCTCGACGAGATAGACAACAAGATACTGCTGACCATCATTGACAAGTTCAAGGGCGGGCCCGTCGGTGTGTCGACCATCGCCACCGCCATCGGTGAGGACTCCGGGACACTGGAGGAGGTCTACGAGCCGTTTCTCATCAAGGAGGGCTTCATCCGCCGCACGCCCCGCGGCCGTGAGGTCACCGAACTGGCCTACCGCCACCTGGGGCGCAGCATCTACACCGGCAACGCCGGACAGCCCACGCTTTTCGACTGAGCCCGGCGCCGGCCTGCCTCCCCATCAACCGCCAAACCATGATTTCATACAACACCATCAATGTCAAGATGCCCGCCATCTCGCATCGCGAGACCTCGGCCTGGGTGCGCGACGTGGCCCGCTCCTACGGCAAGCGTGTGGGCGACGTGGCCTACGTCTTCTGCGACGATGACAAGATTCTTGAGGTCAACCGCCAATACCTGCGGCACGACTACTACACCGACATCATCACCTTCGACTATTGCGAGGGCGATGTTGTGAGCGGCGACCTCTTCATCAGCCTCGACACCGTGCGCACCAATGCCGGGCAGTTCGGCAAGGACTACGACGACGAGCTCCACCGCGTCATCATTCACGGCATCCTCCACCTCGTCGGCATCAACGACAAGGGGCCCGGCGAACGCGAGGTCATGGAGGCCGCCGAGGATCGCGCCTTGGCCCGTCTCGCCGAGATGCGCCGCGGCAAGGAGGCCTGAGCCCCCGACCCAACCGACAATCAACAACAGCAACTCTATCATAATGAATTTTGTAGAAGAATTAAGGTGGCGCGGTATGCTCCACCAGATGATGCCCGGCACCGAAGAACTCCTGGACAAGGAGCAGGTGACGGCCTACGTCGGCATCGACCCCACCGCCGACTCGCTTCACATCGGTCACCTTTGCTCTGTCATGATGCTCCGCCACTTCCAGCGCGCTGGGCATAAGCCGCTGGCCCTCGTCGGCGGCGCCACAGGCATGATTGGCGACCCCTCGGGCAAGAGCGCCGAGCGCAACCTGCTCACTGAGGACACCCTGCGCCATAACGTCAGCTGCATCAAGGCGCAGCTCGCCCGCTTCCTCGACTTTGGCGCCGACGCCCCCAATGCGGCCGAACTGGTCAACAACTACGACTGGATGAAGGACTTCACCTTCCTCGACTTCGCCCGCGACATCGGCAAGCACATCACCGTCAACTACATGATGGCCAAGGACAGCGTCAAGAAACGCCTCAATGGCGAGGCCCGCGACGGCCTCTCTTTCACAGAGTTCACCTACCAGCTGCTCCAGGGGTACGACTTTCTCTACCTCTACCAGACCAAGAACTGCAAACTGCAGATGGGCGGCTCTGACCAGTGGGGCAACATCACCACCGGCACGGAGCTCATTCGCCGCACCCTCGGCGCTGAGGCCGAAGCCTACGCCCTCACCTGCCCGCTCATCACCAAGGCCGACGGCAAGAAGTTCGGCAAGACGGAGCAGGGCAATGTCTGGCTCGACCGCCGCTACACCACGCCTTACAGGTTCTACCAGTTCTGGCTCAACGTCGGTGACGAGGAGGCAGAGCGCTACATCAAGATTTTCACCAGTCTGGGTCACGACGAGATCGACGCCCTCATTGCCGAGCACCGCGCCGATCCCGGCCGCCGCGCGCTCCAGAAGCGCCTCGGTGAGGAGGTGACCTGCATGGTTCACAGCCGTGAGGACTACGAGATGGCCCTCGAGGCCTCAGGCATACTTTTCGGTAAGGCCACCAAGGAGAGCCTGCTCCGTCTCGACGAGGACACGCTGCTCAGCGTCTTCGACGGCGTGCCCGGTTTCAGCGTCAGCCGTGACCAAGTCATCGGTGCCAAGGCTGCTGATCTGCTGGCCGTCACCACGCAGTGCTTCGCCTCGAAGGGGGAGATGCGCAAGCTCACGCAGGGCGGCGGTGTCAGCCTCAACAAGGAGAAGCTGCAGGACGCTGACCGCGTCATCACGGCCGACGACCTTGTTGGTGGCAAGCACCTCATTGTGCAGCGCGGCAAGAAGAATTACTACCTCATCAACGTGGCCGACTGAGGCGGCTCGCATTCTGGCATTTTGGGACTGCGGCGACACTTTTCTCCGCCGCAGCTTGGCCGTGTCGGCATAAGTGCGTAACTTTGCACCGTCATCTTCGGGTGGCAACTGAGTCTGTTCCATGGTGTAATGGTTAGCACTAGAGTTTTTGGTTCTCTCAGTCCCCGTTCGAATCGGAGTGGAACAACTTGTTTATGGAGGAGGACGCGCCGTCGGCGCGTCCTCCTTTCAGTATATGCGCCGGGCGCCTGGAACAGGGGCTGTCATCTTCCGACAGATGTAATGCGTTGGGCGCCCCGTCCGGGCATCACAACTCAGTTCAGAGCAACACATAGCCCCGTCCCGGGGTTTTCACCGCGCATGTGCCGCGCATCATCAATCGCGCTCATTACACATAAAATAGACCCCAACCGCTCATTGGATTTTGTGATGGTTTTCAGGCACACGGGAAGTTCATCCCAGTGTCAGCGCGGCTCCCACGACAATCTAATTTTTGAGTTTAACACTGCTTGCTTTCGGCGCCAGAAAACCGTATCTTTGCAGCAGAGGAAAAGGCCACCCCACAAGGGCGGCCTTTTCTCGTCCCCCGCGACACCCTCTATCGCCAGTATGCGTCAAAAATCGCCCCAGTTTTTAGCGAAACTTCCCTAGGCCTCGGAAAAATTTGCTCCGAGCTAATTCTGATTTGCCCTAGGGAAATTTCGCTGAAGTCCCATTTTAACAATCCGAGTCCAGCCGAAAGTTAAAGAGGTTAATGTGCCGTTTCAGCAATCGGCGCAAAAAGGTGAAGTGGCGGATGGCGCGGTGCTATATTATGGGGCCGTCGGGCAACCTTGAGCGTCTTGGATCCGTTAACCGCAAGGAAGATCTGTGCGAACCCCTAGCGCAATTTAAAATGCTATTTCAAGGAAATGGCCAAACAATACGGATTGCCGGCATATTCTTTTTTATTCGACGTCTATGCAAGTCCCCTATGCAAGTCCCCGAATCAAATGAGCCATTTTCCCCATGCCTTACATAACCAAGCTGGTTGCAGAACAGTGTTGTCCTGCCGATAACAAGGCCACTTCCTCCATTATAATGTGTATGGCCGTATATCCAGGGATCTGGATTATAATGCTTGACAAAGTCATCCATATCTACCGCAAAGGCCGAGTTGACGGGACCTGACTTGAAACGTGGGTCGCTGACGCTGAGTGTAGGCTGATGGTGTGACACCACAATCTTGCAGGTCGCATCAGACTTTTCCAAAGCCTTGGACAACCATTCCGTGCACTGCTGGTGCAGCTTCACATAAGCTAGAGTCAACTGGCAAGTGCAAAATTACAGGATATGTTTGAAGAACTCGTGTTTTAGGTGTGGAGAAATTGAGCTTTTCCCTTGGCCTTGCGTTGATTTTAGCTTGGGCTTTTCTTATTAGCTCATTGGTAACATACTTGAAGCCGTTTCTTTAGGGATGTACTGCCTTATGAGCTTGTTCACGTTTTCGATGGCTCCTTTCTGCCAGGAACAATAGGCATCCGCAAAATACACGGAGGCTCCCCTGATGGCTTTGGTTATGTCCCCGTGTGCGCAGAACTCGCTTCCGTTGTCCGTGGTGATTGTCTTCACCCCGTCTCCCATATACGGCAACAGCAGCCTGACCGCGGCTTTTGCGGCATGTGCGGCTTCCTTGCCGTGTCTGAGTTTCTCCATGAGTATGAAGTTGGTCGAGCGCTCGGTGAGCGTGAGTATGGCTCCCTTGCCGTTCTTTCCGACTATTGTGTCCATTTCCCAGTCCCCGAAGCGCTTGCCGTCGGCCTCCGCGGGCCTGTCGTGTATGCTTTTTCGGTTGGGGATGTTCCTCACTTTCGTGGTGCGGACAGGCCTGCCGTGCCTGTTGTACCTCATTCCGTGCCTGCAATGTCCGGCCAGCTCGCCGCTCCCGTCCGCGCGGATATGGCGGTATATAAGCTCGTGGGATATGCGCTTCCCCTCTTTCCTCATATATCCTGATACCTGCCGGGGCGACCAGTCATCGTTTCTCACATGTTCGAGGGCCTCCCATACCACAAGGGGGTCCTTGCGGCTGTTCTCCGTGGTGCGCCTGCGGCGTGACATTGCCATCTCATGGGCCTTTCTCCAAAGGTACCTGCCGCTCTTTGTGCAGTTGCGCCTGAGCTCACGCGAAAGGGTTGATTCACTTATGCCCACCAATGAGGCGATCTCTTTTCTTGCCGTTTTCTTTTGCAATAACACGAAAATTTGCGACCTTTGTTCCGAAGTTACTTGCTTATACATAACAATACAAAGTTAGTGATTTCAGGGGAGGTCTTGAGCCTCCCCTTTCGTTTTTTGTATTGCCAGTTGCTCTCCCGAGCCGTAGCCGTCCTCTCCGCCTTTGCGCTACGCTCCAAGGCGGAGAGGACGGTGGGATTTATTGCACTTCGTTTTTGAATGTACGGAGTGAATTTGACGGATGAGGAGGTCTTGAAAATGATATTGTCCATAATCTATGTATGTAACACAAGAAATATGTAGTTTGATGCGCGATATTGATGTTTTATTCGTATTTTTGCAATTCTAATAGTCAGTTAAATGGGAAAGAAACTCAATCGTATAAAAGTGATGCTTGTTGAAAAAGACATCTCACAAACAGAATTAGCTGAGAAACTGGGAAAAAGCTATAGTACAATCAATGCATATTGTGCCAACAGGGTACAGCCTTCATTGGAGATACTTTACAAGATAGCCTCTCTTCTTTCGGTAAGCATAAAGGACTTGGTAGTTGACAACAATCCAACTGACAAAAACAATTAATAAGAAAGCAAGATATGGCGAAGAAAAAGAGCACGCCTAAAAGCGTAACGATAGAGCAAATGCTGTGGAACTCTGCCAATGAGTTGCGTGGAAATCTTGATGCGGCAGAATACAAGAGTGTTGTACTTGGGCTGGTATTTCTTAAATATATCAACGACTGTTTTAAAACGAAGTATGACACTCTTGTCGCCGAGGGAGACGGTTTCGAGGAAGATCCGGACGAATATATTGGTGACAATATCTTTTTCGTGCCTAATGAAGCCCGGTGGCAAACGATAGCTGATGCGGCATTGACATCAGAGATTGGCATAAAGATAGACCATGCCATGGAAGCCATTGAAAAGGACAACCACCAGCTTCAAGGCATACTGCCAAAGAATTATGCCCGTCCTGAACTCGACAAACGTCGATTGGGCAATGTAGTAGATATTTTCAACAACTTGAATTTTCCCGGAAATGAAGCGCGTGATGTATTAGGGCGCGTATATGAGTATTTCCTTGGTGAATTTGCCCGTGAGGAAGGGAAAAAAGGAGGTGAGTTCTATACACCGTCCTGCGTAGTGCGTACTATTGTTGAAGTTATCCAACCCTACAAGGGGAAAATTTATGATCCGGCCTGCGGATCCGGCGGTATGTTCGTGCAGAGCAGTAAGTTTATCGAACGCCATCGTGGAAATATACAGAATATATCCGTTTACGGGCAGGAACTAAATAGCAACACATGGCGGCTTGCACAAATGAACCTTGCTATACGTGGCATAGAGGCAAACTTCGGAGAAAGCTATGCGGACTCTTTTCATAATGATCAGCACCCTTTTCTGAAGGCGGATTTTGTAATGGCAAACCCGCCGTTCAATATATCCAAGTGGGGTGGAGATCAACTTAAAGACGATCCCCGTTGGGTGTATGGCGTACCGCCTGAGGGAAATGCCAACTTCGCATGGATGCAGCACATGCTCTATCACCTCGACGATACAGGGCGCATAGGTCTGGTGCTCGCCAACGGCTCTCTTTCATCACAGCAGGGTACGGAGGGCACAATACGCCGTAATATAGTGGATGCAGACCTCGTTGAAGGTATCATAGCCATGCCATCACAGTTATTTTATAATGTGCAGATTCCATGTTGTCTGTGGTTCTTGACAAAACATAAGTCGCAACCGGGCAAGACCCTCTTCATTGATGCCCGTAACATGGGCTATATGAAAGACCGTACACACCGTGAACTGTCATGCGGAGAGGAGGAAGAAGACCATGGTAATGACATAGGGCGCATAGCCGACACTTTTGAACAGTTCCGTAACGGTACGCTTGAATCAGAAAAAGGTTACTGTGCTATGGCTACAATCGAGGAGATTGCCGCTCAGGACTATACCCTCACGCCGGGACGCTATGTGGGCATTGCAGAGGTTGAAGATGACGGTGAGCCTTTTCAAGAGAAGATGACACGCCTGACCACGGAGCTGTCCGATATGTTCACGAAGTCACATGAATTGGAGGAGGAAATACGCCGACAATTAGCAAGCATTGGATTTGAACTGAAGTGACATACGCATTCTTCGTTGGAGGGCATTAACTTATAAAACGAAGGATATGAAAGAAAAATTAATTCAAGAAATCAGTACAGCAATGGCCGAAGTGTTAAGTTTTGAACAAGTCGCTCACCTTAATGGTGTATTGCTCCAAGTCGTGAGCGGCTACACTATTACCGAAGATGGTGAGACACTGCACGAGAACGCAGTGTCTAACGACCGTCTGCTTGACATCTTTCTGTCTGCAAAGCAAGTGGAAGGCTGTACAACTCCTACAATTAAATACTATGGTTCTACCATCCGGCAATTGTTCAAAAAGATGCCTAAAAAGGTAACAGACTACTCGACCGAGGACATCAGAGCCTATCTTGCCGTATTCCAACGGAAGAATAAATCAAGCAAAGTTACGATTGACAATATTCGCCGGATATTTTCTTCGTTCTTCGCTTGGCTTGAAGAAGAAGACTACATTGTCAAAAGTCCTGTCCGCAGGATTCATAAGGTAAAGACCGGAACGCAGGTCAAAGAGGTGTTGAGTGATGAAAACATCGAACAGCTCCGTGACAATTGTACTAAAACTCGTGACCTCGCCATGATTGACCTGCTCGCTTCTACGGGTATGCGTGTTGGTGAGTTAGTGAAACTTAACCGTGAGGACATCAACTTCACAGAGCGTGAATGTATCGTTTTCGGTAAGGGAAACAAGGAACGGATTGTTTACTTTAATGCCCGTGCGAAGATTCATTTGCAACAATACTTGGCTTCTCGAAAAGACCGTAACAAGGCTCTCTTTGTCTCGTTGGCGAAACCTCATAAACGTTTGGAAATATCGGGTGTGGAAACCCGACTGCGTAAAATCGGTCGCTCGGCAAAGATTGTGCGTGTTCATCCTCACAAGTTCCGTCGCACATTGGCTACTATGGCTATCGACAAAGGTATGCCCGTGGAACAGGTACAACGGCTACTCGGACATGTCAAGATAGATACCACCATGCACTATGCGATGGTGAATCAAAACAATGTCAAACTCTCGCACCGTAAATTTATCAATTAACATGTGGACTTGTTCGACATATGGCAGAGGTGTATCGTTCTCCAATAGCAAGCGAGGAAATGATAATTTAAAACAAGCCTATGCCTAATTCATATCAATATTCAGAGGATGCTTATGAACAATCCATATTGGAATTGTTCGGTGAGATGGGTTATGAATACCATTACGGCCCGGAATTAGAAGAACAAACGGGACGTGACCTGCATATTAGCTATATGTCAGCAGTTTTGCATGATGCCTTATTGCGCATTAATGGACGGGAGAAAGCGAAAGCTGTGGAAGAGGCATTTCGTAAGGTGCGTGATCTGTTTGGCAGACCTCTTCTTGAAGCAAATATACAGTTGACCGACTGGTTACAAAACGGGCTTGATGTTACAATTAGACTTCCGAAAGGGCTTGTAAAGAGCGACCACGTAAGGCTATTGGATTTTGACCAAGTGGAAAACAATTCCTTCCATGTGGTCAATCAATGGTCTGTCGTTAATGGGCGGACAACAAAGCGAGCCGATGTTGTTGTGTTCCTCAATGGGATGCCTATCTCCGTAATAGAGCTGAAATCGCCCTCGCGAGAAGTGACGAACTCCGAAGAAGCCTACCAGCAACTGCAAAATTACATGAGGCAAATACCGCAGCTTTTCACAGCTGCACAGATGCTGGTCATCAGTGACATGGCAGACACACGGGTTGGCAGCATCACCGCACCGTTAGATCGTTTCATGGAATGGAAGACTACGGATGGTTCATATGAGAGTACTACCTATGCAGATTTTGAAACCTTCTTTAAAGGCATCTTCGAAAAGGAGCGACTGCTTGACATCATCAGTGGCTTCACTCTGACTATGGGCGGCGACAAGAAAGTACGCATTCTGGCAGGCTACCACCAATATTTTGCCGTAAAGAAGGCATTAGACTGTACCCGGCAGGCTCTGAGACGGAATGATGGAAAAATCGGCGTTTTCTGGCATACGCAAGGCAGCGGAAAAAGTCTGTCAATGGTGTTCTATGTAAGTGGGTTACTGAAAAACCTGCTGTCTGCAACCATATTGGTGCTTACAGACCGCCTTGACCTCAATGATCAGTTACACTCTACATTTGCTGCTTGTAGTGATTACCTTAGGCAGAAGCCTATCAAAGCAACTGATGGCGACAACCTGTATCAACTTCTGGAAGAACGCAAGAGCCATGGTATCATATTTGCCAATATTCAAAAGTTCAAAGACCGTGAAACGGTCATAACCCAGCGACATGATCTGATAGTTATAAGCGATGAAGCACACCGGACACAGTCTAATACGCAGACAAAGGTAAATACAGAGACTGGCGAGGTTAAACTCGGTTTTGCGGCAATTGTGAGAAAACTGTTGCCGAATGCGGCGTTTATAGGCTTTACAGGCACACCGATAGAAAAAGACGACAACGACACACGCAGTGTGTTTGGGAATTATATAGACATCTACGACATGACGCAGGCCGTTGAGGACGGTGCAACCGTGCCTGTATATTACGAGAGCCGACTGATCAAGCTTAACCTCGATGAAACGACACTGAAACTGCTTGATAAAGAATATGAGAAACTGGCGGAAGAAGGAGCTGAGGAGGAAGACCTTAAACGCTCGAAGCAGGAGAATGCGCAACTTCGTTCCATACTTCATGCACCCGAAACCATTGACACGCTGTGCCGTGACATCATAAACCATTATGAACAGAACCGCGCTTACCAACTTACCGGTAAGGCCATGATCGTGGCTCTTGACCGTCCTACCGGAATTGACATCTATAAAAAACTTCTTGAATTGCGTCCCTCATGGAAGGACATTGTCGCCGTGGTGATGACGCAAGGTAACCAAGATCCGGTAGAATGGAACGATATCATCGGCAGCAATGCACATAAAATGGAACTGGCACGCCAGTTCAAAGACAACAATTCACAGTTGAAGATAGCCATTGTAGTGGATATGTGGCTTACCGGATTTGATGTTCCGTCTCTCGCAACAATGTATGTTTACAAGCCTATGAAAGGTCATAACCTGATGCAGGCCATAGCACGAGTCAACAGGGTTTTCCCGGAAAAGAGCGGTGGCTTGGTAGTAGACTATATCGGCATCGCCCAAGCTTTGAGGAAAGCCATGCACGATTATACAGGGCGTGACAAGAAGAATTACGGTGATCCAAATATCGCCACTACAGCATACGAACAATTCAAGAACGCACTTCAAGAGTGTCGCAAGTGCCTGGATGGCTACGACTATTCAGCGTTTGCCACATGTTCTAACTTAAAACGTGCCCAACTTATCAGAGGTGGCGTAAATGTACTGCTGGACAAGAAAAAGGAGGATGTCAAAGAGATTTTCTTGGAACAAAGCAAACGGCTGATGCAAGCGACCACACTTTGCCGCAGCATACTTGTCGAGGACGAAAAATACGAAGAGGCCTATTTCGAGTCAGTGCGTACATTGCTCGTAAGGCTTGCAAAACCCGGTAAAATAACGCGCAAGATAATAGATGAACGAATAACTGCACTGCTCAAAGTTGCGGTTAAAGCCGATGGAGTTGTAGAAATTCTTAATACCAAGGATACAGAGTTTTCACTCTTTGACGAGAGTTTTTTGAAAGATGTAGCTAACATGAAAGAAAAGAACCTTGCCATAGAACTGTTGAAACGTCTTCTTTCTGACTACATAAAAAAACGCCAACGCAAAAACATGACGCAGGCGGATAAATTCAGCGAAATGCTTGATGCGAAATTGGCAGAATACCTACGAGGGCTTATAAGCAATGAAGAGGTGATAAAGGAGCTTCTTCGCATAGCTCGCGAACTGAAAGAACATGCTGATGAAGCCTCGGAGTTGGGACTCACCGATGAAGAACAGGCTTTCTATGATGCGCTGACTAAACCGCAAGCAGTGCGCGACTTTTATGAAAATGACCAATTGTTGGCTATGGCGAAGGAGCTGACAGAGCTACTGCGAAACAGCAAGACTATTGACTGGCGGCATAAGGAATCGACAAGGGCAAGGATGCGGTCTATGGTGAAGCGGTTGCTGAAGAAATACAAATATCCCCCACAGGAACAGGAGGGGGCATTGGAAACGGTTATCAAGCAATGCGAGCTTTGGGTTGATGACAATACCGATTATTTCTATGTGAAACCTCAGGTAAAATTCAATATTTGGCAACCGACAACAGAAACGGCGATGGTAGCGGAAACCGAAGGTAAATACAACGAGTTATTACTCCTTGGCGGCTATAAAGGGCAGGAACAGCTGGACTGGATAGCGAGAACGGGGCGGTATAATGTGCGTGCAGTGGCGAAACGTGGTGCGGTTAAAAGTGAGTCGATAGCAGAATGTGCCGGAAAATTGCTACTATATGATGTGGACAACTACTCTAATTATTGGATGTTCGATCTTGCAGATATCGTCGAAAAAGCCGACAATGACATGATGCAGAAACTGGGCTATCCACGTTCGACAGAAGGTCGGGAGTATTTTCTTTATGGTATAAAGAACGAAATCGTATGCCCTCCAGTAGACGTAGGACGTTTAATCACAGAGAATAGACAAGCAAATTGGACTAAGGGAATGCCTATTTTCGTCAAAATTAATGGTGACAAATCTTTTTTCGATAGTTGTGTTAGCAACTAAGTATTATGACCTCATTATGAACCCTTGCCCGTACTTCGCAGTGTAGGCAAGGGCTTTTCAGAACAAATATCAGGGGCTTATACTGTTTTCTTGGCTTCTATAAACAGATGGGCGTTTGAGTTGACAAGCTCGATGATGCGATCGTGATACTTTGCGTTGCTGTTACATACACCTCTGCTCTGTACCACTTTGCCCATGGTCAGTGAGAACTCAACTGTCTCGATACGGTTGCCATTGTGGTCGTGTGCTGATAGAATTACGCTGTCGGTCTTGGAGTAGTACTCGCATTGAAATACGCAATGATGCAGCTCGTTACCCTCGGCCTGATAGGCTTCCAACGAGTTGAGTACCGTGATTTCAAGGTCATCGTCCTTTATCACAATGTCAAAGAAACACGACTTCTTTTCGTAGGACTCCGCCCCACGCTTTTTGGCACGCTGCATCTGCTCTCTTTTTCTCTACTTATCTTCCACATCGTTCACTTTTTTAGCCAATGATCGTGGACGGCTTTCAAGTTGTCGGGGCAGATATGCTTCGTACAGAAGATGTCTTTGCCCAACTTGTCAAGCAAACGGATGGTGGATGTCAAACAAGTGGAGCATGGCTATATTGTTACATTGGGAAAGTGCAGAGGGAAAAAGTGCAGAGGGAAGGTGTCGGTTCAACGACCTGTTCCGTTCAACTCCTCATGTCAGGAGAAAATTCTGGCTTCCTCGCTTGATCTTTATGTGCTGACGGGTTGGTCTTTTGTAAAGATTATGGAGGGATACCGCCCCGGGCGGAATATGGATTGACACCGCTCGCTCTAAGTCCGTTGCCATTGATACATGGTATCAACAGGTGGGGACAGGAGCATTTTGATGAAATTGTAAGGTCTCGCAGAGAATATGCGGAACAGCACCACAATAGGGAATAGCAAACCATAGTGACTTCAATAAGTTCGCATTAACCTGGAAAATAATGGATAGAATTAATATTTTGTCCGAAATCCTCATGGGAAACAGTGGGAAACAATCTGTTTTCCCTGGGATACTGGACGGGAAACATTTACGCTCATTTGGCTCATTTTCTGCGGTCAAATGCACGAACCGCCTAAGCGCAATTCAGGCCGTGAATCCCCGTAACACGATGAAACACAGCCTGATTATTACTTAATAAATTGATTTATCGGAGAAGTCTTACTCCTCAACAGCAGCCTGCGCCGCTGCCAGGCGGGCAATGGGCACGCGATAAGGTGAGCAGCTGACGTAGTTGAGGCCGACCTTGTCGCAGAACTTCACGCTGCTGGGCTCACCGCCGTGCTCGCCGCAGATGCCGCACTTGAGGTCTGGACGCACGGAGCGGCCTTTCTCTACCGCCATCTCGATGAGCTGGCCGACGCCGTTCTGGTCGAGCACCTGGAAGGGGTCGACCTTGAGAATCTTCTTCTCGAGATAGACGGGGAGGAAACTGGCAATGTCGTCGCGCGAATAGCCGAAGGTCATCTGTGTGAGGTCGTTCGTGCCAAAGCTGAAATACTCGGCGCGTGAGGCGATCTTGTCCGCTGTCAGTGCGGCGCGGGGAATCTCAATCATCGTGCCGACCTTGAAGGGCACTTCGACACCCTCTTCCTTGAACAGTGCGGCCGCCTCGTCGCGGATCACCTGTTCCTGCGCCTCAAACTCATAGAGAATGCCCGTCAGGGGCACCATGATCTCAGGATGCGGATCGAGGCCTTCGCGCTTAAGGTCGATGGCGGCGGAGAGGATGGCGCGGGTCTGCATCTGCGTGATTTCGGGATAGGTGTTGCCCAGACGGCAGCCACGGTGGCCGAGCATGGGATTGTGCTCACAGAGGCTCTCGACGCGCTGGCGGATATAGTCGACCGTGACGCCCATGGCCTTGGCCATCTCCTCCTGCCCCTTCAGGTCATGGGGCACAAACTCGTGGAGCGGCGGATCGAGCAGGCGCACATTGACCGGATAGCCGTTCATGACGCGGAAGATGCCCTTGAAGTCTTCCTTCTGGTAGGGCAGTAGCTTGGCCAGGGCCTTACGGCGCCCCTCGATGTCGGGAGCAAGGATCATCTCGCGCATGGCCACGATCTTCTCGTCGTCGAAGAACATGTGCTCAGTGCGGCAGAGGCCGATGCCGACGGCGCCGAAGTTGCGAGCCACCTGGGCATCGTGCGGGGTGTCGGCGTTGGTGCGCACTTGCAGGCGGGTGTACTTGGCGCAAAGCCCCATGAGTTCGGCGAAATCGCCGGAAAGCTCAGCGGCTTGCGTCGGCACCTTGCCCTTATAGACATGGCCGTTGGAGCCATTGAGCGAGATGTAGTCGCCCTCGCGGAGCACGGTGCCGTCTATCTCGACAGTGCGGTTCTTGTAGTCTACGTTGATGGCGCCAGCGCCACTGACGCAGCACTTGCCCATGCCGCGGGCCACAACGGCGGCGTGAGAGGTCATACCACCGC
>OIYP01001084.1_pt1 | contig 14720 bp, 16 predicted proteins | sample 1588261 | NCBI WGS metagenome assembly OIYP01 (sample SAMN03283293) | human gut metagenome | biome: human-associated habitat; material: feces | host: Homo sapiens | place: Peru | collected 2012
TCAATAATCTATTTAGTTCATTTATTTTTTCTTTCTTTTTAAATATATTCATCCATTCAGTATCGTTATTTTTTATCGTTTCTTTTTCCTCCTCATATAATTGTATATCTTCTTTTATTTTTTTAATTTTATCACTATACTCTTTATTATATTGCCAGTATTCTTCTTCCGGTATAAAGTTCTCTTTTAAATCTTCTTTAATTGAATTCCTTAACATTATATATTTTTCTTTTTTTATTCTTTCTTTTTTGAATACAAATTAGAAATTATGCACAAAATAATTAAAACAACAATAAATAGTACTGATTATTAATAATTCTTCAAACATTTCTTACTACTCCTCCAAATCCATTTATTTCCATCATTTCGATATCGGCGTATAATTCTAACCGATTTCTGCTAGAATTTTTGTAGTGTTAAGGAGGTTTTTAAAATGTTATTTAAAGAAGCAATTACTTTAAGAATACTTGAATTATGTAACAAATATAATTACAATCCAAATAAACTTGCTGAATTGTCTGCTATTGCACCATCAACATTAAGAGCATTACTAGCAACTAATGTAGATAATCCAAGTTCTAAAATTATCTTTAAAATATGTAAAACTTTAAAAATAGAACTTAAAGATTTTTATGACTCTCCATTATTTGATATGGAGAAATTGGAGTATTAAAATAAGAGGCTTGTAATAGCCTCTTTTATCGTTTTATCAGATATATTATTTTTCCTTAATTATATTTTTACTACATAAATAAGTTATAAAGAAATAACCTCCATATATAAATATTATAAATAAAGATGTTATTATAACTGATTTTAAATTAAAACTAACACCCATTGTTTTTAAAATATTATTACAAAACATAACGCCAAATATTGAATGAATTATAGCTATTATAAGTGGAAACATAAAAAATATTCCAATTTGTTTAAAAAGAGCTTTATTTAATTCTTGTTCATCTACACCAATTTTTCTTAACACAACAAATTTTTCTACATTGTCACTTGACTCTGATAATTCTTTTAAAGCTAAAATAGCAGCACACGATATCAAAAATATAATTCCAAGATACAAGCCTAAAAATGTAACAATAGCACCAAGTCCAACACTTGCATCTCTTATATCTTTCTTAGTATTAAATGTTATGATGTATTTACTAGTATTATTTAAAAATGAAGTAACATCTTTCTCTATATCATCTTGATTTCCATTATAATCAGCAACCATTTTGTTAGATATCTTTTGATTTTCATTTAAAGCATCATCTGGTAAAACAATAAACCCAATCTCTGACTTTTGACTACCCATTTCATAAAAACCATTAATTGCTTTTTTATATTTTGGTAAATATATTCTTTGATTAACTATAATCTCTGTATTTCTTTTTAAAGCTTCATTCTTAATATCAATCATTTCTTTATAGTTCCCAACAACAGCATATTGATCACTATTTAAATTGATTTTTTCAAAATTAAAATTATTAGCTAAGTTATTATATTCACTATTTTTCATTAAAACAATATAATCATCATATCTTAAAAAAGGATAATTTTTCTTTGCAGTTTTATAATAAGTTCCTAATGTAGACTTTAAAGTAACATAATCATCAGCATACAAAGAAAAATAAACTATATTTTTAAATTTTTTAAAATCAAATCCATTCTTTATAAAAATTTCTTCAAAACTTAATTTATAATTTTCTATTTGTTTATCAGTAAAATCATTAACTTCTAAATCAACATTTGCAGGTTTTGAAATTTCTATATCCCTTGGAGAAAATTCTACCACATTTTTATTTAAAGAATTCTTCATTGACAAAGCACTCGATAGCATGCAAATCGTTATAAATAACATCAAACATATTATTGTCATCGAAAAAGTCATAGTATTTATTTTACTTGAAAACTGTCTAAAGGTGAAACTATTTAACCCTTTATAATAAGTGTTCTTCATACTTATAAATATTTTTAAAAGCAAGCCCGATAAAGACCAAAACACAAAGAAAGTTGAAACAGCACCTATTCCTATAGGAACAAAAATACTATTTGCATTAGCCATTTTCTCAATACCACCAGTAACCTGATAATAAGCAAATCCTAATGCTATACAAGAAATAATAAATATTATTGTACAAAACAATGGATTTTTTAATTTTATTTTTTCAGATTTTTTGTTAGAATGCATTAAATCTATCAATTTACATTTACTAATATTTATAGTATTAAATATCATAACTACAAAATACATAATACTAAAATAAATCAAAGTTTTAATACAAGCATTTGTTGAAAATACGAATTGAAATCTAGTTAAATCTGCTTCAAACATATTAGCAACCAAAATACTCATCAATTGTGATAATAAAAAACCTATTCCTAAACCAACTACCAATGAAACTATACCTATTATTAATGTTTCAATAAATAATATTAAGGATATTTTCTTTTTGCTCATTCCAAGCGTTAAATAAACTCCAAATTCTTTATTTCTTCTTTTTATTAAGAATCTGCTTGCATAAACAATTAAAAACGCTAATATTATAGATACAAATACGCTAACACCAGAAAGAATATTGGTCATAAGTTTTATTATTTCTGCTGTTGTTGATGATACCTTCATCATAACTGACTGATCATCTATTGCATTGAACACATAAAAAATCGCAACACCTAGTATCAGAGTAAAGAAATAGATGGCATAATCCTTTATACTCTTACTAATATTTTTTAATGATAACTTAAAGAGCATCGTTTAAGTCACCACCAAGTAATGTTACAACATCTATTATTTTATCAAAAAATTCTTTTCTAGAATTTGTTCCTTTAATTATTTCATTAAAAATTTTGCCATCTTTTATAAATATGACTCTTGAAGAATAACTTGCAGTAAACGCATCATGTGTCACCATAAGAATTGTTGCTTGTAATTCTTTATTCAAATAATCAAATTTTTCTAAAAGCATTTTAGCTGACTTTGAATCCAATGCACCTGTTGGTTCATCTGCAAGAATTAACTTTGGATTAGTAATTATTGCTCTTGCACTAGCGACTCTTTGCTTTTGACCTCCACTCATTTGATATGGATATTTATTAAGTACATTAACAATATCCAGTTCTTTTGCAACTTTTTTAATTCTTGTATCAATTTCTCTAGAATTCATATTTTGAATAGAAAGTGCCAAAGCAATATTTTCATAAGCAGTTAAAGTATCAAGTAAATTAAAATCTTGAAATATAAAACCTAACTCTTCCCTTCTAAACTTATTTAGACTATTTCCTCTTAATTTTGTGATATCATTACCTGCTACATAAATATGTCCAGATGTGACTTTATCAATTGTAGATATACAATTTAAAAGAGTAGTCTTTCCAGAGCCACTTGCTCCCATTATTGCAACAAATTCTCCCTTTTCAACATCAAATGATAGGTTATCAATTGCTTTTGTAAGACTAGATTTATTGCCATAATATTTTTCAATTTTATCAATTTTTAAGATATTTTCCATAATCTTTCTCCTTTCTGATTACATTGTAATATAAAAGATAGGATTAGTCGTTATTCTAATATTACAGAATATTACAATTTTGTAATATTTATTTTTAGTATCCAAATCTGCATAAACTTTAATCAACTTTATAAAAATCATTTTTATAAAAGATAATTGTAATTTTTGTATATTTATGTATTTCAGATTCAATAATTATCTTATGTCCTAATTTATCGCATAATTTCTTGACAATATAAAGTCCCATACCTGTTGATTTTGCCATTATTCTACCGTTTTCACCAGTGAAAGATTTATCAAATACTCTTTTTATATCATTTTTAGGTATTCCTATTCCATTATCCCAAATAGTTAGATATACTTTATCTTTTTCATCTTTTACACTGATTTTTATTATTGGATCGTTATTATTTTTTTTATATTTAATACTATTGTTTATAATCTGATTTAATACGAACTCTAACCATTTTGAATCCGTTAAAACTTTTTCATTATGAATATCAACTTCAAGATTAACTTTGTTTTCTAATAAGTCATCTTTATTTTTTAAAGCAACATCTTTGATAATTTCCTGTAATTCAATTTCTTTGATAAGATAATCTTTCTCGGCATTTTCGCTTCGAACGAAATATAAAATTTGATCTATATAGTTATCTAACTTTCTAATTTGTTCTATATATCTCTTATCAAATATATTTTTGTTGTTATGAATTAATAAAGTTAAACTTGCTACTGGAATCTTTACTTCATGAATCCACATTTCTACATATTCCTTGAAATCGGTAATACTTAAATTATATTCTTTTACATTTTCAATCATTGACTTGTTTATATCATAAAGAATTTGATAAAAAATTTCGCCATCATAAAAGTTTGGCTTCTTTAACATTTCTAAAATTAAATATTTTTTATCTAACTTATCAAGCGTATTTAATATTTTTTTGTAAAATTTGTATTTCCTGAAATAATCAAAAATAATATTAAATGTTGCAACTAAAAAAAATAATATTGTCAATGCTATTTTCAAATCATTTTCCACTTTAAATGCATTTAACATAAGAATAGCAATTATGAATCCAACAATTGACACAGTTATCTGTACTGTTTTATCTAATAAATATTTTTTAAAACTCATAATAATTTATACCCTTGTCCTTTTCTTGTTTCAATTCTATTTTCAAGTCCAAAATTTTGTAATTTATTTCTCAATCTACTAATATTTACTGTTAGAGCGTTGTCATTGATAAACTCATCATTATTCCATAAATCTGTCATTAAATCATCACGAGTTACTATTCTACCACGATTACTTAAAAGATATGTAAAGATAATCATTTCATTTTTAGTTAGTTCTAATACCTTTTCGCCTTGTTTCAATATTCCTTTTTGTGGATTAACACTAATATTATCATAAAATAAGTCGTCCATATTATTATCCATTCGTTTAAATATATTTTGTATTCTCAATAGTAAGATTGTTGGATTGTATGGCTTAGTAATATAATCGTCTGCACCATAAGATATAGATAAAACTTCATCTACTTCTCCTACTCTGCTCGTAACCATAATAATAGGAACATTAGATTCTTTTCTAATTTCTTTTAATAAAATTTCACCATTTTTATTAGGTAAATTAATATCCATTAAAATTAAATCAAATTTCATATTTTTTATATTTTCTTTAACATTATCAAACTTTTCTATAATTAATACTTCATACCCTGAGTTTTCTAACAAAGATTTTAACTCATTTCTGATGATTTTTTCATCTTCTATAATTAATATTTTTTTCATAGTTTGTCTCCTTTCATAATTGCTTTTGTAAGTATTCATATTATATCACTTTATTTTTCTAAATTATAATAATTCAAAAAATTAAATATAATTATTTTATAATTTTTTTTGCTTCAACTTTATCTAGGTTACCATATTTAATCATTTTATTTATAACTTGCCTCTGTCTTTCAATTGCTAAATTTTTATTTTGAATTGGATTATATAAAGACGGAGCATTTGGGATTCCTGCTAGCATAATTGATTCACTATCGTTCATATCTTTTGGTAATTTATTAAAATAACCTAAACTTGCTGACTTAACAGAATAAAATCCATTGCCAAAATATGATGTATTCAAATATAATTCTAATATTTCATCCTTATTATAGTTACTTTCTATGCTAAATGCCATAAAAATTTCTGCAACTTTCCTTACTATTTTCTTATCTTGTGTAAAATAGATATTCTTGGCTAGTTGTTGGGTAATTGTGCTTCCCCCATCTACAAATTTCATTTTTTTATATCATTTACAAATGCTCTTCCAATAGAAATGACATCTATCCCAAAATATTTGTAAAATCTATGATCTTCAACTGATACAACTGCTTTTAAATATATTTGAGGCATATCATCAATTTTTGTATAATCTTCTTTTTGCCTAATTGTTGTAATTTTATCCTTTAATGGCATTTCATTTATGGCATTCTTATACATTTGATAACCACTACAAATAAAATAACTTCCTATACAAATAAATATTAATAAAATTGTTATTGCAATCTTTTTAACTAATTTCATATAATACTAATCCCTTCTTTACTAAAAAGTAATTTATTGCAATAATATTATCATTTTTTTATCATATAAGTCGTCATTCTAATATTACTCAATATTACAATTTTGTAATATAATTTAATTATGTATTAAGGCTATTTCTTAATTTCAGAAATAACCTTTTTTATTTTAGTATATAGAATTTGTATTTCTATACTTAATTTTAAAATCGCAATTAGCATACCTACTAAGCCTTAAAGTAGTTAAATTACTCTTGGGCTCAACATCTACAACTAACACTCTTTTTCCTTGTTTAGCCAATGCTACACCAAGATTAAAGGTTGTTGTTGTTTTACCAACTCCTCCTTTCTTTTAATTTAGACACCTTAATTTAATAAGATGGCTATGTATTCCATTTCTGGCATAAAAAAAGAACTGACCATTTTGAACTGAACCCCAAAAGTTGGACAGTTTATAAATAGTTTCTAATTAGAGGATTGTAGCCTGTAATTTACAGAAGACAGTCCTTTTAATTTTACTTTAATTCTATCATAATTATAATAATTAATATAGTTATCTATAGCTATAATTAATTCATCTAGTGTTTTATATTTATCTTCAAATTTAAATATTACTTTAATGTTTTGATTTTCATCAATCACAATATCTTCTATCTATTCATCAATTAATAATTTATCTAATGCCTTTACTTCTTTTAATTTTTTAACTTCTTCTAACCAAGCAATATTATCTAGACTCTTAAAACTTATCTGTTCAAGTTTTTTCTCTAACTTAATTTTTTTCCTAAAGTTAAACAATAGAGACTTATAAAAAACAAAATTCAAAAAATGTTAATCATACACTTTTAAATAGACCACTAAAGTCAATAGATTCATATACATCTAAACAAGCATTTATAAATGTATTTGATGAAGATTTATTTAACAAACTATTTTAATTATTGTCAATGGCAAGCATAGCGAGTTCATTTTAACCATTGACAATATAATAAACGTATAATATTTATCCAAATAAAGTTTTATGTTTGTTTGTTAATTATAATTTAAGACAAATAAATAATAAAAAATGCAATAAGTCTGAAAAAACGGAAATAACTCCGTGTTTTTGTCATGAAATAAGTATGATAAATTAAATATTTTTTATAAACCTGCAGTTAGTCTAAAAATTTGAGTAAAATGTTCTATATTTGATGGACTTTCTTATGAAGTTGCATTTTTCTTTTAAAATAGGAACTTTAAATTTAATTCAGTCAAAATTTCCATTTTCGGAAAAATTTAATAAAAAAGAGTTATAGATTGTTTATTTATTCATTAGTTAACAAAAAAAGAAATCTAATTAACCAGATTCCTTATCTCATAGAAAAACTATTATTTATAGTTAATATACTATACATAAAAAGAACATCTTGATTATCAAATTTTATATAATTATTCAGAATCCTTGAAGAAACATATCTAATATCAATAACAGTAATCTTCCTATAACCATCTATTAATAGAGGAACTAAACTACTGCCATAAGAATCACGGAAAACAATTAATTCTTTATTACTATTTGAAGTAAGATTAACAATATCTATAATAGAAGATGCTCCTGATAAATATATATCATATTTATCTAATGATTTTAGTTTATCATAATCATATATTTTTGTATATTTTTTAGTTTCATAATTATACACACTACTATTAAGGATAGATGGATTAGATATAGTTTTTATAGTATCAATATCTTTAGTTACTGACAATCTACTTGCATAACTACCATTAAAAGTGGTAACTGTATTTATAACATTGTTTTTTGTTATATCAAAATTCATTTGATTAGCAATAGTATTTGCGACATTAAATAAATTTTCTTGTTTCCAATGAGTATCAGTCTTATAATAATTATCAAGTGTTAATTTATCAAATATATTTATATAATTAAGATTTGTTAAATTATTTTTCAGCATATCTTGTAATTTATTATAATCAAGTTTTAAATTATCTTTATTAACAAAGTAATTTTTATCAGGAATAATAGTATAATATATATTACTATTATTATTCAAATATGTATTTTTTATATAATTAATCTTATTTGTAAAATTATTAATAGAATTAGTATTTAAAGGAAATATTTCTTCAATAATATAATCATCATACATATATAAATTGTTATATTCACCTTTAGTAGATAATTCTATATTTATTTTAATTTTTCTAAAAGTATCTCTTCCCACAAATTGATCCGTAACATAGGAATCAAATTTCTTAAAATATGTACCATCAAACAAGCTTTTAGTAGTTAATTCTGGCATAGTAGCAAGTTTTCTTCTCTCTGCTATAGAAATATCAGTATCTTTTTTTATAACATTAATCAAAAATAATGAAATTATAGTAGAAAGAAATACTAAAGTTACAACTATATCTTTAATTTTATCGTTCATGTATAACCTCCTTAAAATCTAAAATATAAAAATGGATTATATGAATTATCTATTAAATAAGAAGTAACAACAAATAATATCATAACTATTAAAATTGGTTCTAAAATATTAATTATGTTATTTAGATATTTATTTTTTCTTAATTTATCTATTAATGTTTTAATAAAAGGAGTAGCCCCAAATAAAGCAATAATTAGTAATGGCATATAACTCTTTAAATAATGAAGTGTATAATCATTAATAAAAACCTCTCCATTCATACCAAATAACCCCTTAATATTAGTCAAAGCCACTGACATATTGTCAGAATTAAATATAATAAATAATATCATAACAATAAATAATACATATATTCTTCTTATAAAAGAAGGTAATTTTTCCATAAATTTATTAAGGAATATTTTTTCTATTATAAGAATAATTCCAAACAATAATCCCCATATTAAAAAAGTCCAATTAGCACCATGCCAAATTCCTGTTAATAACCATACTAGTAAAATATTTCTTATTTGTTTATATTTACCATCTCTATTACCCCCAAGTGGAATATAAACATAATCTTTAAACCATGTACTAAGAGAAATGTGCCATCTACGCCAAAACTCAGTTATACTTTTTGATATATATGGATAATTAAAGTTTTCAGGGAAATTAAATCCAAATATTCTTCCAAGACCAATAGCCATATCACTATAAGCTGAAAAATCAAAATACAACTGTAGCATATAACTTATACCAAATATCCAATAAAATAAAACGGTTGTTTCATTTAGAGCAAAAGCTTTAGTACAAAGTTCTCCCAAAGCATTTGCTATCAATACTTTTTTAGCTAGTCCAATAGAAAATCTTCTAATGCCATATGCAAAATTATTAAAACTATGTACTCTATCATCTAATTCTTTTTCTACTGTCTGATATCTAACAATAGGTCCTGCCACTAACTGTGGAAATAAAGATACATAAGTGGCTAAATTTATAATGTTTTTTTGAACTTTAACTTTTCCATTATATACATCAATAACATAACTTATAATTTGAAATGTATAAAATGATATTCCTATTGGTAATGCAATATTTAATAATTTAATATTAGCATTAGATATATCATTAATTGTTTGTATAATAAAATCAGTATATTTAAATATTATTAATAAAAATATATGTATAAATAAAGTTGTTATTAATATGTTTTTACTTTGATTCTTATATTTATCAATTAAAATAGCACCTATATAAGCAATAATAATTTCTGCAATCATTAAAAAAACATATTTAGGTTCTCCGTAAAGATAAAATAATAAAGAGGCAATTAATAAAATAATATTTTTATATTTTTTAGGTGTTATAAAATATATAATTATTAATGCTGGTAAAAAATAATATAAAAAACTAATACTAGTAAATAACATTTTATCCTCCTTTAAAAAGGCACCTTAAAAGGTGCTTCATTATTTTTCTGCTGGCATTTCTGGTGGAAGTTCTATATTTTCTTCGTTATTTGATTTTTCTAATTCTTTTCCAATATTATTATTTACATATTTCTTAAAATCATTATAAACTGCTTTAGCAATATCTTTATCAGCCATTACAGAAAATATTACATTACCACTATTGGTGATATATAATTGTTCTGCAGAAACACAAATCCAACGTCCCATATCAATATTATCTAACATCTCTTGTTTAATTTTTTCAACATCAGCATTGTCTTTAACCTTAACAATAGCAACAGAATAAGCTTGTGCTGTTATCAATGGTACTGATACAACAATTGATTCGATTCCATCATTTGTTTTTAATCCAGTATAACTAGTAACTTCATCAATATTCTTTATATCTACTTTCATAGTTTCAAGTTCGGGTAAAACACTTTTGTTATTTTTATTTATAGTATTAATAATGTCATTAATGTCTTTAGGCGTCTCAACATTACCTTTGTTACCACTACCTGATACTAGTATGAATATTATAAATGAGATAACTGCTAATAATATCAAACCTATTATAAAAATATTTTGCTTTTTCATTTCTTTTTCCTCCTATTATTTATAATTCTATCATACTTTTACTGGAATCTGTAGAAAAATTATTACGTTTTACAAAAATTAAATTTTAACTATTTAAAAAGTAAACCATTTCTGATTTACTTTTATAAATTATAAATATTTATTACTATTTTGTATCAATTAATAATTCTTTTGGACTTTTCTTTAAATTGCTTGACGAAGATATTAATAAAGAAATCATAAGAACTAATGACATAAATAAAACCACATATATCATTAATTTTGGAGATATATTAATTTCTAAACTTGTTAGTGTTTTATTAAATCCATCTACTTCAGCTCCGCCTCCAAGTTGGCTGGATGCTGATTGTTTAGCAATTTGTTTTGCTATAGTACCAGTGACTTTACTTAATATGTTATTTCCAATCATACTTGCTGTATAAACAGCTAGAAAGTATGATCCTATAAATGCTGGGATTGATACAAATACTAGTTCAATAACAAATTGTCCGAATATTTTAGCTTTTGAAATTCCTAATGAAAGTAAAATTGCAATTTCTTTTTTTCTAGCATTCATCCATAAAAACAATAATAATGAAACTGTAACACCTGCAAATAATAATGATCCTGCAAATAATTTATTAGCTATTTTATATATACCTGATATTGATTGTTGTAGTGCTGGATAATTATTTGAACTTTTAATCAAATTATATTGTTTCCAATCTATGTCGAGTTTTTCAGTATTTTTAATAACCTTATCTAAATTTTTATCACCTTTTACAAAAAATGTTGCATCTTGATATACTGCAGTATCCTCTGTATTTCCATATACTTTTGCAGCCGTATCTAAATCAGTTATCAAAGTATTTTCGTAAAGTTCTTGGGCTGCAGTAACGCCACCTTCATTATGACCATCAAAAAGACCTTTTATTTCAACTTCTACTTTTTCATTTGCTCTTTTTTCATTATCGGCATCAAATAAATTAGATTTTATTTTTATTTTATCACCAATTTTTAAATTATTTTTTTTTGCTAAGTCTTTATGCATTAAAATCTTGTTTTTATCATTTTCATTCAAGTGTTCTCCACTAGATAATTTGTAAGCTCCTGAGATAAACTTATTTTCTTTTGATGAATCATTAACTCCTGTTAACATAACTGCTCTTTTAAAGTTTTTTGCTCTTTCTGGTGATTGTCCTGAAAGTGTTTTTTGAGTTTCTATTATATCATTATCTACTAAATCGGCAACACTATTAATTCTTTTTACGTATGAATCAATATCTTTAGATTCAGCAATTTTTTTAATATCCTGTCCTTTTATATTGCCACCACCTCTTGGTGTGCCAAAATTAACTCTTCTATTTATTTCCATAGAGAAACTATTTGTTATATTTCCGAAAGTTTCTTTTGAAGCTCTGTTCGTAGCATCTTTGATCGATAAACTAATAAGACAAAGCGTTGACATTGCAGTTATAACTAACAATATAATTATTGATTTTAGACTTTTTCTAGTTACATATGCAAATGCATTTTTAATCATGATTGTACCTCCTAATTAATTTTATTTATTTTCTTAAGCTTTCTATCTCTTAATTCTAAAATAATGTCAGCAGAATTTGCAACTTCTTTGCTATGTGTTACCACGATTACACACTTATTTCTTTCTTTTGCTAACTTTTTAAGTATTTCAATTATTTCACCAGCAGTATCAACATCTAAGTTTCCAGTAGGTTCATCTGCTAAAATTATTGGGGCTTCTGAAACTAATGCTCTTGCAATCGCCACTCTTTGTTGTTGTCCTCCTGATAACTTCATTACATTTCTATTTATTTGACTTTTATCAAGCCCTAATTCAAATAAGATTGTTTCAGATGCATTTTTATTTACTAATCTAACATTTTCTAAAGGCGTTAAATAATCAATTAAATTATAGTTTTGAAAAACTAACGATATGTTATTTTTTCTATGATTACTATAACCATCTTTCTCTATATCATTTCCTTTAAATAAGATTTGACCTTTTTGTGGTTTATCTAAACCTGCTAATAGTGAAAGTAATGTTGACTTTCCTGCTCCTGATTTTCCTATTATTGCATAAAATTTTCCAATTTCAAATTTTTGATTTACTGAAGATAATACTAACTCACTTGAATTTGAATAATTATATGTTACATTTTTTATTTCTAATATATCCATTTTTAATCTCCTAACTTATTTTTGACAATATTTCTTTTGGTTTTTTTATTAATATCATTAAACTTGCAATAATAACTGATAGAACAATAATTCCAATTAATATTTCGTAACTTTGTAGAAATGTTATGAGATTTGAAATTAAATTATTGTTTTTAAGTAAGCTATCAACCATTATTGTTGAATCATCAGAATTCATAAATCCACCGACTATAATATTTAATATTACATTTCCTATAAACAGTGATAATACCAAAGATGGTAGTGATATAAATAATAATTCAAGTATAAATTGAGTTACAATTTTTATTTTACTTATACCAATTGATAATAATATTCCTATTTCATGTATTCTTTCTCTTAACCATAATATTAATATTAATGTCAATACTGTTATTCCACCTATCATAATTGAATATGTCATAATCTTAATAATATGTTTTATTCCATCTATAGACTCTAGTGTTTCTTCAAATACATGGTTATCACTTGAAACACTATATTGTGACCAATCAATTTTAATTTTTTTAATTTTATTTAATGCTAGCTTTGTATTTTCTGAACTGTCTGAAAATATTGCAAGTTTATTAACAATTTTGTTATTTTCAGGCTTATTTAATGCTTTTTGACTTGATTCATAATCAGTAAATACCATATTTTCACTAAAGTCTGAGGATAAGCCAGTATATTTTTCTTGTTTTTTACCCGAAAAGATTCCAATTATCTCAAACTCATATTCTAATTTCTTTTCACTATTATTAAAATCAATTAATTGAAGTTTGATTTTATCGTTAAGTTTTAGGTTATTTTTTTCAGCAAGTTCCTTATGAATAAGAATTTTTCCTCTATCATCATTATTAATATGTCTGCCTTTTATAATAGTGAAAATACCACTGTTAAATAAATTATTCTTTTCACTATTATTAGTAGCTTCTACTGAAAGCATATTTTTGAACTCATCTGATAAATCATCTCGTTCTACTAATTGAGTTCCATCTACAACTTTGATGTTTGTAGTTCTAGCAAGTCCATCATAATTAGTGATAATTTCTTTTATTTCTTTTATATTATCTAATTCTTTAAACTGATTAGTTTCAAAAGTATCACCATTATTTTTAGTTATTGATAATGATGTATTTGAAATTTTGTATAAGTTTTTTTCTAAATTATTTGTTGATTTTGTTATATTCAAGCATGAATATAAACAAGAGAGAACTACTGTTAAAATAATAAATACTATAATTGTTCTATTTCTTTTTCTTAAAATATATGCTATAGCATTTTTTAGCATTTTATCAACCTCCTATCTTCAGATTTTTTGCTAAAAAAAAGATATGACAAAGCTTTATTTATAATATAAGCCATATCTTTTATTTTTTGCTTAAAAATGTAGACAGCCCATGTAATTATATTATTTTTTTTGATTTTTGTCAATTTTTCCATCAGCAGATTTAATATCTCCTTCTGCATAGTTCTCAAATGTTACACCACTTAATTTTTTATCTTTGTAAGTGTATTTACTATCTTTAATTACTAAATTTTCTCCTGCTCACTTTAAACTTTTTCACCAATATATTGAGAAACATATTGATTTGTATCAGTATTTAAAATCTTGAAAGTTGTATTTGCAATAGCAAGAGCATTTATTGTAAGCATACCTAAACTTGGTTGACAGTCTAAAAGTATATAATCATAGTCATCTTTAATACTAGATAAGCAATTGCTTAAAGTATATTCTCTACTCATTGCATAAGTAGTTAAATTATTCTGAGGAACAACATCTACAGTTAACTCTTTTTTCCTTGTTTAGCCAATGCTACTTCCAGATTAAATGTTGTTGTCTTACCAACTCCTCCTTTCTGATTTGTGATTGCAATTACCTTGCATTTACTTTCTTGCATATTCTCGCCTCCTCGTATAATGTAGTTAAGATATTTTTTAACTACATTTTCTTATATTTAGATTTTTGTTAAGAGATATCTATAAACTCATTATTTTGTAGATTTTTAA
>OIYP01001090.1_pt1 | contig 14658 bp, 13 predicted proteins | sample 1588261 | NCBI WGS metagenome assembly OIYP01 (sample SAMN03283293) | human gut metagenome | biome: human-associated habitat; material: feces | host: Homo sapiens | place: Peru | collected 2012
CGGTGCTATCACAGCACTGTCCCTACCCGGAACAAACAGCGGATACATGCTGTAGCCCTGCGGCTTTATCTGAATGGTTCTGCCCTCCGCAAGCAGCTCCTCCGGGCTTATTTTTGCCTCTGTCTGCAAAGCCTTCCCCTCACTTTTTTGTCTTTTATGGGTATTGTAGCATTTTTTATGTGCCAATGCTATAATAAATACTATACATCGATGCAAGAAAGATGAGGTATTCCATGATTCAGAATTCCGATTTTATCCTGAAAACCATAAACGGATCTTCCTATCTGCTCCCCACCGGCCAGAGCATTGCCGACCACAAAAGGGGACTTAAGCTGAACGACACCGGTATCTGCATCTGGAAGTTTCTGAAAACGGAGCATACCTCTATGGAAGTGGTAAACCACCTTCTGCTCCGCTACGGTGCCTCCGGTCAGGAAGCCGAAACCATAAAAAAAGAGACCCTGTCTTTTTTGCAGAAGTTAGTAAACGGCGGCATGCTTCTTTGCGATATGGCTGTTCCCACCGGCCCGGACGGTTTGTGGCACACGCTCTCCATTGCAGGACTGACCTTTTCTTTATACGGAGAAAGTACCTTTTTCTCTCCGGCGCTGCTGCCTTTTGCAACAGATACTATGTTTGCTTTTCCGGACAATGCCGCTCCCATAAAAGCAGCGGATTGCGGCACATCACAGCAAAATGTTCCTGACCAGACTGTGCTTGTTTTAGCCGGAACACCAGCCTCCGCCGGAAACGGCAGGGTCCTGCTTCATAACAAAGAACTTATTGTAATGGAACGGGCGGATGAATACCTGTTTCTTTTCCCCGACCAGCCTTTGCTTGTCGAAGCACGCTTAAAGAAAGATGCTTCTTTTTTCTGTATTTACTGCATCCCTTCGGAAAAAGGCTCTTTGCAGGATGTTCTTTTCCATGTTCTCCGGTTGGGCTTTTTATACCTAGCACAGCAAAGGGGAATGACGGTACTGCACTCCGCTTCCCTGCTCTATAAAAACAAGGCTTACCTGTTTTCCGGTCCTTCCGGCACCGGTAAGTCCACACATACCCGTTTGTGGCAGGAAGCCTTCGGTACACCTCTGTTAAACGGTGATTTGAATTTGCTCTCTTTTTCCGAAAACACGCCTTTGGTGCACGGTATTCCCTGGTGCGGTACCTCCGGCATTTCCACCACCGCTTCCCATCCTCTGGGCGGTATTGTGTTCCTGAAGCAGGATACTTCCGACTTTGTGGAAGAACTCTCCCCGGACGGGCAGGTTTTGTCCCTGACAAACCGCATGATTACGCCCTCCTGGACGCCTGTTCTTTTTGAGGAAAATCTTTTCTTTGCGGAAAGACTGGCTTCCCGGACACTTTTGTGCCGGTTGCACTGTACGCCCACAAATCATGCGGCGGAGGTTATGAAAGAGTATGTGGATGGTTGGATAAGGGAATAAGAAAAAAATTTTAGGAGAACCAGATGCTTACCTATCATAGAACAACGGAAGAGGAAAAATATAACATTACAAGTTGGAAATACGAAGGAAAGTACAGTATTTATAACGAGAAACCCTACGAAGAACATAAAAGAAACCATTACGGTTTTGCCAACCCCAAAAACAATTTCTTTTCCTTTTATGAAAATGAAAACCTCATAGGATTTATTAATTTATATGAAGAAGACACCGAGATTTTCTTTGGCATTGGTGTAAATCCTGAATTTTGCAATAAAGGCTACGGACAGCAAATGACCCAAAAAGCCCGTATCCTATCGCATACATTATTTCCTGCCAAGCCTCTCTATCTCGAAGTAAGAACCTGGAATACCCGGGCTGTCCATTGCTATGAAAAAGCCGGTTTCCACATTGTAGGAAATGAAATAACACAAACGACTTCTATCGGAGAAGGTGTGTTTTATCACATGGTTGCAGAATAGCATATTGGTGTAAAATTTTATGTACCTTATACTTCTTCTGAAATTAACTTTCGGAATACCTTCTCCTCATCATATTCCGGGGCAAACTCTTCCGCTACTTTGCAGATAGGGGCAATCGTTGCGGTATCTTCTTCCAATTCGTCCGCAATCTGTACTACACTTTTACCTTTACGAAGTTTACGGACTGTCAGGGAAATCAGTGTCCGCAACTGCCCATCCTTTTTACCACGCGCTTCTCCCTGCGCTTCTCCCTCTGCAAATCCATCCTGATAATACTCCATCCTCGTCAATTCAATCTGTCTTTCAAAAGTAAAATCAAGTGCCATAATCCTTCTCACCTCATTCTTATACGTTCCAAAGAAATCCTTCAAAATATTTTCTCTCGTACATGTGTCAATGGCTTCATCAATCGCCTGCTCCAGTTCCATCCCGCTTTCTTTATTGGCATTCACCCTGTTTACAAAAAAGGTATAGCCATACAAAACTTCCGACTTCTCCAGAAGCTCCTTATTTTCCGGTGCATTTAAATTATACACCGTACAGGCAAGCTCCAAATCCGGATTTTTCTTTTCTCCCATATATGCTGAAGATAGATACATTCTCTCCACTGCCGGCCGCTTTTCTCGCCCGTTATAAAATACCACAAACCGGGGCGTAGGTATCTTAATCTGCTTGTGTCCGTACAGGTTCTCATTCTTCTCTTTAATACGCCTGTCTATGGCATCCGTACAGTAAATCAGGCTGCGCATGGGCATATTGGGGTTATACGTTGACTGGTGTTCATAAAAATTCATGTCCGTTCCGATGATAAAAGATGCATCGTTTCGGACAGACAAGGAAATTCCGCCATCCGTTGTAATAATTTCCACATCTTCCGGATTGTCGAAATGGCTGTTCCCCAGCACATTATAAACATTCAGTGCCTTTACTTTGTCCTGCATCATTAAAGAAAACACACTGCTTTTAAAGTTACGGTTACGGTTCATCTTACCTCTTTTCTGACAGAACGATGCTTTCTTGAGAAAATTCCTTTTCTGTAAAATACTTCCCGCTGAAAATCTCTTCTGCCTGTATTGCGGCAGTAACCGTACTTCGACATCTCTTTGCTTTATGCACAAGGTTTCCGGCTTCCTGCCTGATTGATAGTTGAGAGTAAAGCAGGAATTTCCGACCTGTGCGGAACCATTTAAGAATTAAGGTTCCTCACAAAAAGATTTGTATTTAGAATGTTATTTCGACAAAAGAAAATCTGCTTTGCAATCATGATAACACAGACTGCAAAGCAGATGCAAGAGTTTATTCGTAATTTAATACTTTTTTAATTTATTTGACGTTTTATCGTTAAAGTGCCTTTTCCATCTCTTCTTCCTGTGTTAAAATAGAAACATGAAAAATACATTTAATGCTAAAATTTTATTTCAGTTTTATCACAGTGCTGTTACGGCGGAATTGAAAAGACGGGGATTTGCAAAGGATACCGCGCAGAAAATCAAAAAGGAATATAAGGAAATTGCAGAACGCGCCAAGGACATTGGTCACTCCAGGCTCTTAAGCTCCTATATCATGGGTATTTATTTTATTGCCTTAAACCGGAGTACCGGCAAAACGGCAGAAGAAAATTATTCGATATTTAAGGAAGGGCTGTGCGCATCACACCTCTTCCATAAAACAATGGGGAATGCAGACAGTTACCTTGATGAAAAGAAAATGCCGGGACGTCTGCAGTGGTCGGCGGACAGCCATAAGCATCAGTATGAAAATGACTGGGTAGTAGATATTTTGCCGGGAAACGGGGAATACGACCTCGGTTACGATTACCATGAATGCGGCATCTGCAAAATATGTCAGGATGAGGGTTGTCCGGAACTGGCTTCCTACCTGTGCCGTATGGATTTCGTGCTGGCAGATATCATGAACATGAAATTAGAAAGAACCGGCACCATCGCTGACGGCGCCGATTACTGTGACTTCCGCTACAGCCGGAAATAATTAATCTCCTCTTCCGTGAGGGCATCAAGATGTTTGTCCCGGATTGCATACACTCTGGTGCAGACCTCTAAAACCGTCGGACGGTGGGTGGTTACCAGACAGGTACGCGGATATTCATCCTTCATCAGGTTCTTTAAGAGCTTTCGTTCCGTTGCCACATCCAGAGCTGAGGTTGCCTCATCCAGCAGTAAAATGGGGGATTTGCGGAGGATGGCACGGGCAATGGAAAGCCGCTGTGCCTGCCCTTCGGAAAATCCGCCGCCTCGTTCCTGTATCGGGCTGTTGATACCGTCCGGCAGTTTCTCTACAAAATCCCATGCACAGGCAATTTCCAAAGCATTCCGGATTTCTTCATCCGTGGCATCTTCTTTTACATTTCTCATATTTTCCGCAATCGTACCGGAAAACATGGTATTTCCCTGCGGTACATAGGATATCAGCTGTCTTGCGGAGGCATTGAGGGGCATATTTTCCTCCCGCGTGCAAAGCTGCGCAGTGCCTTCCTGTGATAAGATTAAGGAGAGCAAGAGTCTTAGCATAGTGGTCTTGCCCTCGCCGGAAGGACCAATAAGCGCTACCACTTCGTGCGGATGAGCCTCCATAAAAGCATGTTCAAAGACTACGGTGCCGTTCCGGTAAGCATAGGAAACATCCTGCACGGAAAGTCCCACACCTTCCTCTTTATGCCGCTCCCAGAAATCCTTTACTTCTTCTTTTTTACTGTAGTCCTCTCTCGGCATCTCCACAATATCCATCAGTCTGCCCGCCGAAGTTGTCAGAGAAATGGATGTGGGAATTAACGAAATCAGATTGTTCAGAGTACTTGTCAGCGTACTGGACAGAGTGAGAAACATAGTCATGGTACCGTAACTGATAGCTCCGCTCCACACCCGGTAAATACCCCAGCCGTAGGAAGCATAGGAAACCGCCATGCCGATTAACGTCATCAGAACAGAAATCACCATGCTCATTTTCTGATAACTCATACGCATGGTAATGTATTCCTTCTGCAGATTTTTCAGCCTTTCTATATAAAGGGAAATCATGTCGAAAGCCTTAATAGTCTGGATATTGGAGAACGCTTCCTGGTTAAAGCCGGACATTTTTGCATTCATGGCTGCGCTTTTGTTATTGTTGCTCTGCATTTTTTTCGTCAAATACCGGGACATAAGGAAAGAAACCGGCATGCTCACAAGAGCAAACACGGCAAACGACGCATCATAATAAAGCACCATCCACAGGGCGCTTCCAAACCGGAAAAGATATATGATTAAATTGGGAACAAAACTCAGAATGCCGGAGGCGATGTTGGAAGCATCCCCGTTCCAGCGGGTCAGCAAATCCCCGGTATGGTACTCTGTCAGGGATTCCCAGTCCGTCACTAAAATCTTTGAAAAAATATCCGCCTTAATACCGGCATCCACGCTCATACTGATTTTGGTGGAAATGTAAGTGGAAATCTGCGTCAGGAACACACTTCCCAGGTTCATGCCTATCATGATGCAGAAGGTCATAACGACCTGCCCGGTTTCATGTCCGGTAATAATATCAATCAGATCCTTGGATACCAGACTTCCCAGAAGGGAGATGCCGGTGCCGGCAAGGCCCAAAAGCGTATACAACGCAATCGCCCAGATATGCTGTCTGGCGTAACCGCCAATCCATTTTATTCGTTTCCACGTCTGCTGCATACTCACTCCCTCACAAACCCTTTAACGTACAAACAGCACCGCCTGCTCCAGACGATGCTGTCCCTTTTCTTCAAATGTTATCTTTTATTCGTCATAACCACCCTGTACATTCGGTGCTTTCGTACAGGAAATGGTGGCAGAAATAACTGCCAGACCGTCCGGGTCATCACAGTAAACCTTCAGTAAGGAACTGTAATTGTCGTTGCAGTTGTAAGCATTGCCATGCTGCTCTCTGGTCAGTACCACGGTACAGCCGTTCACACTGACACCGAAGGACTCAAAGTTTGCACTGGTAATGGGCTGGTTGAATACGATGGTAACGGTAGATGCGGTAGAAATGTGCTGCACATTGCCATGATTTGCCGTTACGCGGAAGTTTGCGTACTTCTCGTGCGCCACTACCTGCTCCTTATTTACGGATACCGTCCAGCACTGCGGTTCTTCCGGTCCGGAAGGATTAGCTCCGCTGTTGGCATAAATGCCTTCTGCCAAATCTTCATTTTCTAAAATAACAGGACTCTCATATTTTTTCATAATCTCAACTCCTTTTACAAAAACCTCTACCTTTATGATATGCAGTATCCTCCATAAAGGTCCCCCCGATTACCTTTATTCTAAAATAGCTTTTACCTTATGTCAAGGTAACATAATTTACAAATTTGTACTTTTTTAAATACCACAATTGCCTATTTTTCAAACAGGAACAGCCTTTTTACCAGTTCGCCTCTCGATTTGGCATTTTCTAATACCGCTCTAACGGATGTGTGCCTGATTTTCCGGTTATTCCTAAGAAACCGTACCAGTGTCATGCACCAGAGCAGGGGCCAGAGTAAAAAGCATTTCCCGGCCCGGGGGAAATTCAGGTGCATCTGATGGTGAAACTCGCGCGTATAAGCGCCAAAGCCGCTGCCGCTCACCGCTACCATCCTGTCCTCCGAGGTCTTGCCGAATTCTTCGCTGTCCAGCACATCCCTTAAGAATGCCGCCTGCAGAGTATCCCCTGCTGTCCGGACTCCTTTACCGGACACTTCTGCTGTATCTTCCTTCAGATTGCATTTCAGAAAGCTTACGCTTTTCTCCGGCAGTCCCAGATATTCCACACAGGCAGCTGTTACCACATCGGAAAAACTTTTAAGACCGCTTTCCGTAATCAGCTTTTTATAAAGCTGTTGTTCTTCACCGGGCATTCCCTTTTTCCAGAAGACCACCCAGTCACATAGAAGCTTCAGTCCAAATCCGGCACGCAGAAAGTGCTGCAGCATATGAAGAAGCAGTTCGTATGCGTGGCAGGCGCCGGTCAGCACCGGCAGGGTAACCCCCATAATTTCCTTTTCCTCCGTGTGTGCTGCGAAAAGCTCCCTGCATTTCTCCAGATAGGTATTCATGGCGGCATTGTCGAACGGCTCCGCTATCAGAGTGTGCAGTTCCACCACAATACCTTCCGCAGTCTGCATCACCAAATGGTGCAGGGAATGTTGTTCTTCCTTTACCGTCATGCCATATGCCAGAAAAAGCGCCCGTGCCTTCGGTAAATCGCCTTTCTTCAGCAGATACAAATCCACATCGCCGGATTTGCGCAGTTCCGGCACCGGGTAATAAGCCGAGGTCGCCGTTCCTTTTAATAAAGCAACCGGAATGTCCGCCTCCCTTAAAAGTCCTGTGAGAAACTTGCCGGTAAACAAAAGGTGATAATTCTGGCTCACCGTCCGCCGGGCTGCCTGCTGCCAGACCGCTCTCCATGCGCCCATACATTCCGGCGTTTGCGCGACTTCCTCATGTGCGGCAGTTTCAGGCGCTTCCCCGGTTTCCTCATGTGCGGCAGTTTCCAGCACATCATACAGAAGGGGAAGTACCTGGTGCGCCTGCGCCATGGCAAAGAGTTTTTCATAGTTTATATCGTCCGTCTGCCCGGAACTCTTTATTTTTTCCCGGTTCGGATTGCCTGCCAACGCTGCTTTCAGCAGCCGGAGCAGTTCCCGCTCTTCTCTGTCGGGACCGACCGCAACTTTCTCTGCCCTTTCCATAAAATCTGCCTTTCCTTCACTCGTTTCTATCACCTTTTTGCATTCTCACCGGCTTTCAGACCTCTCATCTCTGCCGCATTTTGCTTCCTCATCGGCTTTTCAGGAGTTCCGCCTCTATCACGCTTTTTCATTCTCATCGGCTTTTCAGGGGTTCCAGCTCAACATTACCCAGCAGGTAACCGTATTCCGTGGGATTTTGCTCATTTCCAAAATAAATCTGCCTGCCGCTGTCCTTATCCGTAAGGCGCAGGTACACCCGGTAGGTGCCGGACTGCCAGCCTGTCAGGGAAATGTCCGCCGAAACCGTTTCCACCCGTTCTGCTCCTCTTCCGCCCGCAAGATAAGTAAAATCCACGTCCAAAGGGATTTCCCGGCATTCTCCGGTATCCTCACACACTACAATAACCTTCGGCACCGTTTCTTTTAAAATCGGCGCAAAACCCACATTCTGTAAGTCTATCCGTAAGGAAAGAACATCCTTCCAGAAATGATATTCTCCGCTTACCTCTTTTAGAAGTAGCCGGTAGCCCAGATGCCTTTCCGCATAGGAAAGACCGTCCATGCCCTGATAACAGCCCTCTTCCTCTACTGTGGTGGCTGCCCATTTTTCCAGAACCTCTCTGTCATAATCCTCATTTAGGTAGCTGATATGCATAACGGCAAGGTCGTGCATGGCAGCTTTCCAATCGTTGTAAGGATTATCCACAATCACTTCCCCACCGTTGGGTACATATCCACAAAGCTCCTCCTGAAAGGCAAGCTCCTCCTCCCGGCTCCAGCAGGAAAAATCCCCTGCCTCCTTGCGGGAGGCTTCCCCATACGTGCCGTAATCGCTGTAATTTCCCAGAATACCGTCATTGAAAAGTCCCAGCCTGCAGCCGTCCTTAAACACCTCCGGAATTTCCGCAAAGCCGGTAGCATTCCGCCACTGCATGGGCATCCGTACCGCCAGATACACACTGTCCCCCGTTGCCGTCCTTAAGGTTTCGTACAGTGTATGCCAGTCCTCTGCCGTACTGTAACGGGTGCCGTTCATTTCTCCCCAGTTGCCGGTAAACAGCCCCTGCAGGGTAAAAATAATGTCCTTATTTTCCTCCACAAGGGGGCCTGCCTGTTCCATATGCCGCAGAATAACGGAAATGTCTTCCGGTTCCGTTTCCGCATTTTCTCCCGACCAGTCATACAGGAAGCGGACAATCAGCTGCTTTCCTGTCCCGCGGAGCGCCTGAAACAGACTACGGATGCTGGCAAGCCCCTGCTCTGTCAGTTCCCGGTCCCGGTAATTGCAAAGATTTATCTGAATCATGGTCAGATTCGTTCCGGTATCGTCCCGGAAACGCTCTGCCACCGTTTCCTCCCACTCTGCATTTTCATCCGCAATCACAAATCCGTATATATAATAAAAACCGCGGTTTGGATTGGATAAATACCGGGAGGACTCCGTAAAACATTCTGCCGAAAAGGCAACTCTGCCATGCCCTCGTTTTCTCCCCCAGACAAAGAGAAGTCCGGCAAGAAGAAGGGCAGGCAACAGCATTCCTGCCGTAAAACGCAACGCCGTCTTTATTCTGTTTTTCCTGCGTTTCACCTGTTGTGCCAAGCTCTTTCCCCTTTCATTCATCCTCTATTGCCAACTGGTACAGACATGCCGGATTTTGCCGGAAATAGTAGCATACAAAATTTTTATCTTCATAATACGTTTTCAATTCGCCCGGATAAAGCTTTTCAAATGAATCGCACCATTTCTGCAGACGGGATTCCACCACGGTACGGGACAGTAAGTCCGAATACGCCGCAGAAGAAATCGGGAACGCATAAAACGGCGGCTCCGCCAGCTCCGGAGAAATCGTTGCCGTGAAAATAGCCGGGCACTGGCTTACATTGCTTTCGTACAGAGCCGGATATTTTTCCGCCGCCAGCCAGGACGGGCCTCCGAAGAAATGGCTCTGGGCATAGCCCAGCGGATGCTTCTCCACAAATAAGAAGACATATTCCGTAGGGATGGTGTAATCGTCTTTGGTACATTCATTCACAAAATTGACCGCCTCTTCGTGCAGACCGTACTGAATAACCTGATACAGTTCATCTACCGGCGACACAATGGTATAACTGTTGTGCGGCAGGGTTTCCGTAATCCGGTAGGTACTCATGACCGCTCCGTTAAAGCGTGTCAGCTCGTAATATAAATAGCCGTGGAAGGTTCCCGTCATGTTGGTAAATACATAAATGGCACCGGTAAAAAGAAACGCCGCCGTTTTCATAACCGCCCCGGAAAGGAATACCGCCAGCAGGGTAAAAGCTGCATCCACCGGAATCATGCACATGGCAGTCAGAAGCAGTTGTATGGAGGAGCAGAGTCTGGCTCCCGCAATCAGTGCGGGCAGACCCAGCGCTTCCGCACAGTACATGCCAATGAAAATAACCGTGGAAAGTGTCAGGGACAGATAATGGTCAAACATTCCCGCCTGTATGCCCTTTCTGCGGAAAACAAACCGCAGTAGCATGGCTAATATACGGCAGAATACAAAAACCGCCAGTGCCAGCGCCGTCATTTTTAGGAAGCCGTCCGCCCGCTGTTCCTTATACAGGGTCACGTAGCCTGCCCGGTACAGGGCGTCTGCCTCTTTCAAAATAAATGCTTTCAGCCGGGTAAGCAGTGGCTCCTTGGGCGGTTGGAGCGTTTCTCCGCCGGCGGTGCTGCCGCTGTTCTCTCCGTCCGCTCCCCGGTTGCCGTTCGCATCGGTACCGGATCTGCCGCCTGCATTGCTGCCGTTGCCGCCATTTTCCAGACCGCCGCTGCCCTGTCCGTCTACGCTGCCGGCGGCATCGGTCTCCCCGTCCGGCGCCATATAGCCGGAGGCGGCGCCCTCCACGCCGTTGATAACGTTCATCGCCCAGTTAATGGAGCCCTGGAACGGAATGCCGGAAGCCAGTGCCCCTGCCATGGGAACCACCGCTATCAGCACGCCCACCAGTACGGCGCCCACAAGGGATACAAAACGGGTGGACTTGAAAATCCTTGAAAACAGAGCCGGTACAAATGCCACGCACAGGAAAAACTCCATAATAGTGGGGTAGAAATGCACCGCCAGCGTCACGGCAATGGCAAGCATAAATACCAGTAAATTTTCGTTATAATAAGCCTTTTTCAAAAACTGCAGTTTTTTACCCCATTTATTCTGCGGCAGTCTGATTTCCTCTTTGGACGTATTCAGATACCGTATCAGGAAAGCCGGACATAAGAACATGGCATACATACCGAATTCCTGCGGAATGGTCCACTGCAGACGGGACATGCCGAACACACTGTCAATGCACACCACATCCAGCGTCAGAAACAACACCAGTGCAAAATGCGGAGTAAAGCGGAACCGGAAAATCTCTTTCAGAAACAGATATGCCGAAAGCAGAAAAACCATCACATGAATGCCCTGGGTAAACAGCATACAGCTGTAAATACGGATACCAAACAACGTATGCATGGCGTAGATAAAGCAGTGCATTCCCTCCGGATACACGCCGTCCGAGAAAATCTGCCCCTGCGTCAGGGCATAAATCCACTGGTTGTGGGGATAAATATCGCCGAAACCGTAGGAATAATCCTGAAAAGCGCCATAGCTGAAGTACATGCAGCCGAACACCAGCAGCACAAAAAGAAGTCCGTATTCCACAAAATGCCCCTTTATCCGCTGAAAGCCTCTTTTTAAGATACCGGCACTTTTTCTCTGTAGCCATTTTTGGCATTTAAACAAAAACTGTCGGATACCTAAGGTGCCGGTCAGCACACGCAGAAGCATGGGAAGGTCTGCCCTCCCGGACATAATTTTTTTCACAATAAAATACACAAGGGGACCGTAAAACAAAATCCGCACCACCCAGGGATTTAAGAAATGTATGAGTCCCAAAAGAAGCACCACCGTATTGATGCCAAGCACCGATACGGTCGTACAGAAGCCGAAGCGGAAGGTCCGGGATTTCCCCTTCAGAAACCTTCTGCACAGAAAAGAAGGATACACAATCATCAGGACAAAATAGGCGCCCAGTACTTTTGTAAATTCCAGTCCCCAGTATAACGCTGTCATGATGTTTCCTCCTTTCCTTAAAATTCTTATTTGATATAGCCCAGATAAACGCTCTCGCCCATCATCTTGTTGGCAGGATAAATCACCCTGCCGTCCTGCTTTCTGCGGATGGTCAGGTAAAATGCATAATTGGTGCCTGCGTTTCCGAACAGTCCGACCACAGCCGTATAGCTTTCCTTCTTTCCGGCATCCAGAAGCCGCAAATCACAACTTATTTTCTTGCTGCCCTTTTCTCCGCTTCCGGTCAGCCAGCTTAAGTAGACCTCCGCCTCCCGGTACAGATTGGCAAAGCCCACATTTTCTATGTCAACCGTCACCTCGCAGGCTCTTTCGCCCTCGGATTTGCCCAGAAATGAAATTTTCACATCCCGGATTAAAAAGCGGTAGCCCAGATGCGCTCCGATATAATCATACAGGTTAATGCCCATCCAGGGGCCCCTGCCGTTAAAGTTGTGCCTTGCCCAGTTGTCCAGCACATTCCTGTCGTACATACTGTTTAAGTAGGTAACATGCAGTCTGCGAAGCTCCGCTAAAAGTCTTTCCTGGGAGATGCTGTCTATGTAGCCCTCTCCGTAAATGGCTTCCCCGCCGACCGGCGCCTCCCTGCCTATCTTTTCGATAAAGCCAAGCTCTTTGTCACGGCTCCATGCACTTTCCCAGTCCATGTCTCCGGCGGTATTGCCGGCATAGGTGCCGTAGTCCGTTTCAGACCCCAGAATGGCATCGTCAAACAGTCCAAGCGGCCGCACCGTTCCGTGAATATCCTGAAAATTACCCCGGCTGAACAGCGCCGCTTCCGTATAAATACACCTTATCTGAGACGGCTTTCTCACGGAGAAAAACGTATCCTCCCGGATGCCGGAGGTTAAAATGGCGGTCATCTCCCGCAGCTTATCTTTTTCCAGAAAGCGGGAAGAATGCATCTCGCCCCAGTTGCCGGTCAGCACACCCTGAAAAACAAAAATGCGGCTGTCAAACTCGGCAATCAGCTCCCGTACCTTAAGCATATGGTTCTTGACCTGCGCAAACAGGGACGGCTCCCTCTCCAGTGCCTTGCCCTCATGGTCATAGGCAATGCGCAGGATGATTTCTTTGTCCATCGCCACGAAAAAGGACAGCACGCCCCGCATATACTGCATGGCGGCATCATCCAGGTCCCTGTCCCGGTAGCAGCCGATGTCAAACATTATAAGCGCCAGACTGTCATCCGCACTGATGCTTTCCCGAAGCACCTGTAAATCCACTCCTTGGTCAAGCGAAAACGTATATAAACGATACCAGCCCCTGTCCGGATTGCCCGGCAGATTAGTCTGTTCTGTCAAATCCCCCTTCTGAAAATTTCGATTAAACAGTTTCATCCTTTATTGCCTCCAAATCTACCCGAAGCCATTTGATTCTGATAAATACCGCCAGCATGGAAAAGGTCATGCGGAACATATAAGCCACCGGTTTTAAGCCGGAATGCATACTTTTTCCCGTGGTTCTCACATGCATAAGCGCCGGTACTTCTTCAATGCGGAAACCTAAAAGAAGCATCTGTAAAATCATATTGGCGTCCGGGTATCTGTCATCAAAATGACGGTAGCCCGCGTAATAGGAAAAGGCCTTCCTGCCAAGTCCCTGCAGCCCTGTGGTCGGGTCCGTAATCCTTCTGCCCGTTCCCAGCCGTATAAAAAAGCGGAAAACAGCCCATGCCATCCGTTTTAAGACACCCGCCGGATACTTTGGCGCTCCTTTTATAAAACGGGAACCCAGTACAATGTCCGGGCAGTGGCCGTCCGCATCCTTAGTTGTCAGTTTTTCATAAATCGCCGGAATGTTGGAAGGGTCATGCTGCCCGTCCGCATCCATCTGTATCACATAACGGTAGCCATGGTTTAAGGCATACTTATAACCGAGCTGCAGCCCGTTTCCGTATCCTAAATTGTAAATATGCGTCACAACAGGTACCTGTCTTTTTTTTACTTCCCGCTCCGTCCCGTCGACGGAAGCATCGTTCATGACTAATATATCCGCCATTTCGGAAACCGGCGGCTTCTGCAGTGCATCCAAAAGCTTTCCTATGGTTTTTTCCTCATTATAAGCCGGAATAATTATTAAAAGTTCCTTTTTCATATCAAAAATCATCCTTTCAGCATGGAAAGTAATTTTTGTATCTCCTCTGCGGCGTCCGCATTTTTTTTAGCTGCGGCAGCTCCTAATTTTCCGCGCAGTGCCTCATCTTCCAAAAGAAGCATGATGTTTTCCGCCAGACTATCCGGGGTAAGACCGCACATCAGACCGTCTTTGCCATGGCACACCTGTTCACGGTTGCCGCTGCAGTCCGACACCACCATGGGCTTCCCTAAAATCTGCGCCTCCTGTATGGCAATGCTTTTTCCCTCAAACCGGCTGGCATGCACATAAATGTCTGCCTGCTTCATAAACGGATAGGGATTGTTCACGGCTCCGTACAGGATAAAATCCTCCGTCAGCCCCAGGGCATCTATCTGTTCCTGTAGTTTTTTGCGCTGGTCGCCTTCTCCCAGGACATACCATCTTACATTTTTTCCCGCATCCTTCAGCCGCTTCATGGCATCCACGGAAACCTCAAACGCCTTCTGATACAGCGCCTGCACCGCATACTTATAAAACAAAATGATGTTTACAGCATTCACGGCATCTAACAGCGTCACTAGCAGCATGGCTGGCAATCGCTGCGGACATGCCTTTGCGCTCTTTTGTAAAAGCCAAATACAATTTTTCATTTGCTCACGCCCCTTTATATGACTACTTTTTTTTAATTTGTAGTCGTTTTCTTTATAAAAAATATGGTATGCAAATTTATTAATTTACACACCATATTATGTAAGGTCAAATTTAGACTTTTATATCGGTCGGCTTATGCCGACTACACCCAGTCGCCCTTCGCCTGTAATCAGAGGGCTTCGGGCTCCTCCGTTTCC
>OIYP01001092.1_pt1 | contig 14634 bp, 8 predicted proteins | sample 1588261 | NCBI WGS metagenome assembly OIYP01 (sample SAMN03283293) | human gut metagenome | biome: human-associated habitat; material: feces | host: Homo sapiens | place: Peru | collected 2012
GTAAAATACGTCATTTTCTTCTCCGGGGGCTCCTTTTTTGGTTTGCTTGATAAATTCTACCGAGGAATTCTTCCCGCACGAAAGCGAAAAATCCTTTCCGTCTAAATGCGGAATGGAGGATTCCTTTAAGAATTGTTTTTTAAAATTACTTCCATCATCGTGCCATAATTGAAAACTTTCCAATATTGGTAAGGGTTCCGCTGGAATAAGATGAAGATAAAGAGTTCCGCTCCAATCTATATATAAATTATTCTCTCTTACATAGTAATCCGTCCATTCATTGGCATAGGTAAATTCTCCCAATACATAGGCGCCGTTTTCGTCTTGCTTAGGCGTATTAAATGCGCGTAACCGGGAATAGACAATGGTATCTGTTCCTTTGGGCTTGTCCTTTTGGTTGGTGGGCAGGGGATCGGCCTGCCCACTTAACCAAGATATACTAAGCAAAAATAACACCAATAAATGCTTCATGGTCTTATTATACATTTATTCTTTTTGTATTTCCCGTTTGGGGCCGGTGTATTCATAGTAATCCATATCCGGTTCCCGCGGCGTACTAAACTGTTCGCTTAGGGAGCCTCCTTCTGTTATTCGTTTAGTGTTTGTATTATATCCATCTACCGAAGGTACTTCTCCGCCCCATTTACCGGACTGTTTCATTCCCTCTTCGGCGTTTACAAGTACGATATGCCCGTGTTCGGCATCATTGGGATTGTGATAGACAGCCACGACCGTACCGCCGGCTTCCGCGCGGCGCTGGGCTTCTTGGTGGTCTAATTTATCGGTAGGATTGCCCTCCGCGTCTGTTTTTTTAGGCAGTTTTTCCCAGCCGGAACCTTTTTTATCCATAGCTTCAATCATTTGGTTTGCGTTTTTGCCGGGCTCCATGTAAATACCTTTGTTGAGGAGTCTATCCCGCGCATAGATGTTGCAGTAAGGTTTTTGGCCTGTATTTTTTTGAGGGTCTTGTTTGTCTTGTAATTCTTGCCGGCTGGCGCTTAAAATGGTATCCCATTGGGCGGAAGAAATATCTTGTTTGGACAGCGTGCCGTCTTTAATGTCTTGGTCTATTTCCTGCCAGCTTTTTTGGTCGTCTTGCCATTTTTTAAAATAGGAAGCATACTCATCGGGATTTTCACGTTTGTACCGGCTGATTTCTTTACCAACGGCGGAGAGCGTATTCGGATAGTCTTCCTGGGCCGTTTTCTCATCCGCTATATTCCAAAACCTTTCCACAGGAGATTGGGAGCTGCGGGATTGTTTCCCTTCTTGTAAGGCTGTTAAACCTTTCCAGTTGGGGAGCTTGCTCTCCTGGTTTTCGGGCTGGCGTCTTGTGGAGCGTAATTCCTGTTGAATTTCGTCCCGCTCTTTGGAATAGTCCTTTTTGCCATACATGCGGGTTGTAAAACTGTCTTGTCGGGTTTGTTGGCGTTCCAAGTATTCCAACTCTTTCAAGCGGTCTTCTAAATGCTGTTGGCGCAGTGGGTGTAAGCTTTCAGGCTGATTGTTAGATTGTAATAGTGGAACTTTGTGCGAGTCGGATGATTGGGCTGCGGGATTGGGGCGGGGCATTTGTTGTTGGTTGCCGGTTAAATAGTCTTGGTAGGCTTCTTGCGGTGTTTTTCCTTCCGGCCACGGGATAATTGTACCATTGACGCGTAACTGAGGCGGATCTGACTGCAGAATTTCTATTTTTGGCTCTCCTGTACTAGGGTGTGGTAGTTTTTCAATCTTATCGTCTTTCCGGTTATGGCGGAAGTTTGTATTGTAGCGTTTAGGGTAGGTTGTCATATGGACACTCCTTTAGGTGGGATATATACGGCAAAGGGAGGAAAGCTTGCTTAGGCGGGTGGCAGGGAAAAATATGGATAAATAGGATTGCTGGCAGAAAATAGACTATAGTATAAAATAGTTATGTTTGTCAAGTGTGATATGATACAAAGGGCGTAAAAAGATTAATGGGAACTTAACTTATAGACAATAAAAAAGGCGCCTCTTAAAAGGTGCCTTTGTAAATGGTCGGGGCGGCGGGATTCGAACCCACGACCTCACGGTCCCGAACCGTGCGCGCTACCATCTGCGCTACGCCCCGTAAATAATTTTTAAATGGTCGGGAAGGCGGGAATCGAACCCGCGATCTCTCGCACCCCAAGCGAGCGCTCTACCTCTGAGCCACTCCCCGAAAAAAGCAGTCTTTTACTGACTACCTAAATATTTTATCATTATTTTAACAATTCTTCCAGTATTTCTTTTATTTCTGTTAAAAGTTTGACATCGCTGTGGGCTTTTTCGGTTTTGCTTGCTGCCGGAAATTGATATTTAGACAGTTGTTTTTTAGCACCTTCTAATGTTAGTTTGTGTTTGTAAATTAAATCTTTAATTTTGAGAATAGTATAAACATCTTCCTTGGTGTAACGGCGGTGTCCGCTTTCCAGGCGAATTGGACGGATGAGCCCAAATTCAGCCTCCCAATAGCGCACGGAATATTCCGGCACACCGGTAATGCGCTTTACATCGCCGATAGAAAAATAGTCTTTTTGTTCAATTTCTTCTATTCCCATATCCGTATTATATCAATTTGGGAGAGCGGTGCGCTTTATGCGTGTTTTTCAGGCGGTTTTCCTGTTTTTGCCGTAAATAAAAAGCCTCGCAAAAGCGAGGTTTTTTAAGTTTGCGCCCGGCGGGAGTCCCCTACGGTATTTTTACTGACGTAAAAATCCTTCGGGCCGGGCCTCGCGGTTTTTGCCTTTCGGGCTGAACAATACGGCTTGCCCTCAAACAAAAACATCGCTCCGGCCTTCGCCTCCCGACACAGGCAAAGCAGTTTGCCTGCTCCCGGCTTAAATAAAAAGCCCCGCAAAAGCGAGGCTTTTAAATTTGCGCCCGGCGGGAGTCGAACCCACATTTCCAGCTTCGGAGGCTGACGCTCTATCCATTGAACTACGGGCGCGGAAAGCATTTACTCTATTTTATCAAAATTTGGGAGACTGCGCTTTTAAGTTTCGCATTTTCCGGTAAAATATCCCGTTATCTAATCTGAAAAAGGTACATTATCGGGAAACGCTTTTTGATAAAATATAAACAAAGGAGGAAAATATGAAAAAAATAACAGTATTAGTGGCTGCTATTTTATTGGCAGCTTGCAGCAAACCCGCGCCGACGGAGGAGAAAGCCGCCCCTGCGGAGCAAACCGCCGCGGTAGGGGAAATTTATACGGGTGTTTTGCCTGCGGCGGACGGCCCGGGTATCAAAACCACGGTCGCCTTGTTGCCGGACGGTACATTTACCTGGACGAGCGAATATTTGGAAAAGGCTGACGGAGTGTTTGAAGATAAGGGAACTTACACGGTTGAAAACGGGGTGGCAACGCTGACTATTCCCCAGCAAGAGGGCTATTATTTGAAACTCTCACCGGGGCAGGCGACCCTGCTTGACCAAGACCAGCAGCCGATAACCGGAGAACTAGCCGAGCAGTACATTTTAAAGAAAGCCAATTAAAAAAATTCCCGAGTGCTCCTCGGGAATTTTTATGTTATGGCGGGGCGACGTGGTGCTCCATACGGCTTTTGTACGGGGGCTATTAATAGTTTAACGATTTACCTTTTGGTCTTTTTGCCGTTGCCGTTTCGTTGGTTGCAACATTACAAAAAAAGTGTGGCTCTACTAGTCAAAAGAGGGAAAAAAGCAATCCGTCCGATAGTGTGCGGTGTAGTGCTTTTTAAAAGGGTTGTTTTATTTTTTTTTTGTTAAAATTTTGACAATTAAGGCCGGATATACCCGGATGTGTCTGCTGTATAAAAATGCGTATAAAAGGCTGTTTTGCTCAAATATAAAGGTCTTAACAAGGAGAAAAAATGAAAGGGTTTACTTCTATTGTGTCATTCCAGAGTGTTGTAGCCGGGAATCTGTCGTTATTTAAAAAAGAAAACGACAACAACGGATCCCCGAACCCTGAGGGCCACCAACTCCTCGGGGATGACGACTTTATGAAAAAAGCAGGTCATCCTGAACTTGTTTCAGGATCTACATCTTGGGTCGTTAGCCGTGGCTTTACCTTAATTGAACTATTAGTTGTCGTCCTTATTATCGGTATTTTGGCGGCGGTGGCGGTGCCGCAGTATCAGTTGGCGGTGGATAAGTCTAAATTTGCGTCCAATATGCCGCTGTTAGATGCGACGAGAACGGCCCAAGAGGCCTATTATTTGGCAAATGGCCAGTACGCTACGGAGTTTGACCAGTTAGATATGCAGATACCGAAATCCTTTGCGATTAAACTGCCCGAAAGTATGGGCGGGAATTGTTGGGGAAATGGTACTTCGGTGATATGTACGAATCAATGTTATTCGTATTTGGCTCCGTGGGGCACTCAGGCGGCAATCTATTTCCGAACATACGCGCATAGCAGTTCTAACACGAAGTTATGCGCCAATGCAGATGAGAGACGGGCTTGCATAATGGGAAAAGGAGAGCAAGACAGTTCTCAGGTGGCCCGTTGGCGCAGGTTGTGCAATTCATTAGGTACCGAAACTTCCCAACACTATGGCGGGGGTATCTTTGCTACGGCACCTACTTTTGATTTACGTTAGTTTTATTGCTTTTTTCCGCCTAAAAAGACGGCTTGTAAATTAAGTTGCTCGTCTAACAACACAATATCGGCCTCAAAACCTTCTTCCAGGCGGCCTTTGTGGGGGATGTTTAATAAGTGCGCGGCATTGGTGCTGGCCAGTTGCGAGGCTTCGGCGGGAGAGTAGCCAAACTTAACCAGATTTTTAAAGGCCTGCGCCATTGTCAGCGCGGAGCCGGCAATTACTTTGTCCGTTTTACGCTTCCATACACCACCGTCCAAAATAACATCTTCCTCATTTGCAACAAACGGCCCAGACGTAAGCCCGGTTGGTTTTAGGGCATCAGTAACGGCAACAATGTTTTCAAGCGGTTTTATATGGCGCAAAAAACCGACCACATCCGGGTGGACGTGTACGCCGTCAGCAATGATTTCGCACGAAATTTCCGGGTGCATCAGCACCGCGCCGGCGGCTCCGGGGTTGCGGTGGTTGAAACCGCTCATCGCGTTAAATAAATGGGTGGTGTGTTTTATGCCTTGTTGGACGCCGTGTAAAAAATCGCCATAGGTGGCGTTGGTGTGTCCGGCTTGTATCAAAATTCCGCGGGCCAAACAGAAATCAATAATAGGGCCGATTCCGGGGAGTTCCGGGGCCAGGGTGATATTGGTAATGTGCCCTTGGGCGGCCTCGTAGAGACGTTTCATATCGTCTAACTGCGGGGGGACAATGTCCTGCGGTTTCATTACTCCCGGTTTTTGGGGAGAGATAAAAGGCCCCTCCAAGTGAAACCCGATAATTTTGGCACCTGTTTCCAAGCCTAGGGCGGGAAGTAATTTTTTTAAAAGGGCTTCCATTTCGTGCGGACGCGCACAATAGAGCGTGGGGCAGAACGCACATACACCATAGCGCGCCAGTTCGTTTGACATGGCAAGCAGGTCCGCGGGGTTGGCATTTTCCGGTCCGTGCCCGGCAAAGCCGTGGATATGCAAATCAATAAACCCCGGCACGGCCAGCGCGCCTTTGGCATCAAAGGACGGTTTGTTTGGCAAGGAAACTTCTTCGGTAAAAATTTGTTTGATTTTTCCGCCCGAAAGCCACAGCGCCGCCGGCCTTATTTTGCCGGACAGAACGGCGCGGGCATGGGTAATTAATAAATCTTGCATTTAATCCTCTATCTGTAACGTCCAATGCTCCCCGGTGGGCGTTTCGTCCATTTGCCGGGCCAGTTGTGTTTTAAAAGGCTCCGGCAGTTGTTCGCACGCTTCGGGGTCCGCCAATAAGGTGGCGTGCGGGTGGAGTTTTAAGGCCGTAATGGGCCAGTTTAAATCTTTTCCCGGCATTGCCAAATGGGCTACGGCTTCGGCCTTTTTTTCGCCCAAGGCTAAAAATAATACTTCTTTGGCATCTGTTACCGTGCCTATCCCTACGGATAACGCCTGTTTGGGTACGCGGTGCGGGTCGTTTAAAAAGAAACGCGAATTGGCCTCTATGGTGCTGGGGGTTAGGTCCACTAACCGTGTTCGGGTATTAAAGGCCGAACCCGGCTCGTTAAAGGCAATATGTCCGTTGCGCCCTACTCCGCCCAGGAATAAATCAATGCCTCCCAGTGCGGCGATAGCGGCCTCGTATTGGGCACACTCTTGGTTTAGGTCCTTGGCCTGCCCGTTTAAAAGGTGGATATTTTCGGGCTGGAAATCCGTTCCGTCAAATAAATTACAATGCATATAACTACGGTAACTCTGCGGGTGGTCCAACGGCAGGCCGACGTATTCGTCCATATTAAATGTAACAACATTTTTAAAGGATAATAAACGGTTTTTGTAGAAAAGCCGCAAATTGGCATACATATCCACCACCGTTCCGCCCGTCGGCAATCCCAGCACAAAGGGCTTTTTGGGCATTGGCGCAAAGGCATTAATTTTTTCCTTGATATAAGCCGCCGCCCATAGCCCTAAATTCATTTTGGTTACTACTAAACGCATAAAAAATCCCCTATTTTAAATATTGTTTTATTTCATCTGCCAAGAGGTCCGCTTCCGGCCCGATAACTACCTGTACAATGCCGTTTCCGCCATTTACTACCCCGCGCGCCCCCAGTTGTTTGAGTGTATTTTCTTGTACTTCGGCAGCGTTTTTCACTTCCAACCGCAGACGTGTGGCACACGCATCCAGCGATAAAATATTATTCTTTCCGCCTAAGGCCTGTATATATTTTTCTCCTCGGGCAAGAGGCTCGTCCGTATGTGTTTGCTCGGGAGCCGGCACCGCAGGTTCAGGGGTGTTAGGTGCCAAAACGGCTTGCGGTTCCCGTCCGGGAGTAAGTAAATTCCATTTGGTAATGGCATAGTAAAAAACAAAATAATAGAGGACTCCGTATGTAAGCCCTACGGGTATTAATTTCCAACCGTTTGTGCCCAAGCCGTAACTAAGCAAATAATCAAAAAGTCCGGCGGAAAAAGTGAAGCCGAGTTTCACTTGCAAAAGGTTCATAACGACGAGAGAAAGGCCCGTTAATACCGCGTGCAACACATACAGCGGAAAAGCCAAAAACATAAACGAAAATTCAATCGGCTCCGTAATCCCGGTTAAAAAGGACGTAAGTGCCATAGACAAAAGAAGCCCGGCCGTGGCTTTTTTGCGGGCGGTATCGGCGGTTTTAATCATCGCCAAACACGCGGCAGGCAGGCCGAACATCATTACCGGGAAGAAACCCGCCATAAAAGTACCGGCTTTGGGGTCTCCCGCAAAAAATCGGGTCAAATCTCCGTGTACCAAGGTATTTACGCCGTTTTGAACGGTGGCAAAATCACCGAATTGGAACCACACCAAGTTGTTTAAAATGTGGTGCAGCCCCAGCGGAATTAACAAACGGTTGGCAAGCCCGTAAAAGAAAAGGCCTATACTGCCGGACGAAATCGTCCAGTTGCCAAACGCGCTGATAGTGCGCCCGATAGGCGGCCATACAAAGTAAAACACGCACGCAAGCAGTAAACATACCGCTCCCGTAACAATGGGCACGAAGCGTTTCCCGCCGAAAAAGGCCAAGTATGGGGGAAGTGCTATATCCTTGTATTTATTGTACAGGCAACCGGCCACCGCGCCCGTAATAATGCCGCCCAAAATATCCATATTAATATTGGAATCCAGGGTTTTTAGGGTAGCGGTTAAAATCACATAACCGACGAACGCGGCCAATGCCGCGGCTCCGTGGTTTTCTTTGGCGAAGCCGATGGCTACGCCGATAGCAAAAATAATGGGCAAATTGGTAAAAACAGCCCCGCCCGCCTGCGAAATAAAAGCAACATTAAGCAGGTCTGGCTGCCCAAGGCGCAAGAGAAGCCCCGCAATCGGCAGGACTGCAATCGGCAGCATAAGGGCCTTGCCTAATCGGACTAAAAACTTACCAATAGCGGTGCAAACTATTTTTAATTTTTCCATAAATGCTCCTATGATAAGGCAATGTATTTGCGGCCCAGGGCGCGTACTTCCTGTGCCGAGGTTAATTCTAATGCTTGGGCGGCAAGTTCTTCACATTTTTTGTGGCTAACGCGGCGGATTAACGCCTTTACTTGCGCAATGTTTTTAACGCCAACGGCCAATTCGCTTACGCCCAGCCCGATTAAAAAGGGCACAGCGGCCAGGTCGCCCGCCATAGCCCCGCAAACGGCTACGGGGCGGTTATATTTTTTTGCCCCTTGGCTAGTTAAGGAAATGAGTTTTAAGACGGCCGGGTGGAGCGGGTCCGCCTGCGCGCTTAATTCTTTGTGTCCGCGGTCAATCGCCAGCGTATATTGTGTTAAATCGTTCGTGCCGATAGAGAAGAAGTCTGCGTGGCGGGCCAGTTGTCCGCTTGTAAGCGCGGCGGAGGGGACCTCTATCATTGCACCGATTTGCACCTGTTCTTTTATGCCTAATTGTTCGGCCTCTTGGGCGATTAATTTTTTGAAAAAGATAATTTCTTCCGCAAAAGTTACCATCGGCAACATTATGCGCACTTGGTTAAGGGGGGCTGTTTGCAAAACAGCACGGATTTGGGTGCGGAAAAAATCTTCATTGCGTTTAAATGCGCGGATACCGCGCACCCCTACAATGGGGTTATCTTCCGGCAGAATATTTACAAAAGGCAAGGGTTTATCTCCGCCGGCATCCAACAGCCTAAACGTGGCTGACATATCCCGGCAGGCATTGAGTGTTTCCTGATATACGGCCCGCTGTTCGGTTTCGCCGGGTGCGTCAGCGCGGTTATTAAATAAAAATTCGGTGCGTACGAGTCCTAATCCTTCGGCTCCGTGCTGTACGGCTAATGCCGCTTCCTGTGGAGAGGACACGTTGCCTTGCACAGAAATATGCACGCCGTCAGAGGTTAGTGCCGGCTCCTGCGCTTGGGTAGAAGCCTCTTGCAGCAGGGCCTGTTCCTTTTGATTGGTGGCGGCGAAATCTTTTAGTTGCTCTTTTGTCGGGTTGATGACGGCTTTCCCTTCGTCCGCATATAAGAGGACGGGTGCGCCGCTTGGAATTTGAAGTATATCTTCTCCGGCATTTACTATGGCGGGAAGCCCCATATTGCGCAGCAAAATACCCGCATGCGCGGTGGGCGAGCCGTGGGCCAGCAGAACGCCTGCGGCTAACCCTGCTAAATGGGATACTTCGGAGGGGAGCAACTCCTCGGCTATTAAAATACAGCCTTTGGGCAGTTTCGGCAAGGCATATTTCTGCCCGCTCAGCCGCCACAGAAGGGAGCGGCGTAAATCTTTAATGTCGGCAATACGCTCCATTAAAAAGCGGTTTTTTGTCTTTTTTAAAATATCTATACTGGTGCGGACGGCTTCGTTTACGGCATAAGATGCCGTTTTGCCGCGGGAGACCGCTTCCAATGCGGTTTGGTGCATAAGCGGGTCCTGCAACAATGCTAAATGGGCAGCCAAAATATCTTGCGATGTTTTGTGCGGTTCGGCCGCAATTTTGGCTTGCGTTTCGGACGTTTCCGCTTCCAACGCGGCGGACAAGGCTTTTAATTCCTCTTGCGGGTTGGTGGCATTTTCCTCGTATTGGGCATCTGCCGGTTTAAAGAGAAACGCCTGCCCATTGGCAAGGCCTCCGCAGGCACACAGGCCGGAAACTTCTGCACCAGCGGAAAAATCTAGCGGAGTCTTTTTGTTTTCTGTGGGGATAGATAGGTTCACCCCCTTTTCGCCAAAGGCATTTTGAAAGGCTTTTTCCACTTGGGTCAGAAAGGTTTTGGCTTCGCCGGTCGGACCGCCTGCTTTTACCATTACTTGGCTGTTGTATTCAAGCGCCAGCCCCATAATACCCACTACGCTTTTAGCGTCGGTGCTTTTATCTCCGCAGCATATCTGTACGGGATAGGCATAGGCGGCTGCCAAACGGGCCAGTACGCCCGCCGGACGCGCGTGCAAACCATTGGCATTTAGAACGGTAAAAGGACCGCCCTGCGTAAAGGTTTGGCTTAGATTTGCGGTAGTTTGTGCGCCGGACACGCAAACCTGAAAAAGCGGCTCGCCTGTTTTGGTGAGTTCCGGGGCAGTACCTTGTACCTTGGTATCGGCCGGAGCAGTTACCACTAACATAATAAGGGAACTGGCGGCCTTGGCAAGTGCGGTGTGTGAAAATTTTAAAAGGGGTTGGCCCTTTTTGACTGTCTCGCCCTCTTTGACGAGCGGAGTAAACCCTTCGCCTTTTAAAGAGACCGTTTCCAGGCCGACGTGGATTAAAATTTCTATCCCGTTTTGGGCAATAACCAGTGCGTGCAGGGCTTTGTTAAAATTGATAATTTTCCCGTCTATCGGGGCGTAGATAGTGTCTCCGGCGGGGTCAAGGGCCACTCCGTCGCCCAACATACGTTCGCTAAATACCGGGTCGGGCACTTGTTCAAGCGGTACAACTGCGCCGTCAATCGGCGCGAAAACGGTTAAAGGCATAGTAAAATACTCCTTAGAATTACTTTCATTATAGTATATTCTCGGGTGCTTTTTATACGGATTTACATAAAAAATCCCGGCTTGGCAGAAACCAAACCGGGAACAATAAAAACAGGCTTATTTATCTACGGTTAATAATTCCGTGCCTGTGTGGGCGCCAAATTCAGGCGCGTACATAGATTGCGCCTGTGCGGGGAGCGCGTGGAATTTGCCGGGAATTGTCGGGCGGAGCACATAGGTAAGTGTTACCTTTCCGGCGGGTAACCGGTTGATAAAGAACCGGGTGGCCGCTTCGCGTGTTTCTCGGTATAAGGACAATTTATCCCATTCCCAGCCGCTTGTTAAATCCTCGCTTTCAAAGCCGGCGGGCTTCGGGTCATCCAGTAATACATATTCAAATTCACTGTCTGTTGTCAGCGTGAGGTGCACCTCCACCTCGTCGCCTATTTTTATTTCGTCCAAATCCTGCACCGGGCGGAGTTTCTGCACCCCGTCTTGCGTAAAGCGCGTAAAGTATTCGCGCGTTACGTTGATAACTCCCTTGGGCGAAGCCTTTACGTTGGGCGTTTGGTACAGCACAGACAGCGAAGCAAAATCAGGCATTATGCCTTGTTTGGTAATTTCGGCGGTTTTGGTTTTCTCGCTGATTTGGCGGCCCGTGTGTGCGAGTTGCAGGTCTTGCGTCCAGTCCATTGGCTCAAACGCGAAGTGCTTTTGCTCGCCGTCCCAATTTACCTGATAGGTTACCGGGAGCGACAGCGCGCCCTTGGCCTGCATTAGGTCCAGCAGGGCAAACACGGCTTGGGCCGCGGCTTTGGAATTATTCCACCCGGTTACTTGGCGGTTAAAAAGCAACCATTGGGTCATAGCCTCTATTTGGGGGGCTTGCGGGCGGATTTCTGCCAGCGCGCGCAGAGTGGCCGTTTGGGTGGAAAGGGTGTCTCGGTACCAAACCCAACTTTGCTCTTCGGGCGCAAAATAGGCTCCGGCCAGTTTATCCTGTTTCATACGGGATAAAACGAGGTCCAGGTATTGGTTGGCTTTAATATCATCTCCCAAACGGTGGTAAACGGCCGCCGCATAGGTTTGGCCGAGGGCCGTCATAAAGCGGGCGTGTTCCCCGGCATAGTCGGCCCAGCGCTTAATATAGGGTTTTGCCTGTGCGATTTGTGCCCAGTTTTGGGGGAAGGCGGAAAGAGTATAAGCCGCATATAGCGCTAAGGAAACCGTATCTTCGCTTCCGTCTTTATCGGCCTTTAATTTTTGTTCAATACGGGGGACCATATAGGAAATTGCCTGTTGGGTTTCGGCTTGCGGTATTTCCGCACCGAAAGATACGGCGGATGCAAACGCATTTAAGGCGTAGAGGGTTAAATAGTCGTCGTCGTGTCCGCCCGGGAACCACGCAAAAGCGCCGCTTGTGTTTTGGAATTTTTTAAGTTGCGTGAGTTCCTTGTTTAGCGTTTTTTGGACCGTTCCCGGATTGAACAAATCTACTAGATCCGCGGTTTTGCTCTGGCGGCCTTGGGCTTGGCGCAGCCACGGTGTTTGTTCTAACAGCGTTAAACGCAAAGGGTCCTTTTCGTTCCAAACAGCATCTTGACCCGTACGTTTGGGCAGTTTAGAAACCGCTTGTTTCAGTTGCGGATAGGTGGTGTAAAACTGGTGAACCACAGCCAAGGGCGCGTAGCGGTTTAAGGTGCTGACAAGGTCTTTGTATGGGGTTGTCAGCAAGTTAGGCATGGAATTAAGCACCGAAAGTGCCAAACTGGGGTGAATGGTCAGGACCGCCGTTTGCATATCGGCGGCGGGTACGTCTTTCAGTTCGGTCAATTCCAAGGTGTTTTGCCCGTTTTTAAGCGCGGTATTGACCGTAGCCAAGGTGCGTTGGCGGCCCGGATAAACAGGCAGGGTTTTTTGTTCGCCGTCGCTTGCCTTGCCACTGCGGGCGGTGGCGGTAATGCCGTAGAGTGCGGGCGCATTGGGGGCGGTAATTTCCCACGTTACAAATTCAGTTGCATTTGCGCCAACGGTTACGCGTTTAGCCGTATTTGTCAGGCCGAAATCCATAAGGGCATTTGCCTGGTCCTTTTGGATAGCAAGGGCGACCTCGGTGGTAATTTTTTTACCCGTTAAGTTGGTAACGGCGGCCTGTAAAATTCCTTTATCGCCCTCCCGGAAAAAACGCGGCATTTGCAGGCGGACCATAAAGTCTTTGCGGGTAACGGTGGCGGTGCTGAATGAACCGAAATCGGCATTTTGCGTAAGCGCGAAACCTACAATGTTCCAAGCCGTTAAACTCTGCGGCAAGGTAAATTTAACGATACTTTGCCCATTAACGACAGGCAAGGCCGCATTAAAATACGCAGTCGCGGCAAAGTTGGTGCGGGGGGAATCAGCAGAGCCCGCATCATTGGGCGCGGCGGCGGTATCAAAAGATTCTTCGGCTGCGGTGTCTTCGGCGGTTTCAGCAAAACTTTCCTTGTAGGTGGCTTTGCTTGCGGCCAGTTGTGGGGCGGCCCCCATAGCGGACTTTAACATTACGTTGTTGGCGCGCGAAAGCCCGAACATACGGTATGGGCGTGCCGCCATTTGCAGGTTGCTGGCGGGTAATCGCGGCGCCGGGGTAAAGGTATGCTCCGTTTTTCCTGTAAAATAGTTGGAAAAATATCCGTTGGCCTGGTTAGAGGCACGGTCGGCCGTTTGGGCATTTTGCGGGAAAAGTGCCTGCGCCGATAATGCGTGTTCCGGTTTTGCATAATAATCTAACGATTTATCATATACCGTTAAAGCGGCTTGTCCCTGTACGGGACGGCCGGCAGCATCTTTTACGGTCAATTTCCAAGAGGTTTCCTCCCCGGGGCGGACCTCATTAGGAACGTCAATAACAGCCGATAAATTCTTATTGTTAAAGGGGATTTTTATGGTTGCCTGGCCTTGGTGAAATGTATAATTGCTGGCTCCAAACCAAGCAAGCGCCAACCCGCCGCGCGCCTCTTGTTCCACCGGGAAGGTGTAAACCGACACGCCGCCGGGTAATAAATCTTTATGCGTAAGGAAGGTTTCCCCGCTATAAATTTCTACGCGTTTGGAGCCTGTCAGATTGCCTGCCCCCAACAATACGCGCGCGGTTTCCCCGGGGTAATAAGTTTCCCGTTGAAAGAGCGTAACGTCCGGCAACTGCAACTGAGAGCGCGTGTCCGCCACCACAAAAACCATACTTTGCGTGCCGGCTTTGTCCGCCTTTAAGGTCAGGCGGTAAATCCCTTCCGGCAGCGCGGGCAAAGATAAAATTTGTTCACCGGGTGTTTTAAAGGAAATATCCCGCGTGAAAGCGGTTTTGACTTCCTTGGCGTTTTTAAATTGGTTTTCCAATGTGCGTTCCGGGTACGGATAAAAACGGTTTTCCTCTTGGACTTCCGGCAATGTGTTTTCCAATAATGACACCTTGACAGATACCTTGCCCGTTACTGCGTTGCCGTCTGCATTGGTAAGTGTGAGCCGGGCAAAGTCGGGCGTTTGGGTGTTGGCGTCATAAAAACCTTGCGTAAAGTCCAGTTTAAAGAGTTTAGCCAGCGTGCTGACCGTAAAGGTCTTTTGCGTGCTGATAGGGCGGCCGCTTTCGTCCAACACTTCGGCTTTTACCACATATTTGGCAAAGGTTTCGTCCTTTTCCTGTTGGCGGGGGGTAAAGGAAATTTTAAAAGTTCCCTTTTCGTCCGTTTTGGCGGAGCCTTGTGCAATAACGGTATCACCCCCGGCAGGCGGAAATATGGCCCACCAGTAGAAAGGTGGCAGATAGTCTTGGCGGTGTACCGTATAGTTGATGACGGCTCCGGCCAAAGGCGCGCCAAAATAATACTGGGCTTGGCCGGTTACGGTGGTTTCCTTGTTATATTCTCGGGTGGTCCCGTCCGCAGATAAAGTGATTTCGTAATCCGGGCGTTTGTATTCTTCTACTTGGAACGACTGGTAGGTGCGGTAGGTCCGGTTATTTGCAGTTAAGGAAGCTTGTATTTGAAAGGACCCCAGCATCGGGTTGTCCGGCAGGGTAAATTCAGCCTGTGCGGTTCCCATCGCATTGGCCGCGGGGCGGGCGGAAAAGACGGTGTTGCCCGAAGCGTCCGCCA
>OIYP01001093.1_pt1 | contig 14625 bp, 12 predicted proteins | sample 1588261 | NCBI WGS metagenome assembly OIYP01 (sample SAMN03283293) | human gut metagenome | biome: human-associated habitat; material: feces | host: Homo sapiens | place: Peru | collected 2012
TTTTATTGGTATATTTCTATTATACCACATTGTCTAACAAAAGGGGAGCATTTCAGTTTTTGCGAACGGGTGGTTTTTTGCATGCAGAGTGCACGGGGCACAGTCAATAAAGTTATTTTGCAAAGTGCTCGCAAACCCTTGATTTTACTGGGTAAACAGCACTTTGCACGAGACCCTGCCGTGCAAAGTGCATGGAAAGATTTAGATTGCACTGTGCATGAAATAAGCCGTGCAAAGTGCTAAACACCCAGTAAATACAGGCGTTTCAGAGCACTTTGCAAAATAAGAAAATTGTCCTTAGGGAGAGTGGCGAGCGGCGTGATACTGCAAACCGACGACATAATAAAGACCGCCGAGCAGTACAGCTGTATCGACGGTCGGTTAAGGGTTTTTTTAAGGGGGGATTACAGCAGTTCTGCTAGGTCGGTTCTGCCGTATGCTTCCCAGTAATCTTTCAGATCATAATCTCCGGATTTGTAACTGCCGTCTGCCGCTTTTATTTTATCAAATTTCAAATCGGTCTTTGCACCGCTGACAATTAAAAGCTTAGTATTTTTCTTGCTGGCATATACGGCATTTTCCAATATGCTCTCCGGAATATCTGCTCCATTGTCTATAAGTAATTTCAGAATATCATACTTTCCTTTTAAAGCAGTTTTAAGAGGCGTAGTTTCATATTCACCGATAGTATTTACATCAACATCTTTATCAAGAAGATATTTTATTACTTCGATATTTTCTCCTTTGACCGCATTTATCAAATCAATACCGTTAAATATCTTTCCGCATTTTTCAAAATATTTAACGCTTTCTAGATCAGATCTTGAAATATCAATTGCAGATAATGTGTATCCCTCTGCAAAAAGGAAATCTATAATATCTTTATTATCACATGATAATGAAGTTCCAAGAGATTCCGCTAAGTATTCTTCAGTTATTCTTGCACCACGGCTATTTGCGTAATCATACAGTAATTTGAATAGTTCTAAATCATCGTACAAAGCAGCGGATTTCAATTGATATAATCCACTTGCTTCTCCTTCATCATTTACTATCATATAAGCATTATTATCGCATAAATATTTGCAGGCTTCATAATTATCAAAATTTGCAGCTCTCTGCAAAAGTCCCGCTTCAAATTGATCGGTCAGATCTATATCATTTGTTTTCACAATATAGTCCAGCATTTCGCCATTATTAGTTTGAACTACTCTTTGCAGCATTCCGCTGTATATTTGCGTTTCGTACATATTGCACACCGTTTCACATTGTTCAGGCGTACCCCAATAAGCTAGAAATGTTGTTAGCAATACAACGTCATCTTCATTGTAATCGTTTGGATTTTTAGTGCATTCTTTAAGAGCATCATCTGTTTTTCCTAAAATGGCTAATTCACAAGCTTTAGATAAACCGCTTTCTTTACCTGTTTCCAATAATTTTTCCAACAAAAATTTACTAGAATACGGGCTTGCTAATAGCTGCTCGTATGGTTCTTGTTTTGTATCCTCTTTATAATTGGCAAATAGCTCGGGATAAGGTTCTGCACCCGCTTCAATCAATAGTTTAGTAACTTGATAATTTCCATATTCTGAACCGCCACCCTCATTCTCAAGAGCCATATATAATGCGTCATGACCTACCTCGTTTTTTTTGTTAAGATCCACATTATCACTTGTCAAAAGTGCGCGCATTGCTTCTACTCGTGCATTATATGCCAAGTCCCAGATCATATTGTCGTTATTTGGGTCTGCTCCTTTTCCAAGTAGGTACAGTACGCTTTCATATTGATCATTTGCATTTACTGCTGTATTAAGACACGCATTCAATAGGTCTTGACTAATTCTATTATCCTCAAAGTATTCATCTAAAAGTTCAAAATTACCATCGTTTACGGCGTTCTCCACTATATTTGTTACATTTGAATCACCGAAGAGCTTGTTCTTTGTAGCGCTTGACAGCCCGCACCCGCAAGAAAACACCATTACCGAGCAAACAGCCATCGCAAACACTCGTTTTAACATAAAATCCCTCCTACTGCATTATCGGATAAGCCGCTCAGCGCTCACCCCTCAGCCGCAAACCCTATCTCATTTATCTTCGCATACTTTTCCGCATACGAACCCGCTTCCGCTTTCCAATTATCCCGGCTTTTTTATTATACTATGATCCCAGTGAAAAATCAATAGTCAAACGCAAAAAAGCAGACGCCGATAAAAACGTCTGCTTTCGCTTTTTGCAGTGCGGGTAACAGGACTTGAACCTGCACGGTGTTGCCAATAGAACCTAATGGTAACGTTACTTTATTGAAACTATCAATCGCATCTGTTATTAGTATTATATCAGATGTTTTAAAAAGGGTCAAGGGTATTTGGGTGGTTTATGTTATGTCAGTTTGCCGCCGTCATCGGCGGCAGTTTGACATAACCATAGTTTTTGTGCTGACAGTATTATAAAAACTCAAGTGGTGATTCGTGGTAATTGTAAAAACTTGTCATTAATTCAATGACTATAAATGTATGGAATTACGCAGTTCATCCAATGACGTATGCAAGGTTAATCCAGCCACCAACAGAGGGTGCATATGCCCAACCGTTAGTTTCTCGTGTAAATTGTAATTTGGTATTAGCTTCACAAGTCGTTTTAACAGTTCCTCCGGGTGAATTAAGAACATTTACTTTCTTAGATGTAGTACCATATACATTTACATAAAAATTAGTGTCGTAATTTACACATATCCATCCGCTACTAATTTTACCCCATGTATTATTACCAACATACTTAAATTCTGAAATATAAGCAGAATTGCCGTTATATAGTGTTCCAACTATACTTGCTGACGTACTTGCGCTTGAACGGATATTTAAAGCATCGACATTTACAATATATGTATCTGGTATCAAGATTGTACCGATTGATGGTTTTGTTGTTTCTGATCCTCCACCACCAGAACTTTCATCCTTAAATACTGATTGATCATTAGGACGAAGCACTCCATAAACGGCTGTATAATTATGATTTATTTTTCGCATTTTATATACGCCATTCCAGTTCTGATCGTAGCTGTAAAAATATGATGTATCACCCTCTCCAGTACATATAGCAACATGTCCTGCCGGGGGATCTCCTGAGGCATTGATCTGCTCAGACCACACCATTACGTCTCCTTTTTTGGGTACAAAACTTGCAGTGTTTGCTATTTTTTTTGAACTTACTAGTCATGATTGTTCCATGAAAATTTGTATACAATTCTTTAGCGTACGTGTAGGAAAACAATTCTGAACTTGGTACACCAAACAATTCGTTTGCATAGAAGTTGAACAAATCGAAACACTGAGCCCCATACTGTCCGTCAAAATCGTTTTCTTTACCTAGTCTTTTGCTTACCCACTGATCAAATTTGCTTGCCATAAAAAATTACCTGCCTTTCGTTAATTAAAGTATTTATATACAATACCGGATAACTCGGCAATGTTATCACCACACGACCATGCTTGCCCCGGTGCATCAGCCATAACCACCAATATATAATCTGCATTATCAGAATACACAATAGCAGAGTCATGACTCACATCGTCTGTTTCTCCGGTTTTGTTTGCTATTTTTACATCATTCGGAATCCCAGCTGGTATTTTGCTTCGGTATTCCTGCTCCAACAGCATATCTATCATTTTATTTGAATATTCGTCTGAAACGCATTTACCTTGATACATACTTTCCAAAAGTAATCCAATATCCTTGACTGTAGTGAGATTATATCCATTTGATGTGGCAAGTCCATCAGCATTATATGCAGGATACAGCCCATGGCACTGCACGGTATCATTGTATCCGTTTTCAACGCACCAATTTGAAATATAATATTTTCCAAGAGTCCACACTATACTGTTAAATGCTTCATTGCTGCTGTTAGCTGTCATTTCAAATAAAGTATTATAAACTTCATCCTCAGAAATCACGCCATCTGCTATCTGCTGATATGCTGCAGCCAATGCAAAAAGCTTAATTTCACTTGCAGCATAAACTTGACGATTATTAATGGTTATAAAATATTCCGTATCGAGATTTTTAACATATATAGACCACGTTCCGTTGTACGATTGTACAGCAGTGTAAATTTGATTTCTCAGTTCACTAAGGTCGTCTGATTCTGAGGCGGAAGTTTTACCTTCAGTTGAATTTTCAGAGCTTACATATGCTTTGGGTGCATTAATATTATTATTGATGCTTTCTTTACTTTCATTATCATTTGTACACGAACGGTAAACCAAAATCGTTATTAACAGCAATGTAATAATAGCAATTGTTCTGTTGCGTCGTAAACGCCTGCGGTTCGCACGTCTTCTTTCCGCACGTTTCCGCATGATCCTTTCTTCTAACAAGCGTTGTTCTTCATCTGACGTTATGTAATTATTTTTTATTTCCATAGTCTCTTTCACTGATCTCTTAGCCCGAACTCACGATACTGTTCCTCAGAATAATACATAACAACAGGCGTACCAAGTGCCACTTCCTCATAAATGTATTTTGCTCCATCAAGAGGCATATTTATGCAGCCTTTTGAACCGTTGTATCTATATTCGTCTCCGCCAAAAGCATTTCTGTATACAGTATCATGCAGACCAATCCCGCAAACCGACACCAAATTCCAATAATTACAGGTCGTACTCCAGCTTTCTCCGTCAGCATTGCTGCCGTTTAGCGGATAATTCTGTCCTTTGTACCAAAGCTTGTACACTCCCGGAAGAGTCAATGTTGTGATAGACGTTGACTGTCCGGAAACTATGTCGCATTGATAAGTTATCTCTCCGTTTTTATAGACCCAGAGATGCTGAGCGCTGAGATCTATTTCAACATATGTTTCTCCTATATCGTCATCAGCAGATCGTGCCGACTTCACTCCGTCATATACATATCCGTATCCGTTGTCATAATAAACCGGCTCGCAGCTTTCGACTGTTTTTCCTGCTTTCAGCATTTTAACAAGTTCTTCACAGGTCTTTTCCCTGTCAATCTGCCAGCCGTAAACGGCATCGTCACTGTTTGGAACGATTATATCGCCCTGCAAAGTTGCATGAAACTTTCTGTCCTTGCCAAAGGTATCATATTTATCGGCAAGGTAGTCAACATATTCCCGGCATTTGTCATCATTCACTGTGCAGCTGCCGTCGGGATCTGCATTCAGCATTTCTTCGAGCTTTTCGCCTTCAAGTGTTTCTGTAGTGTAGTAAAAGTCATATGTAATTGAAAAATCCGTTTTGTTATCTGTCTGAATATACGATGTATTGTTTTCATCTGTTTGAGATTCGGTTGCTTTATTGTTATTCTTCTCTCTTAAAAGCAAACACATCAGAATGGTAAAAACAATAACGATCAGAGCCGCCGAAACAAGCGTCACGGCATAATTAGTTTTGTGTTTTATCATCCATATCATCTTCTGTCTTTTTTACATCTATACAATATCGGCATTATATACTGCGGAATAGATTTTTGGATCAATATCTGAAATAGTTACGCTGTAAGAATAAGGAGCTAACGCAAATGCTTCAGAATCTGCTGCCTGTTGTTCAATTCTGCTATGAAGTTCATCTTTTTGTTCGTTGGTAAGTTCAAAAGAGAATATCCATCTGTGTCCGTCGATAACTGCAGAAGCAGAATATTCAAGATCAGTGTTGCTGATAGAAACTGCAAGCTGTTCACCGATAATTTCACATAACTGATTATAAGTCATGCCTATGTAAATTTTATCATTTATCTTTGCACCGCTGTATAAATTAATAATGTCAACCATTCCGTCCGATCTGTTCGATTTGAAACAATACTGTGGGAAATCAATGCATTTATACATATCTGCCGAACCCTGCTGAACTCCGGTCGGATATGTCATTTCGTAATTATTGTCGCCAAGAGCCAGAGCGTCCGTCAATGTCATTCCGATCAATTTCTCTGCATTCAATGATTCAATAGAATTTTGCCTTATCTGATCATCTTTGCTGTCATTTTCAGAAATAGAACCGGTATTTATATCATTTTCTGATTCTGTTGGGACAACTGTAATTGTACTTTCATCATCATTAGAACTTCTGCTATTATCTTCTGATGAACTGTCAGATGTATGATCATCACTTTCGTAATATATCTCTGTATTGATGCTGTCAGATAAATCGTCGTATGATGCTTCTGAACTGTTTTCATAATAACTATAGCTGTTGATATATGGTGAAGACTCATTTTCATATATGCCAAATCCGCCATTGTCGCTTAATCCAAGTGCAATTGGAACGCCTATGGTGATTCCGGCAGCAGCGGTGATACCTACTGCTTTTAATACAACAGACGAAGTACTTACAATGGGCACAGGTGCGACAGTAGACGCATATTTGGGAGATATACAATTTTTCATCATAATACCAAGCGGAACAGCTGCATAATTTTTATTTTCAAACAGACTTTCAACTTCTTTTTTTATCCTGACCCTTGCCCTATATAGCCTTTTCTTAACGGTTGTTTCATTAACATCAAGGATCTTAGCGACCTCTTTGATTGACATATCATTATAATAATACAATATAATAGCCGATTTAACGTCAGGCTTTAGCCCGTTTATAATCTTTTTCAATTCACGCTTGAATTCTTTATTTACAGCGTAGTCATCCGGCAGCATTATCGTTTCATCAGCCAAATGCTCAATGTCAAAAGTTTCATCATCTATGCTGATATTATCATTTTTAGCCTGTTGACGATAGTGCATTTTACATTTGTTATATGCGATTGAATACAGCCACGATTCATATTTCTTTGCATCTTTCAATCTATTTATATTCTGCATAGCTGAAAGAAAAGTTTCCTCGATAATATCCTCTGCCAGATCCTTATTATCTACATTTTTGAGTACAAAAAAATACAATTTCTCTCTATATGTATTGTAAAGGATCTCAATAGCTTGTTTTTCACCTTTTGCAGCTCTCCTAACTATGCCTTCGAGTTCAATTTGATTCATCTATGATCCCCTCTGCCGATAATTTATTCAACATTATTTTCAGCCGATATTCAGACTCGTGAATTGTTAGTCTGGTTTCCATCTCCATACTTTTAAGGATATCTATAATTATTTCACTTAATTCCATCATCATATAGTTCTGCCACTTTATTTTGTTTTCATATATATAGTTGCATAAAAAGTCATACGGTTCCTTTTTTTATTATATTTTTGTATGTTTAGACAAAATACATGATGCTAATTTGGACAAAAAGACGAGCCATTATGACTTTCAAGTATATTATAACATATTATTTTATATAAAAACAAAACATTTTGAAATATTTTGAAAATATAACTTTATAATTTTTGCTTAGCTATCCTTAATATGCATGGACTAAAAACGCACTGCAACAGGGTATGTGCTACAATGACACAGCGAAACCCCACAAATTAACCTTCTAAAACAGAAGTCAAAAAAGCAAATCATATAAAATTTTCCAACCCCCTTGACAAGTATTTCGATTAATGTTATACTAATAATAGAACGACATTGTTCAACATAAATAGACAATTAAATAATGTGCCTATCGCATACATAAACATATTGAAAGAACTTAGAGCCTTATGCTCGTACATATTTTCAGGCACGATTTTAAAAGCAGCGGGATAGTTGTATCCCCTTGTAGAATCGTGAAACCAAAATATGTGCGGGCTTTTTTGTTTGTATAAATTTCGCCAAGGGCAGGGTGAAATATTAATAGAATCTTGAAAATTGAATAGGAGGCTTGATAATTTGAAAAAGTTTAACTCAAAGTCCTGTGAAGAAATCATGACAACCGTGAGTGTGACAGTAGTGACAGTAAAACCACGAGTGAAGTTACTGTCAACAGTTTGGCTTTAAAAGTCTGAAAGCCCTTGTAAATCCTTGCTTTGCGGAGTGTGACAGTAGAATTTGAGCGTGAGTTTTACTGTCAACATCTCAGAGTTACTGTCAACGGGAAGCAATTTGAAAAACAAGCAAACTGTCGGCGATTTGTGCCCTCCTCACTTGGAGTAGGGCAAACATACCACCGTAGGCAGTACAAGCCCACACAAGCGATTTGTGAGCGGTGTAAGAGGACATTACAGCACATCTTTTCCTTTGCAGATAGTATTGAAAAACATATCAACAAAACAAGGGAAAAATCACATTTGGCGGGTTCGGAAAAGTTAAGTCCTCAGACTTAGCAAGCATCGCAAATGGCAGTCCGTCCTTAGAGGGCGCCCAGCCATTTGCAGCTTGTCGGGGCGAACCCCGAACCCCCTATCATAAAGGAGCGATGCAATGAGAAAAAGAAACGCAACCATAACAATCCGCTGTACCGAGGATGAGCGACAGCGGATATACAACAAAGCTAAAACACATCACTTAACGCTGAGTGACTATGTTCTAAGGTCAGCGCTTGGGAAAAGAATTTTAGTTGCCGAGGGCTTGTCGGACGTGTTGAAAGCTCAGAAAGCAATAGGCAACAACCTTAATCAGATTGCCTTGCTTGCAAACATGGGCAGGCTTAAAGCCGTTGATTTGAAATCACTCTCGGAACAGCATAGACAGGCTACAGAGAAATTGTGTGAGATAGCAAAGGCGGTGAAGTAATGCCTATAATTCATTTTATCAACAACAAAAGTCAGAGTGCCGGCGGTATGCGAAACGTGCTTGCATACGTCAGTAAGGCTGAGAAAACAGAAGTCGAGGATAAGAAATATGTTACCGCTCTTAACTGTTCGGCTGATACAGCTTACGAAGAGTTTAACGCCACAAAGAATTTGTATCACAAAAATGGCGGTAGGTTGTACTATCATCTGGTGCAGAGCTTTCCAAGCGGTTATGAAATTGCTCCGGAACTTGCTCACAAGATTGCTGTTGAGTTTGCGAACAGGGCGTTTAAAGAGTACGAATGTGTTGTAGCTACTCACATTGACAGGGAGCATATCCATTCGCACATCGTATTCAATTCTGTCAGCTTTGAGGACGGCAAGAAGTATCATTCTGACAAGCAGTCGGTAGAACAGCTTATGAAACTTAGCGATGAGATTTGTCAGAAGTATGGTGTTCAGACGCTTGAAAAGCAAAGTCAAAAACAGAAAAAAGATGTTCTTTCCGACAGAGAGTACCGCTCAGCTGTCAAGGGTGAGAGTTGGAAGTTTCAGCTGATGAGTACCATAACGGAAGTTATGAAGAAAGCGAAATCGAAAAAGCAATTCTGCTTTCTGATGCGGCAATACGGCTATGGAGTACGTTGGGAAGACAACCGAAAGTACATCACATACACTTGTCCCACCGGTCAGAGGTGCCGTGACAAGCGATTGCACGGAGAAAAATTTTCAAAGGAGATGATGCAGAATGAATTCGAGATTAGATACGCAATCCTTAATGGAGAGGAACAAGGCGGACTTACAGGCGGCGAAAGATACTATGCCGATGATAATCGTTCAGGATCAGAACTGGTCGGCGGTGATAGATCTGCTGAAAAGATTATGCGAGTGTCAGGAAGAAATGCTGAGATGTCAAGAAACACTTATGACGGAAGAAGAAATGAAAAAGTATCTGGAAAATCAGAAAGTCATCTGCGAACAGTCGGAAAAAGCTTGCAGAGTAATTCAGAAACAGACGGCAGAACAGTCGGCACAGATGCTGACAAGTCTGATAAGTCAGTGCGAAAGTATGAAGCTACAGACTGGGAAAATGAGCGAAGAATACTCCTCCAGGCTGAAGAGCTTAGAAGAATGGAAGTCAAAGCAAGGCTCGAAAATGCTCAGAGCGGTGCTGATTTCACAGTCGGTGTTGCTGATATTATCGACGGCGTTGCAACTGTGGCTACGATGATTGAGGAGCCGACTTATGATGACGAGTTCGTTTATCACGAGGACAGCAAACTTTTGAGTAAGGAACGCAGGCACAAAGAAGAACTTGGTATGAAGATGTAAATTGATTAGGAAAGGAATGTTTAAAATGATCAGATTAAAATTTACAGGCAAAACAACCAGAAAGACAACAAGGAGGGCGATAACACAATGGCAAGACAAAGAGAAATCCCCAAAATCAATACCGTAGCTGTGGTGTACAACGGCGAAACCAAAGCATTCGATACATTCATTGAATCCATGATAAGCGACTATTTGAATTCGGATAGTATGCCCAAATGCTCCGACTTGGCTTTTATTGATAAGGTAGAAATAGTTGAAGAATCTGCGTAATGGCTGGACTTGTACAAAACTATGTGATATAGTGTGTCGTAGCGCTGCACAGGGTGCTGCGACTGCCAAAGGAGGTCGATAAAATGAGAGCATGGCTATACTACCGCTTGTCCAGAGATGAAGATGAGGAAATGAATAGCCTGCAAAATCAGCGGCAGATACTTGTTGATTACGCAGAACAGAACGGTTACGAGATTGTTGGGGAATCGTTCGACGACAATGTTTCGGGAATGACATTCAACAGAAAAGGCTTAGGAGAACTTGAAATTGCGGTTGACGAAGGAAAAATCGATGTGGTACTTGTCAAAGATTTAAGCCGATTAGGACGTCACAGAACTCAGACGGAATTGTTCATTGATCACCTTAGACAGAATAATGTAAAGGTGATTTCCGTAACCGAGGGGATAGACAGCTTTAATGAAAATGACGATTTGCTTATCGGATTCAAGCAGATTTTCAATGACTTTTATGCAAAGGACATCAGTAAGAAAGTCCGCAGCGGAATCAGACAAAAGCAGAAAACGGGACTTGTAGTTAATCTTCCTATGGGATACTACAAAGACAAAAATACCGATGAGGTAAAAATCGACGAGCCTGCCGCAGATATTGTGCGTGAAGTATTTAAACTGTATATTGGCGGTCATGGGCTTGTTGCAATCGCTAAAATAATGAACAGCCGAGGTATAAAATCTCCCGAATATTATTCTCATCGAAAAATTGGATCACAGAGAACGGAGATGTGTAAAAAGTATTTGTGGGCACAAACCACTGTGAAAAGGCTTATTCAAAATGAAATCTATACGGGAACGCTTGTAAACCACAAGACTGTGACAAGCAAAATTTACAAAACAAAATCCATAATCAGCGAGGAAGAACGCTACCGACATGAAGATTTTCTGCCGCCGATTATCGATAAAGAAATCTGGGAACAAGCGCAAATATTGCTTGAAGCTCGTCAGAAATCGGGAGCAAGGGCAAGCGAAGATAAGGTTATCCACCGCTATTCCGGAATGATAAAATGTGCTGAATGCGGAGCAAGTCTGATTGCCAAAAAGCGATTCTGGAACGGCGAGCCGTACATTGAATACTCCTGCAACAGCTATAACCGATACGGAAAACAGCATTGCACTCCGCACCGAATCCACGAAAAACAAATTGACAAATTGGTTATCGAGGAGCTTGCTGTATGGCGGGAACAAATCATAGCCGAGAGCGCTAAATACGACAGAATAGTTAGGGAATGGGTGCGTAACAGACCGATTTACGAACAGAAAATCAAACAGTACAATGATAGAATTACAACAATTAAGAATCAGATAGAAGAAATCATTATTGAACGTATCTCCGACCGTGAACACGCAGAGGTATACAACAATATGATATCAAAGCGTGAGGAACAGATATCCAACTTTGAAAAGAAAATATCAGACTGCAAAATATATGACAAGATCAGCAGGGAAAGACACGCACAACTAAAAAGCACCGCAGAAATGCTTGATGAAATTCTGGAAAAAGGTGAGTTGTCCGACGCACAACTCAGGACCCTTGTCCGCAGAATTATTGTTCATCAGAACGAGGACAAAAGCCTTGATGTAAGGCTTGAATTCAACGGGAATTTTGATGACAGCGTTTCGGTTTATGTGGAGAGTGAAACGGCATAGAAATGAAAAATTGGCATACGCACAGCTTTACTTAATGTGTAAAGCTAAGGTGTATGCCAATTCTTTTTTGCAGTATAAAAGCAAAAAAGTCCCGAAAAATCGAGACTTTTCATTGGCTTGTGACTATGAAATAGATGAATGGTTCCGAAAAATAAACCGTGTAAACGCAATAATCGCCAAATTTCTGACAATACTAAAATTGCAGCCAAACAGGGCAACGCTGAGGAGCGACCTGACGCAGGCTATGAGATAAAACGGTGAAGAGCAGTGACAGAAATGTTGCTGCTTTTCTTCATCTTCACTGGATATTCCCAAAGCGGATAAACCTCGGGAGTTTGAGGGCAGAGCCCCATATGCACTAACCTAATCTTGCAATTACCCTAAAAATATGGTAAAATAAAAAAGGGTGATAAAACAATGACAAGAGAAGAGTTAATAAAAATGCTGCCCGAAGGATATGAAAAAGCGTGTTGGGAAACAAAGGCAATGACCCGAAAAAGAGGACTTCAAAGTGAAAAAGACCTTTTAACACTGTGCCTTTTTTATGGATACAATCACTCTTTGATCGAAGTACAAAGCTATGCGAAAGCAGCGGGCATATATGATATAAGCGATGTAGGCTTTATGAAACGCTTCAGTCGATGCGGAAATTGGTTTGATTGGATAATAGAAAATCTTACTCCAAGTGAAATTATACAATATTCCAAACCTGAGATATTAGAAAACTATCACGTATTGGCGGTAGATGCCACCGATATTACATCAGGTGGAAAGGCAAATCAGAAATGGCATATTCATTATGCGCTGAATTTGTTTACACTCACTTGTTCAGAGTTTAAGCTTACTCCCGAAAAAACCGGAGAAAGTCTTACAAACTTTGAATTTAAACCCAATGACCTTGTTCTTGGTGACAGAGCGTACGCATCACTTAAAGGAATAGAATATTGTCAAAAGTGCGGTGCTGATTTTGTTCTCAGAGTTAGAAACAGGTCTTTTAAAATGTACACCGAAAATGGTGAAGAAGTAACTTTTTCGGATATTCTGAAAGATGTTGACGGCAGCATTAAAGATATAAAAATATTTATCAAGAATTCAAAGAAAGAAACAGTTCCGTTAAGGATATGCGCAGTAAAAAAAGATAAAGAGGCATTAAAACGTACAGAAAAGAAGCTTCGCAGAAAAGAAAGCAAAAGACAGATAACTTATTCTGCTGATACAAAATTTGTAAATCAATTTTTCTTTGTAATAACATCTCTCGATGACACATTTACAGCGGAACAAATACTGAATTTATACAAGCTCAGATGGCAGGTCGAAATGGTATTCAAACGCTATAAATCGATCCTTAAACTGGGATCAATGCCAACTAAAACCCCTGATTCAAGCAAAGCATGGCTTAGCTGCAAAATGCTGATTGCTCTGCTTATGGAAAAGCTGTTGTCTGACAGCGATTTTCCCCCCACAGCACCAAGTAACGAGGAGCTTGTGGAGAGAAATGAAGATTGTTTACTCTTGGATTTTGACAGGTATTTTTGCTTTTGATTCTCTTGCTTTTAGTGAGGTGTTTGAAACAATATCCCTTATTTGCAGCGTTGAAAAACGTTGTAAACGCTATTCTTTGCAAATGGCTGATGTTCGCTTAGGTTAGTGCATATGGGGCAGAGCCCTCATCAGCCGTCAGGCCGCAAACCTGTCCTCAAAGAAAATCGCAAGCTGAGAATACGCAAGTCCCCAGTCACGAACGGGCATTGTCCACTTCTTTGAGATCTCTTTTACGCTCATAAAAATGATTTTTCTGATCGAATCATCAGTCGGAAAAATTGCCTTGGATTTGGTGAATTTTCTGACCATTCTGTGGTAGCTTTCGACTGCATTTGTTGTATATATTATCTTCCGTATCTCCGACAGCTCGGTACGAGATGTTGGATATATCAAAGAAAGTAGTTAGTTCAGACCAGTTTTTATCCTAGGATTTTAAGATGTTGGGATATTTCTTATCCCATTTTTCACGAAACTCTTCCTTTGCATATTCAGCATCATCAAGATTGACTGCACCATAGATCTTTTTAAGGTCTGCACACACTGCTTTTCTGTCCTTGTAGGGTACAAATTTGCAGCTGTTTCTTATCTGATGAACGATACAGAGCTGATTTTTTGTCTTTGGAAATATCGCATTTATTGCATCGCAAAGTCCTGTCAAATTGTCATGACAAGCTATGAAAATGTCCGTAACACCACGGTTTTTCAGGTCTGAACATATACTTGCGTAGAAGCTTGCGGATTCATTTTCGGATATCCATGTTCCGAGAATTTCTTTCTGTCCTTCCATATTGATACCAAGCACGGAGTACACGCATTTGCTGATGATCTTGTTGTCTTTCCGTGAGTTGAAAACTATTCCGTCAAAGAAAACGACGGGGTAAATTTTGTCGAGAGGACGGTTCTGCCAGTCATTTACCTCAGGAAGAATTTTGTCGGTTATGCGTGAAACAAGTCCCTGAGAAATTTCTGAACCGTAGATCTCATGAAGAGTGTCCTCAATATCACGCTGAGACATTCCCTTAGCGTACATCGCCATGATCTTCTGCTCAATTTCGTCTGTACGGGTCTGTCTTTTTTCGATGATCTTAGGTTCAAATTCACCGTTTCTGTCACGGGGAACGGCTATTTCACACTCGCCGTAATCGCTGGAAATGGTCTTTTTGCCGTAACCATTTCTACTGTTTCCGGAGTTGTTGCCTGCGGCAG
>OIYP01001096.1_pt1 | contig 14579 bp, 7 predicted proteins | sample 1588261 | NCBI WGS metagenome assembly OIYP01 (sample SAMN03283293) | human gut metagenome | biome: human-associated habitat; material: feces | host: Homo sapiens | place: Peru | collected 2012
CCGCGGTTGAGCAACACCTGATGCAGGCCAGCGGCTTCGTCGCCTGCGTCGATTTCCGTCGGCGATTCCATGAGGAACGCGCGACGACTGGCTTCACCGTAGCAGTAAAGCATGATCTTGTCGCCCTGCTTCAGCGTAGACAGGTCGGTCACCCACGTCGATGTGTCGGTGATCACCTCGCGCGCCTGTGCACTGTTCAGCCCAGCGAGGGCGAACAGACCGAGAAGGAAGAAGTAAATTTTCTTCATGTGGTTGGTTTTTAGAGGTTTATAAAATTAGTAGATGTATTCGGCCCATGACACGCACCGGCCTGAAAGCAAAGAAATCCCTTGTCACATCAACGAGGGAACCAAGGTTTGCATCTTCGCTTCATGACTCAGGGATACCATTACCGCTATTATCTGGTGCCAAAGATACGCATTATCTCTGTGGTTCGCAAATTTTTGCCGGTATTTTTCCAGCATGAATTATTTATTTTTCCAGAAGTGCCTTTATTCTTCCACACATGTCACGGTCGCCTCCAGAAACTGTCGGTGATGTCTTCGAGGCGGTCGTCGCCATGCCCGACGCGGTAGAGGCGCTGGTTGGTTGTCGGTGACTTGAGCGGGCCGAAAGCGGCGCGGTAGGGGCCCAGTTTGACATAGTCGACGACGCTGGCGTCGAAGCAGCCGGGCAGGGTGGCGCGTCCGCTGTACCAACCGGTCTTGAGACGGTCGGCATAGTGCGCCTTGACGGCGGCGCACAGCGCCATGACCATGGCCGGATCGTTGTCGCCACCCATGAGTCCGACGCAGGTGACCTCGTCTTCATAGTCGGCCAGGAGGGCGAGCAGGCGGTCGGCGGTCAGCTCCTCGCCGACGTTGCCCTGGAGGTAGGCGCTGTGGCAGCCCGGGCAGCCGTTGGGGCAGAGCGACAGGTTGACGGCCAGTGTCACCTCGTTGGGAAACTCCTGGAAGACGATGTCGTGGTTGACGTATTTGAGCATGTGGTGTCGGGGATTTTAGCCCAAATCGGTCATTGGGCCGTCATGGGAGATGACTCTAACATTGGGAATTGGCCTTTCGTATACCTGAAAATCATCACGAAATCCAATGAACTGCTTGCTTTTCAGATAGCAGAGGCGCAGGGGGAACGCTCCCTCTGCGCCTCTGCCAGTCAGGCCAGGCTCAGACGTGGGCGTAGTAGCGGCGGGCGGCCTCTTTCTGTCGGTCGAGCGAGAAGTTGGACACGCGCTTCAGGTAACCGATGATGCGCGTCAGGTAGTCCACATTCTTGGAGTGGCAGTGCGGGCATTCCTTGAGGAAGCGCTTGTCGATGTGTCCGCAGTCGTTGCAGAGCGTGTTGGGAATGTTGTACGTGAAGTAGTTGCAACCCTCCTTGGCGGCCACGCGCAGCAGCTGGCGGTATTGTGCCTGCGAGAGGTGCTCGTCTAGGTTCATGTGCAGGGCCGAGCCGCCCGTGAGGTGCTCGATGTATTTGCGGCCATGGAGGCGGAACTTCTCGATGACGTCCGTGTTCGTGTCCTCGACGACGTAGAAGTAGGAGTTATAGCAGTCGCGCGGCACGTAATAGCCGTCCTCACGGTCCCAGCGGGCGTGCTTGACGCCGACATTCTCCGCCGGAATCATCTCGCAGTTGAAGAGCACGTCGCGCGAGCGGTACTGCTTGTTGTAGGCCTCGATGAGTCCCAGGATGTTGCTGACGAAGTTGGCGTACTCCTCATTGTCGGAGATGGTCATGCCCAGGCTCTCCGCAGCCTCCACCATGCCGTTGACGCCGATGGTCAGGTACTGGCGCTTGATGTTGATGTAGCCCGCGTCGAAGAGCGGCAGCATCCCCTTGTCGAGCAGCGCCTTGAGGTTCTCGTTGTAGGCCAGCTGCACCTTGTGCACCAGGTCGACGATACCGTCGAGGTATTCCACGTAGGAGCGTCCCTCGCGTGTGGCCTGCTGCACGCAGCGGTTGAGGTTGATGGTCAGCACGCTCTTCGAACCGGTCGACACGCCGCCGGCGCCCAGTGTGTAGCTGAAGCCGTTGTCCTGTATCTCGTTGCGCAGGCGGCAGCACGAGGCGAGCGAGTCGGCGTTGTCGCTCATGTAGGTGAAGAAGGAGTGGCCCTTGCTGTACATCTCAGCCGTGAAGTCGGCATAGTCCTTGTCGATGACGTCGTTGTCGCGTGTGAGCAGGGCCATGGTCTCGACGGGGAAGGTGAGCACCGTCTTGGTGCGCTCCTCGTTGAACCAGCGCATGAAGCGCTTCTGCAACCAGCTGACGGCGCCCCAGTGGGGCTGCGAGCCGTCGGGGAAGTGGAAATCGCCGAAGAGGCTTTCGAAGTAGTAGCGGTCGTAGTAGGAGATGTTCCAGAAGACGCTCTGGAAGTTGCGCGCCCCCGTCGGCTGGTTGATGGAGTAGACGATCTGCTCGAAGCAGTCCGTGATCACCTTGTCGATGCTGCGCCGGCGCGCGGAGAGGTCGACCACGCGGTCAGCGTGCTCGTAGTAGTCCTCGCCGTATTCGCGCTCGAGGAAGTGGCTCATGTACATGAGAAACTCCGGCGTGGCGCAGGCGCCCGAGAGCATGGACGAGACGATGAAGACCATGTTGACGAAGCCGCCGCAGAAGCTCTTGAGGTTGGTCGGCGCGGTGGAGTTGCCGCCGATGCTCTTGGTGCCGCCCAGCAGCCAGGGGTACATGGTGATCGAGGCGCAGTAGTTGGCCAGGCTCGTCTCGTCGTTCTTATATATAAAGTGGTGTTTGAGCAGGTAGATATAGCGGTCGGCAGTCTCCTTGCCATACATCTTCTTGATGCGGTCGCAGAGGAAGCGTCGGTTCAGGCGGATGAAGCCCTGCTTGGGCAGTTCGCCGATGAGTGTGGCGATGTTCTTGTTCTCGACGTTGGCGTTGGCGTCGAATTTGGATCCCGTTGCCGGGTTGGCGGCGTTGCAGTAGTCGATGAGGAAGCGCAGTTTGTCGGCCGTCTCGCGGTCGTCCTCGTGGCGCTTGCGGTAGAGCATGAAAGCCTTCGCCGCCTTGAAGTAGCGCTCACTCATGAGGGCCACCTCCACCTGGTTCTGGATGTCCTCAACGCTCATGCCGTTGCAGATTTTGAGGTGGTCGATGACCTTCTGCAGGCCGTCGGCGTCGATGGGAGTGTTGACGGAAGCGAAGGCCTTGAGCACAGCGCTTTTGATCTTGTCCATCGAGAATTTCTCGGTGGAGCCGTCTCGTTTGGTGATGAGGAAAGAATCGAAGCTCATGATAGGTTTGTTGTTTTGAGTCCGCCTCCGGCTCGGGGAAATAGGTATTTTCACAACAGCCTCATTTCCAGCGGGCTGTCGTGCGGGCAATCTTGAGAGACGCCATGTTTCCGAGAACGGTTTTCGGGGTGCAGGGCGAAGAAGCGGCGGTGAGCCCTGTCGTGTGATTGTCTCCTGCAAAGGTACGCTTTTAGCCGCTAACGTGCAAATGCCGCAACCACATTTTTTGGCGGCCATGCGGACCATAATATACGGCGCGGCTCCGCCTCACCTCTTCGCACGCATTCCCCGCCGGGCTGCTTAACCTATCGGCAGGTGCTCCTTATGCTTGCCCCCACGATTATCTTGTCACCATATTATACAACGACTGATAATCTTTCGCCACGCCATACTCAATCCTGCGGTCGCTCAGGGCAGCGAAGTGGCGACGGGCGCACTCTATCTTGGCATCCTCAACGCCACGCAGCTGGGAGGTCTGCCAGTCGTTGCCTTTTGTCTCGGCGATAAAATAGACGTGTTTGACAGTGCCTTCCTTGAAAGCTATGGCCCAGTCAGGATTGTAGTGCCCCATTGGTGTGTTGATGTAGAAGCCACGGGGCAGTTTGGTGTAAACTTCAACGTCAGTCTCTTTCTCTAACGCCTCGGCGAAGTTCTTTTCCACTCCCTGGCTGTCAACCACCACGATATCGTACAGGCTCTTGGCGCCCTCAATGGCGTTCACGCCCAACATGCCGCGTAGCGTGTTCTTGGTGAAGATGTCCGTGTCGTACTTGTTGCTTGTCTTCGAGTAGGCAATCTTCTGAATAACGGCAATGGCCTTGGCGTCATTGATGATGTTGCCCACTCGGATGATGAATTCTTCGGGATTCATCCTGAACTGGCGGAACGTTTCCGGATTAATGCCTTTCAGGATCTCCACAATCGTCTTGCGTGTCAGTCCGGTCGATTCCACCAACTTGCCAATCAGGTCATACTTCACACCGTCGCCGATGGCCTCGCTCACATGGATGGTACGTGTCTTGCCTGCGGTCATGGCAGCGCCGGCCCGCAAAGACGCTTTGTCGCTAATCTTGCCTAATGAGCCTTCGCCTACGACAATGCGTATCTCTGTTACATTCAAATGCTTGTCGATGGCATCGATCGACTTCGCAACCAATTCACTTGTACTGAAGTCCACCCGGTAGAAAGTCTTGGCATTGATACGTTTCCAAAGATCCGAGAACTTCTCCTTGAACAGGTCTTCTCTGAAATTGGCGATTCGTGGCTTGCGGGCATTGTCAGGCTTGAACAGGCCGGGATTGAAGACTGCATCGAGTTTGCGCACAATTTCGTCTTTAAGCGGGTCAAGCTCTTCTCCCAGGTTGATAGCGCCGTTCTTCTTGTCGTTGAAATACTTGTCCGTAAGCTTGCCCTTCCGTACGTAGCCACTGTCGAACAGCGCTTCGGCAATTTCACATGCCTTTTCGGCATTCACTTGTGCCTCCTGGCCATCGGCAGCGACAATGGCCATGCCGTCAAACAGGTTGGACGTAACAACCGTAGGACGGTCGCCGACGCTCTCGGCAAAGTCGGCCTGCAAGTTCCTGCTGAATGTATCATAGCTTTCACTGGCTATCACGGTCAGCACGTTCACGTCAAACACGCCATCGCCCAAAACATCCTGATCCTGACGTTCGCCGTTCTTGTCGACGCACAGGCGCATGCCGCGGCCAACCTCCTGTCGCTTCTTGATTTCGTTGGCCGTGTCTTTCAGCGTACAAATCTGGAAGACGTTGGGGTTGTCCCAGCCTTCTTTCAACGCCGAGTGTGAGAAAACGAAACGCACCGGCTCGTCAAAGCTGAGCAGGCGCTCCTTGTCTTTCATAATAAGGTCGTAGGCGCGTGTCTCGTTTTCGCCCTCCTTGTTTTTTGAGTCGACAGCCTTGCCTTTCTTGTCTTGGGAGAAATAGCCCTGGTGTACCTGTCCAGGCGTAAAGCGACTGAGATAACGGGTATATTCACCATCGGTAAACCTTGGCTGCACTTCTTTCAGCACGTTCTGGTATTCCTCCTCAAACATGTCGGCGAACTTGCCGTTCATCGTCTCACCGCCCTTTTCGTAAATGCGGTAACTGTCCACATGGTCTATGAAGAACAGGGACAAGACCTTGACGCCTTTCTTGAAGAGTTCACGCTCGCGTTCAATATGGGTCTTGATGGTTTCGCGGATCTGCAGGCGGCGCAGCAGGCCTTCATTGACCTTGCCGGTCGCGTCACCTTCGTTGAGTGTCAGTCCGTTCAGGAAGCGCACAGTCCCGGCCAAGCCGTCAATGCGTTCCACAATAAAGTGGTTGTCATATTCGGCCAGTCCGCCACTCTGCTCCGAAAGGCTGAAACCTTCATCAACGAGTCGTGTGGCCTGCCTGAATCCGTTGGCCGTTTTCACGTCGAAGCAGATACGGGCTTGCGGGTTGTGCCCCTTGTTGATGACGATTTCCTCAAGATACACGAAGCCATTGGTGGCCGTAGATCCAACTTGGTCGATGGCTTTCACCTCAATCTTCTTTACGAGCTTGCGGTTGAGCGCGTCCATTGCGTCTAAGCGGAACACCATATTATGGATGTCGCTCTTGCGGTGGGTGGCGCTATAGAGCAATGTGAACAACGGGTGGAACAGGGCGATGCCTTTCCGTGTGGCATTGTCCCTGTTTGCTCCCAGTACGCTTTGCGGTTCGTCAATGATCATGATAGGATTGGTCTGGGCGAGGATGTCGATCGGCTTTCGGCTCCCGAACTCGTCCCGGCGGCTGAAAATGATACGGGCTGCCGCATCTCCGCTACGCCCTTCCTTGTTCTTGTCCTCATTCATTGACGTATTGAACGCCTGCGTGTTGATTATCATCACGTGCAGGCCGCCGTCACTGGCGAAGCTGTCAATCTTGGAGAGCTGTCTGGAGTTGTAGACGAAGAACTGTGTGCGCTTGCCGTACTCTGCGGCGAAATGCTCCTGCATCGTTTCAAAGCTCTTGCACACCCCTTCACGAATGGCGATGCTGGGCACCACGACGATGAACTTCGACCATCCGTAGAGTTTGTTCAGCTCATACATGGTCTTGATGTAGGTATAGGTCTTGCCCGTACCGGTTTCCATTTCGATCGTAAACATGGGATTGTCGGGGTCACCCTCCAAGCATTCAATAGGTTTCAGGCCCCAACTCATCTGTATGCTGCGCACATTTTCAGCCAGGGTCTCACGGCCGAGCATCAGCTTCCGGTTACCGAAGCCGGTCGAGGTGAATAGCCCGCCGTCCTTGCCTTGGTCCATCAGGAAGTCGGCACTGTCGCAATACTGCTGGCCGGTGAAGATGTCGGTCACGCTCTTGGCCGCATCGGCCTGAAACCGTTGGTGCTTAAACTTCAGTTTCATCCTTACCTCCTTTCTTTCCAAGTTTACCCATGTTCTTAATGGCGTTCAGATAATCATGTTCCACGCCGCTCAAAGTACGTTGCTTGTATTTGCGGTATTCATTTGTGGCATGTTTCATTGCTTGGTCATGTGAAACCTTGCCGGATCCCTGAAGAAGCTTCTCACCGCTCATTGTCAGAATCCTATCCAGGTAAGCAGCCCAGTCATTCATTGTCATTGGTTGGTGACGTTCAGCCTGGCGTTCGGCAAAGTCCAAATATCCCGATACGAGCTGTCCCATGGCTCTGAGTTCTTTTTCATCAAGGTAGTTCTTGGCCGTCTTGACTTCGTTCAGCGTCGGTTGGCTTCCCTTGAAAGTCAGCAGTCCCATGAAGTCTTTTTCTGCGTCGGCACGTTCAACAATCAATTCCGCCGCAGTGTGTCCATGGATAGCATAGTGAATTTTATTCTGTACTTTCCTGAAGAACTCCATTGAAACCGAAGCCCGTGGGTCATAGTCAATGCTTGTGGCATAGATTTCAAGAACCTGCCTGTAAAGCACCTTTTCCGAGGCACGGATGTCCCTGATACGTTCAAGCAACTCTTTCCAATATCCGCCGCCACCAAGATTCTTCAGACGTTCGTCATCAAGGGCAAATCCTTTGATAATATACTCTTTCAGTCGCTCGGTGGCCCATTGGCGAAAGCGTGTAGCAATGATGGAACGTATGCGATAGCCAAGAGCTATAATCATGTCGAGGTTATAGAAAGGAATTTCTCTTGATACGCTACGATTGCCCTCTTGACGAACCTGTCGGAATTTCCGACAGGTTGCCTCTTCCTGCAATTCACCCTCTTCGTAAATGTGCTTGATGTGCTCCACCATATTGGTCCTTGATGTCTGATACAACTCGCACATCTGAGCTTGTGTAAGCCATAAAGTCTCGTCTTCGAGCTTTACGTCTATCTTCGTATGGCCATCGGGGGATGTATAGATGATGATTTTGTTTTCGTCCATAATACAGCTATTCTTTATTATATCTAAGTTGCATCAGATTACCCTTATATTCTTCAATGCCTCTTCCTCGCTCCAGTCGAGCTTCTGTTTCAGTGTCTCAAAGATGTTGATTTTCGCATCGTCCTTAGCGAAACAGCTGTCGCGGAAGAGCACGCGCCGTGGCATCTTCTCGGCCATGGCCGATACCACAATCTTTGTTACGTTCGGAGCAAAGCAGGCCACGAGGCCGCCGTTGTTTACGGTGTAAATGGTCTTGCCGTCCACTTCTTCGCTTGTCATCGGCAATGAGAGCTGAACGCCCCAGTCAATCATGGCGCCGAAGAGCAGGTCTAAGTCGTTGCGGCCAGGCTTCACGTTGTCAAGCATCAGGCCAAGCTTATTCTGATCATAGTCTTTAGGTGAGAAGTAAACATCTTCCATGTTGCTGTCAGCTAAGCGGAATGTGCGAAATCCTGTATCGATGTTCTTAACATACGGGGGGGTAAATTATCCTTTATTTGCTTCCCAGCTCTACGGATGCGCTCTTCGCCAATCTCACAAATCGTTTTATAGCCTTGCCCTTTCTTCGTGTCACTAACGGCCTCGGGCAGTTGCACGAGGATAAATTTACAATGCATCTCCTTTTCGGCGTTTGTCTTCATCAAGGCGTGTGCCGTAGTTGCAGACCCCGAAAAGAAGTCCAGCACAATGGAATCATCTTTCAAGTTGGCCAGCGTGATAAGACGCTGAAGTAATCTGACGGGTTTCGGACCGTCAAAGACACCTTTGTCCCCAAAAAGAGAAACGACCTCTTTTGCACCTTCCTGGCTGTGGCCAACCTCTCTGTAAAACAGAATGGATGTCGGAGCCATACCGTCAAATTTCAGCTCAGACAGGAAACGTTTGATCCTTGGAGTGTTGTCTCCATTAGGGCCAAACCAAATCCTATTATCTTGGACTCTCTCATCAAAAGCCCTTTTTGAGAGCCTCCAGCAACGTCCTGCTGGAGGCTCGACGATTTTCCCCGAAGGGGTCGTTATGGGATAATCGCAAGTTGCATTATATGTTTTAACAGAAATATCGCTTGACATCCAGACACCGCGTGGATCATTATCTGGATTTGAATACCTTGCATTTGCTTCTGAGGTTCTTTCCAATCGGCCTATCTTGAAATTCTCTATTTGATTTGCATACATGAGAATGTAATCATGGCTGCTGGAAATATATTTGGCGTCATTTTTTGGAGAGAAAGCCCTTTCCCAAACTAGTTGAGCCACAAAATTAGTCTCACCAAAAATCTCATCGCAGATCTTCCGTAGATTCTCCACCTCATGATCATCAATCGAAATGAAAATCACGCCATCTTCCGCCAACAGACTTCTGCAAGCCAGCAGGCGGGCATAAATCATACTGCACCAATCCGAATGGAACCTGCCATTGCTGTCAAGGTTCTTGCGATAACGGTTTCCAAGTCCGTCCACATTGCCCTCGGCTAAGTCCTGCTCTTGCCGCGTTGTGGCAAAGTCATCGTCATACACGAAGTCATTGCCCGTATTGTAGGGCGGGTCAATGTAGATCATCTTCACCTTGCCCATGTAGCCCTTTTGCAGGAGCTTCAGCACTTCGAGATTGTCACCCTCAATGTAAATGTTCTGCGTAGTGTCCCAATCCACACTGTCCTCTTTGACGGGACGCAAGGTCTTTGTGGTAGGGCGTGCGGCCTCCCGGCGGGCTTCCTGCTTGCCGGGCCATGTGAACTGATACATTTCAGGCGTATCGTCCACGGCATTGTCGCCAAGCAGCTGGCGCAGCGTAGTGAAGTTGACCACATGGCGCAATTCTCCCGTCTTGCCGTCCCTTGTTTCGGTGAAGCAAGAAGGTGCAATGCGATAGAGTGCCTCCAAGTTGATGCCAGCGCCATTGGCCGACTGCAATGTTAATTTCTCAGGTTGCATAGATAGATGGTGTTATTCAGTTCGCGATGTCAACTAGCAACTGCAAATTTAGCGCGAAAGCTCTAGAAAGCACTCACCAGACGGGAGAAACCCTGGTTTTTTTCTTGGCCAGCGATCCAGTTTTCGGCGGATTCTCCCTATGCCTCCGTTGTCAATGAGTCTGAACGATGAATTTTTCCTGATGTACCGTCACACAAGTCCGTTGGCATTCCCGGCGGCCCCTTTTGCCATGATGAATACGGGTCGGCCAAGTGGATCCTTACCCAATGGCCCTTGTGATGCTGGGCTTCCGCTGGAAGAAATCTTGAAAAATCCCGGTTTTCAAGATTGTATCTCAGAAATAATACCTAAATTTGTTGCAGATTTTTTGTTTGAACCATACGTCACGGCGCGGCACTGGCAAGGTGCCCCGCCCATGCGGCATGAAGCCGCGTCGCGTACGACATACATCACTATCACTCAATAAACTATCTACAATCTATGCAGAAAACGAGCTTGACCCTGCTGCTCGGCTGTCTGGCCACGCCGCTCATAGCCGGTGTGCCGCCCCTCAGCGGTTTCTACTACGGCGACATGGCCGCACCGACAGGCTGGGAGTGGCAAAGCCCGGACTCCCTGTCCTACAACAAGCAGCAACCGCACGCCTGGTTCTTCTCCTTCAAGGACAAGGAGGAGGCACGGCGCGTGCTGCCCGAGAACAGCAGCTACTGGCGCTCACTCGACGGCCAGTGGCAGTTCCACTGGGCCAAAAATCCCGACGAGCGGCCGAAGGACTTCTACAAGACGGACTTCGACGCTTCTGGCTGGGACCGCGTCGAGGTACCGATGAACTGGAACGTGGTCGGCATCCAGAAAAACGGCGACCAGAAGTATGGCACCCCCATCTACTCCAACCAGCGTGTCATCTTCAAGCACACGGTCAAGGTGGACGACTGGAAAGGCGGCGTCATGCGCACGCCGCCCAAGGACTGGGTGACCTACCGCGACCGCAACGAGGTGGGCTCCTACCGCCGCACCTTCAGCGTGCCGGCAGACTGGGACGGCCGCCAGGTCTACATCAATTTCGACGGTGTCGACAACTTCTTCTACCTCTACATCAACGGCCGCTACGTGGGCTTCTCCAAGAACTCGCGCAACCTGGCCCAGTTCGACATCACCCCCTATCTGGTCAAGGGTGAGAACGTCGTCGCCGTGGAGGTCTACCGCCACTCCGACGCCTCGTTCCTCGAGTCGCAGGACATGATGCGCCTGCCGGGTATCTTCCGCACCGTCAGCCTGACGGCAAAGCCGAAGGTGCAGGTGCGCGACATCAACGCCATCCCCGACTACGACGCCACCTACACCGACGCCTCGCTCAACATCACGGCCGACGTGCGCAACCTCTCGGGCAAGAAGCAGAAGGGCTACACCCTGACCTACTCGCTCTATGAGAACAAGCTTTACAGCGACGACAACGTCCCCGTGCCCAACGTGTCGGCCACCGTCAGCTTGGCCGAACTGCCGAAGGACAACGCACAGACCACCACGGCCAGCGTCAAGCTCGAAGCCGGCACGGCCGTGAAGCCCTGGAGCGCTGAGGCGCCCCACCTCTACGTTCTCGTCGGCGAGCTCAAGGACAAGAAGGGTAACGTCGTCGAGACCTTCTCGACCAACGTCGGCTTCCGCAAGATCGAAATCAAGGATACGCCCGCCTCGGAAGACGAGTTCGGGCTGGCCGGCCGCTACTACTACCTCAACGGCAAGCCCATCAAGATGAAGGGCGTCAACCGCCACGAGACCAGCGCCGACCGCGGACACGCCCTCACCAAGGCCCATATGGAAGAGGAGGTGCGCCTGATGAAACGGGCCAACATCAACCACGTGCGCAACTCACACTATCCCGACGCGCCTTACTGGTACCACCTTTGCGACAAGTATGGCATCTACCTCGAAGACGAGGCCAACCTCGAGAGCCATGAGTACTACTACGGCGAGGCGAGCCTCTCGCACGTCAAGAAGTTCCTCGACGCCCACATCGCCCGCAACGTCGAGATGGTGCGCGCCAACATCAACCACCCCTCCATCTGCCTCTGGAGCCTCGGCAACGAGGCCGGACCGGGCGAGAACTTCGTGGCCTGCTACAAGGCCATCAAGGCCATCGACACCACCCGCCCTGTGCAGTACGAGCGCAACAACGACATCGTCGACATCGGCTCCAACCAGTACCCCTCCATCCCCTGGACACAGGAGGCTGTCAAGGGAAAGTACAATATAAAGTACCCCTTCCACATCTCTGAGTACGGCCACTCGATGGGCAACGCCGTCGGCAACCTCATCGACTACTGGAACGCCATCGAGAGCACCAACTTCTTCATCGGCGGCGCCATCTGGGAATGGATTGACCACGGCCTCTACAACTACACCGCCGACGGTACACGCTACATCGCCTATGGCGGCGACTTCGGCGACAAGCCCAACGACGGCATGTTCTGCATGGACGGCGTCATGAAGTCTGACCTGACGCCCAAGGCACAGTACTATGAGGTCAAGAAGGTCTACCAGAACGTCGGCGTCAAGGCCGTCGACATGAAGCAGGGCCGCATCGAGATCTTCAACAAGAACTACTTCGAGCCCCTGCGCGGCTACCAGATCGTGTGGTCGCTCTGGAAGGATGGCGTCTGCATCAAGAAAGACCAGCCCCTGCAGGGCCCGAAGAACATCCTCGGCCCGCGCGAGCGCCAAGGCTATGTGCTGCCCTACGACTACGCCTCACTCTCACCCACAGCGGAGTATTTCGTGAAAATCGAGTTCCGCCTCGGCGCCGACATGCCATGGGCCGAGAAAGGCTACACGCAGATGGACGAGCAGCTCCTCGTCAAGACAGCTGAGACGAAGACCCCCATCGCCACAGCCGCCAAGACCGGCGATAAGGTGGCCGTCGCACAGACGGATGGCAACATCGTCATCGGCAACGACGCCTTCAAGGTCATCTTCGACAAGGCCACAGGCGCCATCTATGACCTGCGCTACGGCGACCGCGTCATCGTCACCGACGGCAACGGCCCGAAGCTCGATGCTTTCCGCGCCCCGACGGACAACGACGACGGTGCCGGTTACGCCAAGCCATGGTTCGCCAACGGCCTCTATGACCTGAAGCACCGCGCACTCTCCAGCAGCGTCACCAAGGGCAAGGACGGCAACCTGCAGGTGTCCTTCGTCGTCGAGAGCCAGGGTGAGTACGGCTCACGCCAGACCTATGGCAATCTGGACCGCGACCCTGAGAGCGTCTACAGCTTCGAGGTGGGCAAGCACAAGCTCGGCGAAGGCGACTTCAAGTTCACGACCAACGTCATCTACACCATCTACCCCGATGGCTCCATCGAAGTGCGCAGCGCCATCTCAGCCAGCAACAGCAGCGTCATCCTGCCGCGCATCGGCTACGCCATGACCCTGCCCACCGACATGCAGAAGTACTACTACTACGGCCGCGGCCCCATCAACAACTACAATGACCGCGAGACGGCACAGTTTGTCCAGCTCTACAGCTCCACACCCGCCGAGCAGGGCATCATGCTCTCCAACCCGCAGGCCATGGGCAACCGTGAGGGTGTCCGCTGGTGCGCGCTGACCGACGAGAGCGGCCGCGGCGCCGCCTTCATCGCCGACAGCGTGATGTCTGCCTCCGCCCTCCCCTGGAGCCAGCAAGAGCTGACACTTGCCGCCCACCCCTACCAGCTGCCCAAGAGTGCCGGCACGCACCTGCACCTTGACGCCAAGGTGACCGGCCTCGGCGGCGCCAGCTGCGGACAGGGCGGCCCGTTGCGGCCTGACCGCACCATGAGCGAGACGCGCGACTTCAGCTTCATCATCCGTCCCGTCAACCTGACCCGCACCGCTGACGTGTCCAAGCTCGGCGATGCCACGAAGGTGAGTGTCTCCGGTGAGCAGCCCATCAGCGTCAGCCGCGACCGCGTCGGCTACGTGCGTCTCAGCACCACAGCCAAGGGCCGCACCATCCTTTACACCGTCAACGGCGCCAAGAAGGCCACGGTCAACAAGGGTGAGAGGCTCGACCTCCGCCGGGGCGGCACCGTCGTGGCCTGGTACAAGGAGAACCCGCAGGTCAAGGTGACGATGAAGTATGCCAAGGTGGAAAACGCTCCCCTCGAAGTGGTGGCCTATTCGTCGCAGGAGCCTGAGGGAGGCAGTGCCACCAACTTCGTCGATGGCGACCCCAACACCATCTGGCACTCCATCTACAGCATCACACTCGCCGAGTACCCGCACTTTGTGGACTTCGACGCCGGTGAGACCAAGCTCATGAAGGGCTTCACCTACCAGCCGCGCTCCGGTGCCGGCAACGGTACGGTCAAGGACTATGAGATCTACGTCAGCCAGGACGGTGAGAACTGGGGCGAGCCCGTCGCCAAGGGCTCGTTCAGCGGTGGCGACGGCGTGAAGCGCGTCATGTTCACGAAGCCCGTCAAGGCCCGCTACATCCGCTTCCGCGCCATGAGCGAGCAGCACGGTGCCTCCTACGCCTCCGGCGCTGAGTTCACGCTTATCGCCGACTGACACTCACCGGGGCCCTGCCCCGCCATCATGCCCTAGAGAAGGCTGCCGGGCACATCGCCTGGCAGCCTTCTCTTATTTTTTTATATAGGATTGCTGTTCGGTAAAATGGCTGTCTTTATCCCAGACGCACCAAAAGATTTTCGAGTTGTTATATACCTATAGTTCGGTGTATAACAGCCTGAATTGTGCTTGGGGCTCGCATAGGCACATATCTTCTTTGCAGTTGGCGAATCCGGGACGCCCGTGGTTGCCTGACGGCCCCATAATATAGCACCACGCCATTTGCCGCTTCACCTTTTTGCCCCAATTGCTGAAACGGCACCTTAACTTATTTAACCTTCGGGCTGGCGCGGAATGTTAAATCGGGACTTCAGCCAAACTTCCCTAGGGCAAATCAGAATTAGCTCGGAGCAAATTTTTCCGGGCCCTAG